>JGI20163J15578_10001253_pt1 | contig 10517 bp, 7 predicted proteins | sample TergutCu122P1_FD_15578 | JGI IMG/M metagenome (IMG submission 15578)
GATCATCCTTACCGGCCACGGAACGGTGGAAGCCGCAGTAAAGGCCATGCATTTGGGCGCCTGGGATTTCCTGACCAAACCAGTTAACCTGGATTATCTTTCCCTGATTGTAAAACAGGCGCTGAATAACCGGGAACTCAGCTTAAAGCACAAGCGGCTTGAAGAAGAGCTGGCGCGCCACAGGCCTTTCCAGACCATCATTGGCTCAAGTGCGGCCATGCGCCGGGTTTTTGACACCACCAACAGGGCAGCCCCCACGAAAGCTTCCATCCTTATTACAGGCGAATCCGGCGTTGGCAAAGAACTTGTTGCTGATGCCATTCACAGCCTTTCTCCCCGCAAAGACAAACCTCTCATCAAGGTTCACTGTGCGGCATTGGCTTCAAGCCTTTTGGAGTCTGAACTCTTCGGCCACGAAAAAGGCGCTTTTACCGGGGCGACAGCCCGCAAGCGGGGACGCTTTGAGCTGGCAAATGCGGGAACCCTCTTTCTGGATGAAATTGGCGAAATCGATCAGAATTTGCAGATCAAGCTGCTGCGCGTGCTGCAAGAGAAAAAATTTGAAAGGGTGGGCGGTGAAGAAACAATTGAAACCGATGTGCGTATTGTTGCGGCCACCAATAAAGACCTAAAAGCGGAAATTGAAAAAGGCAATTTCCGCGAAGATTTATATTTCCGCCTTAATGTAATAAATATCCACGTTCCTCCGTTAAGGGAACGCAAGGACGATCTGCCTCTTCTTATCACCGCTTTCCTGAAGGAATTCGCCGAAGATAACGGCAAAAACATCGAAGGTATAAACGACAAGGCACGCTCATGCCTGTATGCTTACGACTGGCCCGGCAATATACGGGAATTGCGCAACTGTATGGAAAGCGCCGTTGTTATGTCCAGGGGCACATTAATCACCGAAGAAGATCTCCCGCCTGGTTTGAGGAAAATCAGCGATGAAGGCTGGATACGCATACCCCTGGGAACAAGTATGGAAGAAGCGGAAAAAATTATCATTCGTGAAACCGTTTCCGCCCAGAAAGGCAACCAGACAAAGGCCGCAGACATTTTGGGGATAGGCCGCAAGACGCTTCACAGGAAGTTTAACGGGGAGGAGTAATGAATTTTGCTTTCAAATACGCTATAATATTACCATGATAAAAATATTTGCCGCTCTGATAACATTAATACTTCTAACAGTGATGATAATTTTGTTACTGCAAAAAAACAGAATAAAAAAGGCAGCAAAGGGAGAAATCGAACGGCGGGATAAACTTCTTCTTGCCGTGAATCATGCGGCAAATGTGCTCCTTGCGCTTGAAAATGATGAATCGGCAAAGTCTTTTAATAATGAAGACATGGAAACAATATGCAGCTGCCTCAATGTGGATCGTTTTGAGTTTTGGCAGAACGAAATGAAAAACGGCGAGCTCCACACCGTTCTTAAACATTCCTGGTTAAGCGAGCTTGGCAGGCGGACAATACCCGATACTTTCATTTATGATTTTCCTTACAGCACCATCCCTCAGTGGGAATGCAGATTATCCCGCGGCGAAAAAGTAATAGGGCCTGTTTCCGGCTTTTCGCAGGAGGACCGGGATTTTTTCGGCGCCCTGAATGTGAAATCCGCTTTTGTCATACCGGTGTTCATCAAGAATCAGTTTTGGGGTTTTTGCAGCATAGAGGATTGCAGCAGGGAACGGGATTTTAAAGCTGATGAAGCCAATATCTTGCTATCGATTTGTTACATGATGGTAAACGCAATTAACCGCCGGATTTTGAACGAAGAAATCAGGGAAACGCATAACCGTGCAAAAATTTTGCTGGATTCAACTCCGTTGAGCTGTCAGTTATTTGACAGCAGCTTAAAAAAGATAGACTGCAACCAGGAGGCGGTTAATCTTTTCGGCTTCAAAAGCAAGCAGGAATTCCTGGAAAGGTATTACGAGCTTTATCCTGAATACCAGCCGGATGGGCAGAAGTCTATTGACAAAGCTCAAGTTTACCTCAAAAAGGCGCTGAAAGAAGGCATCTGCAGCTTCGACTGGACGTACAGGATGCTTGACGGCTCAATAATGCCTGCCCAGGGCATTGTTGTCCGGGTAGCGCACGGAGACGATTTTCTTCTGGCAGGATATGTCCGTGATCTGCGTGAACAGAACAGAATGATGAAGGCGATTCAGTACCGGGACAAGCTCTTGTTTGCGGCAAACCGCTCGACAGCGTTTCTGCTGAATTCTGATAAAGCCTCTTTTGAGTATAATTTATTTCAGGCCATGGAGGTGATGGGTAAGGCCGCAGGTGTTGACCGTATGTACATCTGGAAAAACAGCATTGTTGACTGTGATCTTTGCTGTACCCAGGTTTACGAATGGTCAGAAGGTGCAGATCCGCAGCAGGGAAATGAATTTACGGTTAATATATCCTATAGAAAGGTTGTGCCTTACTGGGGGGAAATGCTGGCACAGAATAAATGCGTGAACAGCTATGTGCGTAACCTGCCCAAAGGGGAAAGGGAGCATCTGGAAGCGCAGGGCGTTCTGTCGATATTGGCTGTACCAATATTTATCAAGGACGAGTTTTGGGGTTTTGCCGGTTTTGATGATTGCCACAATGAAAGACAGTTTACTGATGAAGAAGAAACGATCCTGCGTTCCAGCAGCCTCCTGTTCGCCAATGCCTGGCTTCGTTTTGAAATGGAGCGTGAAGTAACCCGGGTCAATGAATTCACAAAGCTCATGCTTGATTCCGCTCCTTTGTGCTGTCAAATATGGGACAGGAACCTGAATACAATAGACTGTAACGAAGCCGGCGTTAAGTTATACGGATTTGGCAGCAAGCAGGAATATGCGGAAAGATTTGCCAGTGATTGTTCTCCCGAATACCAGTCTGACGGGCAGCGCTCCGGCGAAAAAGCCAAAGCGCTTGTTAACAAGGCGTTTGAAGAAGGTTATTGCGTATTTGACTGGATGCACAAAATGCCTGACGAGGATACGCTCATACCGGCGAAAATTACACTTGTCCGGGTTGAATACGGGAACGATTATGTCGTACTGGGGTATACATACGATCTGCGTGAGCATAACAGAATGATGAAAGAAATTGAGTATAAAGACTATTTGCTGCAGGTGGTAAACAGTTCGGCGTTTTTGCTGCTCAACTCTGATACAGAAAATTTTAACGGCACTTTATCTCAAACCGCGATGATGATAGCAAAGGCCGTTAACGTTGATGCCGTATTTATCTGGAAAAATTATGAGGAGAACCAGCAGCTTCACTGCACCAAGTTATTCGGGTGGCCGGAAAATAGCGGCAGATATGCCGTCGGCGCATCCTTATGTTACAACAAAACAATCCCCGGATGGGAAGAAATTTTATCAAAGGGTGAATGTATAAACAGTATTGTACGTGATATGCCCGCGGAGATACAGTTTCCCTTAAGCCACACTTTATCCATTTTGGTGGTGCCTGTATTTTCGAAAGGAGTATTTTGGGGTTTTACCGGTTTTAATGACAATCAAAGGGAACGTTTATTCACCGAAACGGAAGTATCCGTCCTGCGTTCCGGAAGCCTCCTGGCAGCTCACGCCTTTATGCGCAATGAAATGCTTGTCAGTATATTTGAAACATCTGAACAGTTGAAATCGGCGCTTAAGGAAGCTAACATCGCAAGCAGGGCCAAGGGTGATTTTCTGTCGAATATGAGTCATGAAATGCGCACCCCGATGAATGCGATAATCGGCATGACTGCCATCGGCATGAGAGGAACCGATTTAGAAGAAAAAAATCAGGCCCTGAAAAAAATCGGGGATGCGTCTTCTCATTTACTCGGTGTGATAAACGATATACTGGACATGGCAAAAATTGAGGCCAACAAACTTGAACTTGTGCCTGTGGAGTTTAATTTCGAAAAACTGATACAAAGGGTATTGGCAGTTGCTAATTATCGTGTGGAGGAAAAACAGCAAACGCTCACTGTAAACCTTGACAAAAATATACCGGATTATATTGTAGGAGACGATCAGCTTCTGGCGCAGGTAATCACAAATCTGCTGTCCAATGCTGCAAAGTTCACGCCGGAAGGCGGTTTTATTCTTCTTGAGGCGCATTTGACTGGCGAGAAGGACGGGAATTGTGAGCTGCGCATCTTTGTGGCTGACAGCGGAATTGGCATATCCCGCGAAAACCAGAAAAAACTGTTTAAGTCGTTCCAGCAGGCCGAAAGCGGAATGAGCCGTGAATACGGCGGCTCGGGACTGGGGCTTGCCATCTCCAAACACATTGTTGAGCTCATGGGCGGAAAGATATGGGTCGAATCGGAACCTGGCAAAGGAGCAAAGTTCATTTTCACAATCAAAGCGCAGCGCACTGAAAAAAAGCAGACCTCAATATCTGCTCATGATGAAATCAGTGATCAAATTACCGGTTTAGATTCTGCGGACGGAGAATTTGCGGGCAAGCGCCTGCTGCTTGCTGACGACATTGAGATTAACCGTGAAGTAACTATGGCGCTTTTGGAAAATACGGGGATTATCATTGACTGCGCGGAAAACGGCGAAGAAGTATTGAACATGATAAACGGGGCCCCGGACAAGTACGATATTGTTTTCATGGACATCCAAATGCCAAAAATGGACGGCTATGAAGCAGCACGGCGCATCCGCGCCCTGCCTTCGATGTTAAGCGCTAAATTGCCGATCATAGCCATGACCGCAAACGTCTTTAAGAGCGATATTGAAGCGTGCCTCGCAGCCGGCATGGACGGCCACCTTGGCAAACCGCTTGATATCGAGAAAGTGCTGGAGATTCTTCGCAAATACTTGCGCATACAATAGAGGTTAATTTGCTCTTGCCGGAGATCCGTATTTGCCAAAAACACTGCGGGAATAAAACGCAATCGCAGCGGAAAAAACTACCGTAACAAATACAACAATCCAGGGCAGTGTATAAAACTGCTCAAAAAACACGCCGTAAATTAACTGCCCCAGGGCATTTGCGACAAAGGGCAGTATTACAAGAAGCGACATAACTTTTCCTGTCAGCTCTGCAGGCGTTTCCCTTTGAACAAAAGCCATCATCTGAATACTGGCCACTTGTATTGAAACCAAAGTCAAAGCGCTTGCGGCTGTTATGATTATATAGGCCTGCAAAGCCGGCATCTCAAACAAAAAAACCAAACCCATGGGTATTACAAGTACAGCAACGAGCATGAGCAGAAAAGGCGCAGCTTTAATTGTAAGACGCGTTCCGAGAGTCCCGGCTATAATACCGCCCAAAAGACCTCCGGCAAACATTATACTTTGGCTGATTCCAACAAGCTCCATTCCCAGCCCCAGGATTTGGGTTATCATTACCGGAATTCCTACAAGAAACATGGATACGAGGCTGATTTGCATATAAAAAACAATCATCCCGCTTCTGGCCAGAACGGGTTTGTCTTTTACAATAAATTTTGCCGCCAAAACCACATCGCTTTTTGCTATTTGGAAAAGATTTTTGGGACTTCGGGAACCCGCGATTTCCTGCTTTTTGTACGGGATACGAATAAACAGATCCATCACCGCTGTAATGGCAAAACATACGGCGCTTACTGCCAGAATCGGGAAAAGTCCGAATGAAGCGTACAGTATACCGGCAATGGCCATGCCCGCCATACTTGAGAACTGGTTAATCATGGTAACTACTGCATTGGCCGGAACAAGTTTGTCCGGATGGGCAAGCAGCGGAACGCTGGATTGCACCGCGGGCAAATACAAACCCTGAATTGCGTTAAGCGCCATGAGTTTAACAATTACGACAGGTACAATCGCAGTAACAAAACCGCTTAAAGCCATATAAATCAAAATAATAAAAGTTGTTGTTATATCAAGCCAAAACATAATTTGCTGCTTTTTTAACCTGTCGGCAATTATTCCGCCAATCGGCGACACCATAATCAGCGGAATGTAAGGCAGTGACAGAACCAGTCCGAACAGTGCGGGAGAGCCGCTTATATCCAAAATAAAAAGGGGCAGTGCAAAACTAAGAATCATATTGCCGAAAATCGAAACCGTTTGCCCGATAACCAATAGAGAAAAATCCCTGTTGAATAGTTTCATTGGTGTAACTTGCATTTATTTGCCGCTCCCCTTGTATAACTTCTCAAGAAACTTTAACTGTTGTTTTATGGTTTTATCGCTGAGAATATCCGCGCCCATTTGTTTCATAAGCTGCTGAACAAACCGGAAACGGCCGGTTAAACGGTTTATGTCGCATTCAAAAATCTCATGATCACACCAAACATTCAGCAATAAAAAGAAAACTTCCGCACATTCATCGGGATTTTTTGTTGTTATTGAGCCGTCATTTATGCCCTCCCGCAGTAATTCTGCGAGTATGGGGGCGGCTTTATTCACTCCTTCCTGCATATTTGCCAAAATAAAACGCGGGTTATGCAATTGGGAAGAAACAAGGCTGTCAATGCCAGCGCGGCTTTCCTGCTCATTATAATTTCTCTCAAATACTGCCACGATTTTTTCTCTGGCATTGCCTTTTTTGGTTTCCCGAAGCCATTTGGAATACGTTTGTACCAGAAGTTCAGATTGTCTGTTTAAGACCGCATATAAAATTTCTTCCTTGGACTTGAAATGATGAAAAATAGCCCCCTTGGACATCTTCAAAACGTCCACAATGTCCTGCATACTGGTCTTTTCATACCCCTTTTCCAGAAACAGTTTTGTGGAAACTGATATAATATTTTCAATTGTCTGTTCAGGGTTTTTCTTTCTTGCCATAAAACTTCCTTACATACCGACCGTTGGTATGTATATAATAAATAATCATCCCGGAAGTGTCAAGCGGAAAAAGTCCAATGTGTCAGACTTTTTTCACGAAAAGAGTCCAAACTGTCAGACTTTTTGCTTCTGCTTACTTGTTTTTGAAAGAAAAATGTGGAATAATTATAAGAAGCTTTTCCGAAACGCAAACTTCCGGTTTTAAAGTTGCGGAAAGCTCCAAAATGCCTAAACAAGGAGTGGAATATGGCAAGAAAAAATGGTTGGCTAATTATATGTTTTACAGCGGTGTTGGCGCTGTCTTTTACAGGGTGTGCTACAACTTCGCCTTCGCCCGTTTTTCATAGTAATATAACAAATTGTAATTTTATCGTTTTGGGTGAAGTTTATTATGAAGGCCATGCAAGAGGCGGTTTTCAGGATTTGCTTGACGAAGCCAGGAGACAATACCCGACTGCAGATAATGTGATTCATATAATGGTAGAGCGCAGAGTGCCAAGACTTGGCTTTCTTGACCTCGCATTCGCAGCAAGAACCGTCGGAATGAGCGGGATAGCCATTCAATATATTGAAAATGGCGGCTTTCCTTTGCCGCCAATGGCTCTTGCGGTCCAGTATCAGGCGGAACAGGATGACGTCGAGCGCGGAAACTTTTTTGCCAATTTACCTGTACATTTTGCCCTTGGCGGAATTATCGGGTTTTCCAATACGCTTGACTATAGAAGATACGTATGGCGGGACAATAGATACGAGCTTGATTTTGACGGTTCCTCAAGGATGTTTAACTGGTTTCATCCCATGTTTAGTATGAGGTTTTTGTTTCCCGTTGGCGGGAATGGCTGGAGCCTGGGATTTGGAACTGATATTAGCGCGGCATTTTTTGGATTATTCTTTCCTGTTAACGACCTTGAATATGAGCTTTGGCCCTTCTTCACAGGCGGCTCTCTGGCGCCGTATTTAATTTTAGGATTTAACGATATTTTTCTTCATGCGGGTTTTGATTTTGCAACCGGCGCATTATACCTTTCGCCAAATGTTTGGCTGGGTGAAAATTTATTGTTAGGTTTTCCGGTATCATTATTTGGTGCTAACAGATTTGGTATTGTTTCATTGTCTGATCCTCCGCAAAGAAGGGTAAATCCACCGCAGTCATTCACAGAAGCCAGCTATTTGCAATTTGGTGTGTCGGTTCAGTATGTTTTTGGCGGACGGCGTCATCGATAGGCTAAAGGCGTAGGGATTTCTCCCTACGCTTTAATCCATTTAATAAGCCGCTCATAAGCGGCATTAACCCGGGTTGATTTTTCAGTAGCTTTTTTCATTTTTTCCGGATCTTTGGCGTGGCGGTCGGGGTGGTGAATTTTTAGCAGTTTTTTATATGCTTCTTTGCATTCCTCCGCTGTCGCATCCGGTTTTAGGCCAAGTTCCTCAAAATGTTTACGGATTTCTTCGGGGACGATTCGCTGTGTTTGTTTAATATCATCCCGTTTAATTTCTTCCCAGGCTTTTGATTTTTCTCTGTCATCCCCCCGGAGAAAATCATCCAGTTCTTCGTAAGCTGCTTTTAGATCCGGGTCTGCTCCGGGAGTATCTCTTTTGAAAGTTTTGCCTTCTCCATCGTTAACGTAGCTTTTAATTACATTACCCAGCCGTTCCCAGATTCCCATGAATTCCATAATACCAAAAATAACCCCCGCTCCCTAGCCCCTCCCCCTGTTTCCTGCTATGCTCTTTTTTAGAGGGGACAATATGAAGGTTAGAAAGAGAACTTTCGGGGTTCTTCCCAATGGAAAAAAAGTGCATATTTTCACACTAAAGGCAGGGGATCTGTCGCTTTCGCTTTCTACTTTGGGCGCGGCCTGGACTTCTTTACTGGTTCCTTCACGGTCAAATGAGAAGGAAGACATACTCCTGGGTTACGGTTCTTTCGACGGCTACGTGAACAACCGTTATTATGGAGTAACCGTGGGCCGTTATGCCAACCGTATAGCCGGGGCAAAATTTTCCCTGGCAGGGAAGGAATACAAATTATACAAAAATGACGGCGAAAATACCCTGCACGGAGGCAAATTGGGGTTTTCGCGGCAGGTATGGAAGGCTGAAGCTTACGAGGAGCAGGATGGTGTTTTTGTACGTTTTGAGCTTAAAAGTCCGGATGGAGACGACGGCTACCCGGGCAATTTAAGGGTTGCTGTCAGTTACGGCCTTACAAAGTCCAACGAAATTGTTGCTGATTACGAGGCAAAAACAGATGCTCAATGCCCGGTTAACCTGACCAACCATGCCTATTTTAACCTCGCAGGGGAAGGCAGCGGCAAAAGCATTCTTTCCACAGAACTAAAGCTTTACAGCTCTTCCTATGTCGAAGTTGATAATGCCCTAATTCCCACCGGAAGGATTCTTTCAGTTGAAAACAGCCCTTTGGATTTTACAAAAGCCAAACCCATAGGCAGAGATATAGGGGCCCTGGCTCAGAGCAGCGCCGGGGGTTATGACCACTGTTTTGTTATCAACGGGGAACCCGGCAAACTCAGGCCTTTTGCTGAAGCCTACGAGCCTTTTTCCGGAAGGGCGATGAGGGGTTTTACCACCCAGCCCGGCGTTCAGTTTTTTTCCGGAAACAATATCAGCTCCATGCCGGGAAAAATCGGCTCTGTTTATGAAAAGTACGGGGGCTTTTGCCTGGAAACCCAGCATTTTCCCGATTCTCCCAACCGCCCGGAATTCCCGTCAACAATTTTTGGCCCTGACCGCGACTACAGTGAAAAAGCGGTTTTTGCCTTCGACTGGTAGAGTTAAGTTGCGAATAACGGCAATATGATGCGCTCACAAGTGATATGAATTTGCTATCACTTATGAGCGCCTTCTGAAAGCGTCACCATGTAAATGCGATATTGGAAAAACCGCTGGATCTACCGTCATGGGTAAAAGCTCTTACCGCATAACAATAATCATTTTCCGTTACATGGTCAAAAGATAAAACATCGTTACTTTTGGTTCTGTAAAGTTCGATGAAGTTTTTGAAGTTCGTTGGCAAAGGATCGCCGATGGTGAATCTTTTGCCGTAAACAACGTAAAAATCTGCCTCTTCAACTTTGCTCCAGCTAACCCAGGTATGCGTAACATTCCATGTGGCAGAACAGCCTGGCGCTTTTAGAGTGGATGGCGGATTTATGTCGGAACTGCATCCTGACAGAAAAAAAACGGCTGTAAGTAACAAAAATAAAAATCCAACAGTAAAAAAATGTTTTTTCATATAGTCCTCCAAAAATTAGCGGGATATCCTCTGGGCGTTGTTATCTTCTCCCTGGTCGTCTTCATCTCCTCCGCCTCTTGAGTTCCACTTTGCATACAGGGTTATATCGCTTGTTACCGGCCTTAAAAAGTTGTACCGGTTTCTAAAGGTTTTATTATCAGTAAACCATCCGGCGAAATTATAACCTCTCTTTACCGGTATTTCGGACATGTTTAAGGCATCGCCTATGTGTACTGTGCGGGGAAGTACCAGGCTTCCGCCGTTGCTCTCAAAGCTAACGACCGCAACATCAGCTTCAACGGCGCTTCCGCCGGAGTCTTCGTTTGTGTCAGAATTGCCGTTGTTATCAACAGAATCTCCGCCGTTGTCCAAATTATTGTTGTCGTCAGAATCCTGTTGAGTATCAGAACTATCATCGCCGGCAGGATCGGAGCTGCCTGAGTTGTCTGTATTATCGCTGCCGCTGGAGCCGTCGCTCCCGCCGCCTCCACCGCCGG
>JGI20163J15578_10001254_pt1 | contig 10510 bp, 10 predicted proteins | sample TergutCu122P1_FD_15578 | JGI IMG/M metagenome (IMG submission 15578)
ACCTTTTTTATTTGCGCGGCATTCACGTATTACTGCGGCACAAGCCACATCCCTGGTCTCAAGAGGGTGAACAAATGCATCGCCGTCAATATTTACAAGCATTGCGCCTATTGCGCGGACTTTCTCTGTCACCAAAGCTCCGAATAATTGATCCGGGTAGGCTACACCCGTCGGATGGTACTGTATAGTATCAGGGTATAACAAATTTGCACCGGCGCGGTAGGCCATTACAAGCCCGTCTGCCGTGGCGCCGTAATGATTGCTGGTTGGAAACCCTTGGTAGTGCAAGCGCCCCGCTCCGCCTGTGGCAATAATAACTGCCTTTGCTTTTGCGATTAAATACTCCCCTGTCTCCATATTTAAAAGTACTGCTCCTGCTGCATTACCCTTTTCATCCAATATAAGCTCTAAGGCCGCACAAAAATCCACTACGGGAATACTGCGGTTTATTACCTCATCTCTAAGTACACGCATTATTTCAGCGCCTGTATAGTCGGCGCAGGCGTGCATCCGCTTTCTGGAGGTGCCGCCGCCGTGGTTTGTTATCATTGTACCGTCAGGATATTTGTCAAACATTACACCAAGGTCTGAAAGCCAGTCAACCGCCCCCGGCCCGTCCATTACCAAGCGCTTTAAAAGCTCCGGCTTTGCTTTGTAATGCCCGCCTCCAAAGGCATCCAAAAAATGCTGCTGGGGCGAGTCATTTTCTTTATCGGCAGCTTGAATACCCCCTTCAGCCATCATAGAATTAGCATCTCCCAGGCGCAATTTTGTTACTATCATTGTTTTTGCACCGGTAAGACTTGCTTCAATAGCCGCGCAGGCACCTGCACCGCCGCCGCCTATTATTAAAACATCCACATCATAGCGTATATTATCTAAGCTAAGGTCAATACCCAGTATCTTAGAATTTGAATGAAGCAGCCGGCATAATTCACAGGGCACCTTCTCCCCTTTATTAGGCCCGATTTCAAGTATTGAAAAGCCATCCTCTTTATAATCCGGATGGAAATTTTTAAGCAGCTCATCCTTTTGTACGGCATTCATACGCTGCGGCTCAAATTTCATTCTCTCATTTCTTGTTGACTCCACTTTTTTGATGGAATCAAACATTTGCTCGGTAAGCATAATAAACTTCTCCCCTCTCTACTTCTCTATCTCTCTTGTATTGTACAATTCTTTCAGCTCATCAAGGGGTTTTCCCATTATTTGCTCGATTAAATCATCAAATTTGCCTTCACTTATATCTTCTGCGCGTTTTTTTGTATGCTCACTCTCAGGATGCAAATATTTGCCCGTAAGCCTGCGAGCCAAAAGCCCCACTAAATTATGTGAAATACCTGCCGGACAGCGCGATACACAAATGCCGCATCCAACACAGTCAAATGATTCAACGGCGCATTTTTCAAGTTCATTGCGCTGTGCATAAGCTATATATTGCATTACATTTAACTCCCTCGAGCATGATTTGGTACATGCATTGCAGCCGATACATGAATATATTTCAGGGTAAAGCTGCATCATTATCTGCTCTGTAGGCTTTATCTCGTTTATATCGTATTTTCGTTTACTCATTGGGAAAAACGGCAAAGTTGCCACATACATACCATCCTCAACTTGAGTTTGGCAGGCAAGGCATGCGTTTAATTTAACATCCCCCATTTTTCTGTAAATCGTAGCACAGGCTCCGCAAAATCCATGCCGGCAGCCGCAGCCCCTAACCAGTTGGTAGCCTGCATACTCCATAGCGCTCATAATAGTCAAATCCGCCGGCACTGAGTAATGCTTGCCGTAAAAATATACATTAGCCATATTCTCCATTTATGAATTCACACCTTTCCGCTTCTAATACTCATTTGGCATATTATCAAGTTCATCACAACGAAATACAGGGCCGTCTTTGCAAACATATTTCGAGCCAATATTACAGCGCCCGCATTTTCCGATTCCGCATTTCATTCTCAGCTCTAACGTAGTATAGACCTGTTCTTTTTTAAAACCCAGTTTATCCAACTCTTCCAATACAAATTTTATCATTATCGGCGGCCCGCAAACAATTACCGTTTTATGGTTTTTGAAGTTTAGCTCGCCCAAATAGGCCGGTACAAATCCCACATGCCCGTCCCAGCCGTCTTGCGGACGGTCTATGGTTAAATATATATCTGTATTTTCTTTGGCGGGCCATATATTCATAAGCTCATCTCTAAACACTAAATCATCGGCAGAGCGCGCACCGTATAGGATATCAACTTTACCGTAATCAGCTCTCTTATCAAAAACATAATTAATAACAGACCTGACAGGAGCAAGACCTATCCCGCCGGCTATAAAGAGCATATCTTTATTTTTAAATGCATCATTGGGAAATGCATTGCCGTAAGGCCCTCTTATTGTCACCTGTTGGCCTGCTTCCAATGTATGAAGATAATCTGTCAGCACACCGCAGCTTTTAATACTAAATTCCATCAGCTTTGTATTTGTAGGCGACGATGCAATGGAAAACATGGCCTCCCCAACTCCCGGCACAGATATCATCGCGCATTGGCCTGATTTGTGGTCAAAGGCTTTTTTACCCTCTTTATCTACTATAGTAAATGTTTTAACATCTGGTGTTTCTGTTTTAATGTCTGTAATCACCCCAATTTGAGGTATCAATGAGTCAGGCTTACACATTGCAATTCACCGCCAAACTTTTAATGACTTTAACTATATTCAAAGATGCGGGGCATTTACTTACACAACGCCCGCAGCCTACACAAGAAATTTCNCCNTTATTATTATCCGGATGGTATATAAGCTTGTGCATAAACCTTTGGCGAAAGCGCTCTTTTTGCGAAGTTCTTATATTGCCGTGAGCCATCAAGGTAAAATCCGAATACATACAAGAGTCCCAGCAGCGGTAGCGCAGCACTTCCCCCCCTTTGTCAAAGTCTTTAATATCGTAACATTGACAGGTTGGGCAAATAAAAGTACAAATACCGCAAGCCAAGCAGGTTTTGTATAACTCATCCCATTTAGGCGTATCGAATAATTCAAGGAGTCTCTCAGGGCTAAGCCCCTCTAGTGATAAATTATTATAAGGCAGTTTGGCCGATTTTTCACGGATAAGAGCTTGACATTCTGCAATCTCACAAGTATCTGCCTTTTGGAGAAATTCCGATATAAGCTCAATCAAATTCTCTCCTTTTACAGTTTGCGCCTCAATATAAAGCTGCCCGTCTGCAACCCACATAGCCGCGTCTGCCTCAGGCTTCGACGGGTCTATATTAAAAGCGGCACAAAAGCAAGTTTGCCCCGGCCGGTTACAGGCCAATGCCAATATTACGCCCTTTTCACGCCTTGCCTCATAAAATTTATCTGCAGGCTCGCTTAAATACACCGAGTCCAGTATTTCCATAGCGCGGCAATCACAGCCTCTTACGCCGAACAATACAAAAGGAGCCTCCCTTAAAGCCGCCGCCTCTATATTTATCTCCATTCCTTTGCTTGTGGCGGAAAATAAATTTTCAACCTGAGGCAGGAAAAAGTCTTTCGGCGATTTTACTGTCTTTAGCGTATCTATATCAAGCTCCGCCCCTTCTGTAAAAGGTTCGAAATTTGTAAGCCTGTCTTTTTTTACAGGAGCATACACATCCATTGACTCTGCCAGATGAGCAAGGATTTTAGGTATATCCCCCTCAGCCATTTTAAACATTCAGCTACCCCCTTTTTCGTGTATTGCCCGGCTCCGGGTCCGTATCTATATTAAAATCCGTTAAAGGCCCTATGGCATCTTTATCCTCACCCGCTTGAAACTCACCGTAGAACTCATTTATATCTTTAATAAATTTACGGTTAAGCAAATTAAGCTCAATTAACTGAGGGCATACGCGGCTGCATTCACCGCAGTCTGTACATCTGCCTGCCACATGATAGGCACGAATAATATGAAACATCTGCTCCTCAAATGAGGAGGCATTAGCTTTCTGCTCAGTATCATATTTATTATTATCAAAGACACATTTGCGGCAATTGCAGACGGGGCAAACATTACGGCAGGCGTTGCAGCGTATACATCCTGACAGATGCTCCCGCCAGAAGCTGTAACGCTCGTCACTTTTCATCTGCTCCAGCTTCAGCACTCCTTCAAAGCGGTCGTCGCCTCGGCGCTCTGTAATTTCCTGCCCTATTAATTCATCAAATACCATATGTTCTGATTTCGTACAGACTCGGCATCTCTCTAAAAGCCCTGTATCCCGCATTTCATCGTCTATTTGCATATTGCCTTCGCAGCCTACGCCTATTACATAAGTCCGCTCTCTTTTTATTAAATTCTCTTTAAGCAGCTGGTTAAAGCTGTAGGTATCGCAGGGCTTTAAAAATACAAGCACCATGCTTTCTTTTTTAGTCAGCTCTATTAGGTATTTACTTAAATTTGCGGAACAATATTTATCATATGCCAAATCCTCAATATCTTTCTCACTTTCAAATACTGCCGGCAGGGATTCCGTAGGAAAATCCCCTTTTTTCCAGCCAATTACACAGTTTATCTCCCCTAAAGACAGCATTTGCTTCGCTCTTTGCCTCATTTTTTCCTGTATCATCTTATGTCCTCCAGTCTCTCGTTCTTACCGAGGGCATATATTCGCTCTGTAAATTTCTTCATTGTATTTGCAAATTTAGCGCCTTCCGCGGCGGAAACCCATTCTAAATGTGTACGCTCCTTCTCTATGCCCAAATACTCAAGCATTGAGAAAAACAGCGTAATACGCCGTCTTGCATAATAATTACCCGTAGAGTAATGACAGTCCCCCGGATGGCAGCCGCAGAGTATCACACCGTCTGCCCCTTTTTGAAATGCGCGAAGTACAAATAAAGGGTCAATCCTGCAAGAGCACGGTACTTTAATAATCTTAATTTGCGCGGGGTAATTAAGCCGACTTGTCCCTGCCAAATCAGCCCCGGCATAAGAACACCAATTACAGCAAAAGGCCACAATAAGCGGAGTAAATTCCGTATTTTGATTTAACGACATATTGCATCCACCTCCGCTATAATTTGTCTGTTTGAAAAGCCGAGTAAATCCATAGCGCCCGACGGGCAAGTCACAACACAAGCCCCGCAGCCTTGACACAGAGCCTTGTTTATAAGCGCAATCCGGCGTATTTCTTTTTTGCCGTGGTCGTTTATTTCCCTGTCTTCGTAAGATATTGCGCCGTACGGGCAAACCTTCTCACAAGCGGAGCAGCCGTTGCAATAAAGAGAATCTAAATCGGCAATACAGGGGTTTGTAATCAGCTTATCTTTGGCCAAAAGCCCTATTACCTTTGCCGCCGTTGCCCCCGCTTGGGACACAGTTTCGGGAATATCTTTAGGCCCTTGGCAAGCTCCCGCTAAAAATACGCCCGCTGTGGGGCTTTCCACAGGCCTGAGCTTAGGGTGGGCTTCTGTCATAAAATTATTTGTATCAATACTTGCCGAAAGCAAGCCCGCTATATTCCGCACTGATTTAACAGGCTCTATTGCAGTTGCCAATACTATTAAGTCGGTCTCTGTTTTAATTTGTTTATTATCTAACATATCAACAGCCTGTATCCATAATGAGCCGCCCTTGTCAACTACTTTACCTACCTGCCCTTTAATATAATTGACTCCGTAATCCTCAACGGCACGGCGGTAAAATTCATCAAAATTTTTACCCGGTGCGCGTACATCTATATAAAATACATTTACCTCTATGTCAGGATATTTATCCTTAACCAGCATTGCATGTTTAGCTGTATACATACAGCAAATTTTAGAGCAATAGGTCTTGGAGCGGGCCGATACATCTCTTGAGCCTACACATTGGATAAATGTAATGCTCTTTGGCTTTTTTTTATCGGATAACCGGATAAGTTCGCCTTTTGTGGGGCCTGCGGCATTTGTCAGGCGCTCAAACTCAAGGGATGTAATAACATCCGGGCTTGTATAACCGTACTCACCGAATTTATCTAAATTAATCGGCCTAATACCCGTAGCTATAACTACGGCGCCGTATTTTTGGGTAATAAACTCATCTTCCTGCTCAAAATCAATTGCTTAGGGGGCGCAAACCGTTTCACACAAGCCGCATTTGCCTGTTTTAAATTTTATACAATTCTCTCTGTCTATAACCGGAACATTGGGTATGGCTTGAGCAAACGGCGTGTAAATCGCTGTTCTGTTACCTAAGCCTTCATCAAATTCGCTCGGTATTTTTTTAACAGGGCATTTTTCATAACAAGCACCGCAGCCTGTACATTTTTTCATGTCAACACTACGGGCTTTTTTACGTACTGTAATTGTAAAATCCCCTACAAAGCCTTCTACGGCCTCAATTTCACTGTAGGTATATATATTAATATTTTCGTGGAATACGGCATCCACCATCTTAGGCGTCAATATACAGGCCGAACAGTCCAATGTTGGAAAAGTCTTGTCAAGCTGAGCCATTTTGCCGCCTATACTCGGAGCAGATTCAACAATATCCACTACAAAACCGGCCTCTGCAATATCAAGGGCGCAAGAAATTCCCGCTATGCCCCCGCCTATTATCAAAGCGCGCTTAGTAACAGGGCTTTCTCCCGGAAACAAAGGCGCATTATGATGCACCTTGGCAATTGCCGCCCGTGTCAGGGCATGTGCTTTATTTGTGGCTTCCTCTTTATCCTTATGTACCCAAGAGCATTGCTCTCTGATATTTGCCATTTCAAGCATAAATGGATTTAGCTCAGTCCGTGCTACGGCGCGCCTGAATGTGGTTTCATGCATACGCGGCGAGCAGGCGCTTATTACTATACCTGTTAAATTATGCTCCTCAATAGCTTTCTGCACCATAAACTGGCCGGCTTCCGAACACATATAGGGATACTCGCCCACATACTTAACACCCGGTTCATTCTTTGCATTTTCCACTACTTCATCTATATTTACGGTACCTGCTATATTAGTGCCGCAATGGCATACAAAAACACCTATTTTTTGCAAATTGCTACCTCCTATTTCGCATATTTTCTAAAGACGCTCATAAGCAGCTGCTGCGGTATATCAGAGTCNTGCTCCAGAAANTGCGGTATATCCGTCGGCGCAATAAAATCATTATCACTTTGCCGTCTTATTCGCAGCAATCTGGCCGCCTCTATCAGTCTTGCCGGTTTAACATCCCTCGGGCAGCGCTCAATACACGCAAAGCATGAGAGGCATTTCCAAATAGAGTCACTTTCCAAAAGCGCCTCTACATCATCCCTTTGCAAATAAGATACAAATTGGTGAGGGCGCACATCCATCTCGTCATATTGCGGGCATGAGGCCGAGCATCGGCCGCATTTCATACATTTCCTATCCTGGGAGCCGCTTATTAATCTTATTTGGTCGGCGTAATCATTTTGAATATGCATAGCTTACCTCTTCTTCGTTTTCATTGTTATTGTTTATGCCGAGAGCTTCAGCCAATATTTTGGTAAGATAATCTATATTTAAATCCTTACAGCTTGTCTTTTTCAAATTATATAAGCATAAAGGGCATGCGGTTATTAATTGCTCTGCGCCGTTTTGCAGCGCATTTTCTTTAATTGTTGCAACCATTTCCTTAACACGTTCTTTTTCTTTTAATGAGATATAGCCGCCGCAACATTCATTGCGGTAAGGATAAATTACAGGCACAGCGCCCAATGCTTTTATAAATTCCTCAAATATGGCAGGATTTTCAGGGTCGTCAAAAGCCATTACACTTGAGGGCCTAAGCAGCATACAACCGTAGTATGCGCCTATCTTACGTCCTGTAAGCGGGTTTTTAACCTTTTCTTTCAATTTGTCAAAGCCTATGTATTTGTTAATAACCTCTATTAAATGCAAAACTTCGGCCTCGCCTTTGTAAGCATCCTCTTCTTCCATATAATTATTAACTTTTGTTCTTATATCTTCGTTGTTTTTCATATCGTCATTTACACGTTTAATAACATGAGTACATGCCGCGCACAATGTAACAAGAGGCTGCCCTTTTCTCGCGGCTTCTTTTAACACACGCACAGAGGCGAGTTTTGTGGCAATTTCGTCTGTGCCTAAGGGATAGACAGCTCCGCAGCACTGCCAGTCTTCTATCTCCTCCAATATAATACCTAAAGCTTCGGCTGAGCTTCTCGCAAGCCTGTCAAGCTCCTTAGCCTGTGTCTTCAGCGTACAGCCGGGATAATAGCTAAATACCATTTCCCTTTCCACCTCTCTATATTATTTTGAAAATAAAGTTAATTAAAATACTTTACTTTCACCTATTTTAATGTTAAACTTTTAACGAATCATATTTATTATACTAATACTTTAACAAATATTCAAGTACTTGTCATCCTTTTCAATGAACTTACCTAATTTTACATAAATTCATACTGGGAGGCTACTTTATGCCAACGAATGGTTACAGGACAGAGAGCGATTTTATAGGTTCACGGGAGGTTCCGGATAATGCTTATTACGGCATACAAACTTTAAGAGCTTTGGAAAATTTTTCGGTAACGGGGTACCGGCTGCATAAATCACGCATAATAGCCATAGCTATGGTTAAGAAGGCGGCGGCTATGGCCAATGTATCGGCAGGGCTTATGGACCCGGAAATCGGCAGTTATATAACAAGCGCTGCACAGGATATAATTGACGGCAAGTATCATGATGAATTTTTGGTAGACCCAATCCAAGGCGGCGCCGGAACTTCCATTAATATGAACGCCAATGAAGTTATTGCAAATCTTGCTTTGGAAAAAATGGGCCACCCAAAAGGGACTTATTCCATTATCCACCCTAATAATCATGTAAATATGTCCCAATCAACCAATGATGCGGTACCGGCCTCTGTATTTATTGCAACCCGTATGGTATTAAACGATTTGTTAAAGGTAATGGAAAGTTTGCATGAGTCCTTTAAGGCTAAATCCATAGAGTTTGACTCTGTAATAAAAATGGGGCGCACTCATTTGCAAGATGCTGTGCCTATTAGGCTGGGCCAGGAATTTGACGGATATGCAAGAGTGCTTAAAAGGGATATGGGGCGTATCGGCCGCACAAGAAAAAGCCTTTGTATTGTCAATATGGGCGCAACGGCAGTAGGCACAGGCTTAAACGCCGACCCTAAATATATTGAATATGTTCTTAAAAACTTAAGTGATATTACAGGCCTGCCTATTTGCGCTCCGGGCAGCTTGGTTGACGCTACGCAAAATTCCGATACATATGTGGAGGTTTTCTCTGCCCTTAAAATCTGCATGATAATATGTCAAAAATCGCCAGCGACCTCAGGCTGATGGCATCCGGCCCCTATTGCGGCTTTAATGAGATTAAGCTGCCGCCGCGTCAGCCCGGCTCCTCTATAATGCCCGGCAAGGTTAATCCCGTAATGCCTGAGCTTATAAATCAGGTGGCTTTCCAAGTTATGGGCAGCGATGTTACCATATCTATAGCCGCCGAAGCCGGACAGCTTGAATTAAATGTAATGGGCCCGGTAATTGTATTTAACCTGATTCAGTCTATAACCATGATGACTAACGCCTTCAAAGCTTTTGATGAATTTTGTATACAAGGTATTACCGTAAATGAGGAGCAGCTGCGCAAAAGTGTTGATAACAGCGTAGCAATAATAACAGCTTTGAAGCCTCATATCGGCTATGACGCCAGTTCAAAAATAGCCAAGGAAGCCATTGAAACCGGCAAATCCGTAAAACAAATTTGCCTGCGCGACAAATACTTAACCGAGGAAGAGCTTGATTTAATACTGGACGCCCAAGAGATGACAAATGTTGGTATAGCCGGCTCACAGCTATTGCAGAAGAAAAAATTATTTGTTACGGAGTAATATAATGCCAATTTAATATAATACAACAACAGCTTGGCGGCTTAATACATCCCTAAGCTGTTTTTTAATCAGCAAGTCATAATGATTACGGATAGTCGGGGGTTTATAAATTTATTCATTGCGAATGAGGTATATTGTTCTGATTACACAGTTGTTTCCCGCAATTGCCGTTAGTACAACTTTATTTCTGCCTATATTCAAGTTTAACATTTCGGTTGTGAACCCCATATAGCCGAATTGAACCAAAGCACCTGAATCCACTAAAGGCCACCTATGGCGAACAAGCACCCCATTTACTCTTATCTGCAAATAATCCCAAAATCCACCACCTTGTAGAACAAAAGCATCACCACTCACCAACATCTCATTTTCATGTTCTTTCATTTCCTCAAACCTAAAAGTGTCACCAACTGCCAGCATTTCATCTTCATTTTCTTGCATTATCCTCATGCTGCTAAGGAATGGAATATTGTCCCAAAATGATTCGCCACCACCAAAATCTGTAATAAACCCCTCGCACGACAACACTTCAATTTCGCCGCTAATAAGCCCATATCTCCAACGCCACCTATAACTGGGAGTACCAAATTCGTCTACTTCATACTCAACAATAGTGTCATTTCCGAGCGGTAAATTTGTTATTTCGTTGCAACCGGTAAGTAATAGCAGCAT
>JGI20163J15578_10001257_pt1 | contig 10473 bp, 8 predicted proteins | sample TergutCu122P1_FD_15578 | JGI IMG/M metagenome (IMG submission 15578)
ATAGCGCATATTTTGAGCCACATGGATGGGGGTGATGATTAGTGGCATAACCCGAAAATAGCGAACAAAACTATCATAGCCGCCAAACGCTCATTGTCAGCGGGATTGAAGTGTTTTGTTCACGAAATTAGATTTGAACGAAACCCATGTATGAACAAAACTATTGCAGGAGTTTATGAACAATACGGATGCGGAAAAATACATATTGGTTTTGTTCATTTATCTTTATGCTTGGTTGGTCGTCGGGTTTTTGCATCGGCGTTTACGCCGATGTTAAGCAAGGGCGTTTACGCACTTGCCCTCTTTTCATTAGGTTTGTCAATATCTTAAAAAGAACTGTCTTGCCTCTTGAATTAGTGATGCTTGTTGGTTTTAATCGTCAGCGTTTTCGCTGACGTTGAAGCAAGGGCGTTTACGCACTTGCCATCTTTACATTAGGTCTGTTAATATCTTAAAAAGAAACCGACATACTTTTTGGATTAGTGATGTTTGTTGGTTTTAATCGTCAGCGTTTTCGCTGGCGAGAAAGCATGGGCGTTCACGCCCGTGTGGTTTTAAGGTAGTGATGCATTCCTGTGATACTGGTTAAGGAATACCGTGCCGAATTCAACCCGAAAAAAAAGGCATATTATATCCATGCAGATGAGCCCCTTTGCTGTTCCTGCTGCGGCGGAGCGAATATTATTAAAAAGGGATGGCGCAGGCGTGGATCTATAGACCGCCTTGAAAATTTTAGCGTGCTGATGGTCAGGCGCGTCAAATGCAAAGGCTGCGGCAAAACACATCATGTGTTACCCGACATAATAGTGCCGTACAAGCATTATAACACGGAAGCGATTGAAAAAATAATACGTGGAAATGCGGACGAAACCTTTTGCAGCGAAAGCGAAATCAACCGTACAAAATCATGGTGGGTCCGTATGAAGCGGTACATTCTGGAAAAAGCCGAATCCTTGATAGAAATAGGCAGAACCCAAATAACCCCCGACTCCAAGTTGACCCTAATCGCCCGCACGTTGGCAAACGCCCACCTATGGCCAAGTACCCGCGTTGCGTTGGACTTAGGATAGAACCGATATATAATCGCCCTCAGAAAATTTGGCGCGGCGGAAACAGCTTCAAGTTCCGACCCCGCACGAGGGGAGATTTTTGCAATGCCGACAAGCAACAAACCAAAAAAGCCCAAGCAGGTTCAGATACCCGCTGAAGTATTCCACAAAATCATATTCTTCATGGAATGCTGCGACACTACCGGTTGCGAACCCGACTTCAAGAAACTGTACAAGGAAATACTTTCCTGCCTGATTGACAAGCGGGACAGCATGGAATTGAGGGAATCCTACTCCAAAGTTGTTTTTGCCGGGGACGAAGACCAAAAGAAGGAAGCCCTTGCTGCCTACCTTGAGCAAAAAGAAATGAACAAACTTTAATCTCATGGATCTCATGGACACGTTTATAAAGTTCCCGGCATCCGGTGAGTAGCGCATGGAATACAGGTATGGGTTATACAGCCATCGGCTGATTACACCCGCAGGGGAAGTATATACGCGGCACTTTATTGTCATAAAGAACCGGTACGGGCTTATTGCCCGATTTACCCGGCTTCACAACTATGTCGGTGTTTATGAGGGCAAGGTTTTTGCCCCGATTACCTCCGATGCGGAAATGAAAATGCGGTACGTGTGCATGATGCTGAATTACGTCGTTATCAAACATCATGACAAGTTCGGGATTGACCACGTTTTCAAAATCAACAGGGAAGCCTTGGAGTGTTTTTTTCGCGACTATGCGCAAGAGGTCTTGCCTAACGGTGAGCATCGCGGGCAGCAAAGCGTGGAAAAATGCGTACACGCCGTCGTTGCGTTCCTGCTGAAACTGCGCCGTAAATTCGGCGGACATATGCTTCTTCGTGAATCCGATTTTGTTGTCGAAACAACGGTTTACGACAGGAGAGGAAGGCCACGGCGAAAGAAATCCCCCGCATTTCAAGTAAAGGGCTTCCCCAAGCAAAGTAAGGTGTTTCGTGAACTGCCGACCAAGGCGTTCAAGATACTTTTACGTCTTGCGTTCCGGTATGCGCCGGACATAGCCTTCGCCATCTGCTTGCAGGCGTTCGCGGGGCTTCGCCCAAGCGAGGTTTGCAACGTGAGGCAAGAAGGCAGCCCCGTTGGTAAGGGAATTATTATCACATGGTTCGGAACTGCCGTTAAAAAAGTGGAAATCGACCTGACGCGGGAGCGCCCCATGCGCAGCGATGGCGTCATTTGCGGCTCAATCAAGCAAAAGCGGACTCAATGCGTACACCCGGTATTCCTTGATGCTTTCTGCACCGCATACGAGCATCATAAAAAGTATTTGGAAACGGTGTCTTTTGAAACCGATTACCGCCCGATGTTTGTAAACGAAAAGGGGCTGGCTATGACATATGACGATTATTCCAACCGTTTTGCGGCTTTGGTGGTCAATCATTTTCGCGCGGCGCTGCTTGAAAGCGACGACCCGGAGTGCCGCATATACGGTCAGTTGCTTTATGAAAACAATCTTGGGCCACATGCCCTGCGCCATTGGTTTTCCGTGCAGCTTGTCCTGCACGGCGAGGACATAGCCCAAATACAGTACTGGCGAGGCGACAGAAATCCGACAAGCGCGTTTGAGTATCTTCAAAACAAAGGCGACTTGGTAAGGGAACTGGAAAGCGCAGGCAATCTTTTTGCGGGGTTATTGATGTCGCACGGTGCAGGCGGGTTGCCAGATGGAGTATAAAAGCATTTACGCCTACTTTGCGGAAATGGGGCAAGGGGTAAACTCGATGTTCCAAAATAACAAAGCCGGAAGACGGCATGTTATGGAGTTTATGGCTGCCAACGATTGGTTTGGCATGGAGCATAGGACAATATCCCGCACACCGCATATGGCCGTGCATGAACTGCAAGCGCTTCAAGAACCCGCAACCCTTTGGCTGGCAGCTTACAAACAGCCCGCCCGCAGAAAGATTGCCCTCATGCTTGAACATTTCAAACGCAAATATCCGGAAACCTGCAAGCTGTACGGGCGGTTTATCTCAAGCAATAAAATGGCGGACAAGCCGGCGGGCTGGATGCTCTTGGATTTCATCTTGTCGGAAATAGACCGGGAGATTACCGAGTATGACGAATCCAGCCTGCAAAAGCTCATTGCTTTGCTAGACGGAAGCGCCACAAGGAAAGCAGCGCAATTATTTGCGGATTTCCTTGGTGCTGAAAATCAAGACGGGGAGAGCATATCTTCTTGGAAATATACCTTTAACATCCGGGATAATCCAAGCCTTGTTCATGACGCGTACCCCGCCGCTGATTTTGCGGCCATGGCATACTGCGTATTCAATGAAGATATGTGGACGCAGCACGACCTTATAAGAAAAGCCGTAAACAGCGAAAATTATGCCAATCTTTGGTTGTTTGTATCTTTGCATTTTATCTGTGCGTTGCGCGCGCGGGATATGGCGCGGCTTCCTGCCCCGGTGCTTCCAAGAGAGAACGATATCATCTTCAAGGAAGTAACGGACAAAGACTTCACTGAACATGATGCAACCTCGCTCGTTGAAGAGTTTTTGTTTCGGCTGAACCTGAAACCCATGCGTCCATTTAAAACGGCAAAGAAAGATAAAATCCCCGAAATAAAGTTGTTCGTGCCCGAAAGCCTGAAGTTCCCTTTCGGAATTATTATGGCAATAGCACTGGCGCACCGCCAAAAACCGCATACGGGGACGCTTCTAAAAACGAGCAGGTTCGACTTTTCAAGCATAAACAAGTTTTTTGGAAGCGACTTTGTAAAGGCGCTTGGCATCAGCGGCTTTTCGACGCGCCGCTGCAACAAGTCGTTTTTACAGGGCATAGAGGCAATCGGCGGAAATGAGCATGGCAAGCCCAAGGGATACATGCTTGCCGCATTGGCGCGAAGCCACAAAGGCGGCATTGGCAAACTTGCTGACATGACGGACATTTACCTGAAAGACGCGCATTTCAGGGGGTACTCATCGGAGTTCATTATACGCCAGATGTTCGAACGGGGGGTGTTCAGCTTCATACCCGTTGTTTTGCTGGAGATGTACACAGGGGATGGCTATGCAAAGCTGCCGGTTACAAAGCAGACACGGCTTATCGGCGAGGTCGGCTTAACGGCATATCAAATCGAAAACATGGCACAGGCAATGGAACGGGCCATTGCCAAAAGCAGGGCGGCGGTCAAAGAGGTTATACAAAGCCCATCCGCGGTTAGGGAGAATGCAGGGCGCGTCCTTCAAAACATAGCGTCCGGCGCCTCGCCGGGGAAACAGTCCGACTATTTTTGCCTGATGGTAGCCGCCGGATTGCCCTGCCCATATGCGGCGCGCGTCGGGTGCTTGGGTTGTGGCTATGAAATACAGACAAAAGCAACAATGCACACGCTTATGCGTGAACACAAACATTTGATGGCGGCGAAGATGAACGCGCCCCCGGAGGAAACCCGGCGGTATGAGTTGATAATGAGGGAAGCCATCCTTCCGGCGGCGGCAGAAATAATCGCTTCGGCAGAACTGCTTTACCCTGATGCCGCTATTGGCGGGCTTCTCGACATCATGGAGGTGGGATTGAATGGCGCGGATTGCGTATCAGGAAGATGTTGACGGCGATTACAGCCGTTACTATCGGGTTAGGGAGTTGGATTCCTCCGCCCTGCGTAAAGCAAGGGAGATTTTTGAAGATTACAAAAACAGGGGCATTGTCATAAGCGGCAACTTTGACGACATGTCTTGGACGCTCAGCAATGAAGCCAAACATGTTGGACTGACCATGCTTACGTTTGAGGGCGGTACCAATAAGCCCGCCATGAAGTGGATTGGCTGCACCTACCCGCAGTATGTCAAGTTCGTAAAGGCGTACATTGTTTTCAGTTTTGGGGATATTGGCATAAACACCATGCAAAACCTGACGAATACTTTTAACAAGCTGGCATTGCTGTCAAGCGCGGAAGCACTCGAAAGGACAAAGGATATATACCACATACTTGCGTTTCTTGAAATTCTCCCGGGATACAGCGAAGAGAGAGATTACGTCATTTCCGAGTTGGAAGAACGGTTGGGGCAAAGGGGCAACACCTCGTACAAAACTGAAGCCAGACAGCTTGCGGATTTTATGTCGTACCTGCGGTTTCATGAGGTGCTGAACGACTTCTGGCACAACAAAGCCGACAGCAGCGATAAATTGTTTTACTTTCCGCTGTACTTTTGGTGGAATCTTACGGCAATTCTTCCTTTACGCCCTACGGAGTTCCTGCTTACGCCCCGCGACTGCTTGCGTACGCAGGGCGGTGAACACGTTTTAACGATTAGGCGCACCAAGTTGAAGGACGGGCATGAAAAAATCGGATACCGCATATCGCAGGATTATGTAATGAGGGAATACGCCATTAACGAGGGTTTGGCTTGGGAGTTGCGAAACTATCTCGATGTTACTGAGGGCATGAAGCGCACCGAATTAGACACCTTGTTTCTTCAAGAACCGCATTGGGCGTACCTTGGCAGGGAAGCTCTGGGCAGCCGTTATTACACCCATGCGTATCTTAGGACTTGCATGAAGTATTTTTATAGAGAAGTGGTCGAAGCTGGCGACCACGAGATTTCTTTCATACGCCCCGGCGATACCCGGCATCTTGCAATGGTGAACCTCATCATTTCCGGAGGCTCTCCAGTTATATGCAGGGATTTGGCGGGACATTCGGATATAGACATCAGTTCCCGGTACTACTCCAACATTTCCAACCTCGTTGAGTGCGCGACAAGGGAAAGGTTCGTCAGGTCAAAAGGGAGTTATGACATGACAGGGACAAACCGCTATCCGTTGAAGGCACCGACGGACATGCGCAAGGTCGCCGGTGGATTCTGCTCGTCATCGGTTATGGCGAATGATGATATAGGGGATTGCCTGTCCGTTTTCGGCGACAAAAGCCACGCCGGGGAATGCCCGCGTTGCCGCCATTACCACCCCGACAATCCCGGCATGTCGCTTTCTTTCCTTGACGAACGTACGGGAAAGGAACAGGTTGATGCGGACAGCCAGTTCTTAATCCGCATGATTGAGCTTGTGCGCAAGGGCTTGGGCTACCAAGAAGATATTGTTTCTGCGCTGCTCAGGCTTCAGCACAGCGCCGACCATTACAGCAAATGTCTTTGGGAAAAATTTTCACATGAGGGGGCTCTTTATGGCAAGGCCAAAGAAAACTGATTCGGACACGCTGCTTCAAATAGTTGATTCTTTTTATGAAAGCCACGGAGATCCGGTCAAGATGAAGTGCAGCCGCCTTGAAGAATATGCCTCATCGCTTGGTTTCGAAATTAAGGCATACGACTTCAGACGGAGCGGTGCGGTGCGGCGGCGGATTGAGGAACTGCGCAATTCCGCGTGGGTAAACGGAGGAAGCGGTGCTGTTGCATACAAAAGCATGGATGTTGATGCTTTAATAATCCGCAACAACACACCGGAAAAACTGAAAAACAGCTTGCTGGAGCTGGACGAAACATGGCGGGGCATATACGAGAAGGCAGCGGCTCTCGGTAGCAAAAACGCGGCTTTGCTATCATCATTGGCGGCGAAAGACCGAAAAATAGAAACCGTTACCGCAGAAAAGGACTCTCTCGCGGAAAGACTGCAACCCCTTGAACATAGCGAGCGCACGCTTTTGGCAGAAAATCGCTATCTGCGAAAGGCGTTGCGTGAGTATCTATATCCCGCAATCGCCAACGAGATTCTGAAAGAAGAAAACGTACTGGAGCAGGCGGATACAGATGTCACGCAGGTTGCGATGGCTAGGCTTGTAGATTCGAATATGCCATCATCATTTTCAAACGCGGTGGAAAATGACAGGCAGATGGTTTCAAGGTCAGAGCGCCTGTTGATGCTTATGGAGACACAAATAAAAGGTGACAAAAATGGCAAATCGTGATAAATTTATTGTCGAGAAGCCTGAACTCCTCTTAGAATGGGATTATGAAAAGAACGAGGGGCTGTCCCCCGAAGATTTTACCGGGGGGTCTGAGCAAAAGGCTTGGTGGAGGTGCAAACATGGACATAGCTGGCTAGCTGCCATAGTCCAAAGAACCAGTGGGCGGAACTGCCCCGTATGTGCGGGCAAAAAGGTACTGGCTGGCTACAATGATTTTGCGAAAATCAACCCGTCTCTGGCAGATGAATGGGATTACGAAAAAAACAATGGGCTGCGGCCCGATGGCTTTACCGCAAACTCCAACAAATATGCGTGGTGGAAATGCAAGCGAGGGCATAGCTGGCGTACGCAGATAAAAAACAGAAACATAGGCCAGCGATGCCCTTATTGCATCGGGCGCAAGGTCTGGCTTGGATTTAACGACCTTCCCACCACTCATCCCGAAATAGCCGAGGAATGGGATTACGAGAAGAACAGACATTTGCGCCCCGAGCAGTTCACCATAGGTTCGCATAAAAAGGTTTGGTGGAAGTGCAGCCGTGGACATAGCTGGGATGCACGCGTATATACCCGTGAAAAATGCGGATGCCGATATTGCTACGGCAAAAACGTTTTTGTTGCAGGCGTAAACGACCTTTTGACGGTCAACCCAAACCTCGCTAAAGAATGGGATTACGAAAAAAACGCCGATATGCGCCCTGAAAACGTTGCCGCAAATACACGTGCCAAAGCTTGGTGGCGCTGCGACAAAGGGCATAGCTGGAAAGCCACGATAAGCAACAGAAACTATGGCAATGGTTGCCCATATTGCGCCAATCGGTGGCTGTTAAAGGGTTATAACGACCTGCTGACCGTAGACCCTGAATTAAGCAAGGAGTGGGATTGCGAAAAAAATGTACCATTAGCCCCTTGCGGAATTATGGCAAACTCTCCCAAATCAGTTTGGTGGAGATGTGTTGCGCATGGTCATTCATGGCAAGCAACTGTCCTTAACCGCAGGCTGGGTGCCGGCTGCCACTATTGCACGGGGAGGGCTGTTTTGGTCGGCTTCAATGATTTGGCAACCCGATGCCCGGACATTGCCGCTGAATGGGACAAGGAAATGAATGATGCGCTTCGCCCGGAACACGTTACGGTTCAGGCTACCGCAAAAGTTTGGTGGAGATGCGAAAAGGGACACAGCTATGTTTCTCGCATATACAACAGATATAATGGTAGCGGCTGTCCATACTGCGCCGGAAACCTGCCGGTTGTCGGTGAGAATGATTTGGCCACCGTGTATCCGGAGCTGCTTGATGAATGGGATTATGACAGGAACATGAAAAAACCGCATGAATATACTTGCGGCAGCAATCAGAAAGTTTATTGGAAATGTAAGCGCAAACATCGCTGGATTGCTCCGATAGTGGCACGGACATTAGGTGGCACTAAATGTCCGCGCTGTAAAGGAAAAACACCAATGCGGACGCGATTGGTGCGCTGATAGTTGCTAAAATGTGTGCTTCATTGTGAAATAGCGACAGTAAAATCGTGCAATTCGGAATCAGAACATAATAAAATTAGGGAGATGGGCGCATGAAAGTAAAGACGGTTAAAATAAAAAACTTCCGTGGCTACAAGGATGAAGTAACAATTGACTTTTGTGACTTAACTGCTTTTGTCGGAAAAAATGATGTTGGAAAATCTACAGTTTTAGAGGCTCTTGATATATTTTTCCATGATGGCAAAGGAACTGTCAAAATGGATAAGGGCGATATCAACAAACAAGCTGTCTTAGAGGGGGATACTGAAATCCGTATTTCTATATGTTTCGACGATATTCCAGATAAAATTGTTATTGACGCTACAAATGAAACAACACTGACGAATGAATATTTGCTTAATACAAGAGGCCAACTTGAAATTACAAAAAAATACCCTAATGCTGGCTCTGCAAAAGTTTTTATTAATGCTTATCACCCAACAAACCCGAAATGTTGCGATCTGCTTTTAAAGAAAAATGCTGAATTGAAAGCGTTAATTGAAAAAGAGAATATATCCTGTACAGATAAAACTAAAAATTCAATTATGCGCGCAGCTATTTGGAATTACTATGACGATGATTTGCAAACAGCAGAAGTTGAAATAGATATAACGAAAGAAGGCATTAAGCCAATTTATGAAAAAATTATGAATTTTTTGCCGTTTTTTACATTGTTTCAATCAGACAGGAAAAACAATGACGGTGATAATGAAGTACAAGACCCACTACAAAAGGCTGCAGAGCAGATACTTAATGATTTTGGATTAAGAGAAAAACTAAAAGAAATAGCCTTTGAAGTTGAGGTTAAACTCAAAGAGGTTTCTGAGCGCACTCTTGAAAAACTAAAGGAAATGAACCCAAGCGTGGCAAATAGTTTAACTCCTGTTATTCCACCCGCTGAAAGCTTAAAGTGGGTTGATGTGTTTAAAAAGGTGGCTATTACGAGTGATGATGACATTCCAATTAACAAACGAGGAAGTGGTGTAAAGCGCTTGATTCTTTTAAACTTTTTTAGGGCAGAAGCAGAACGCAGAAGGATTGAACGAAATAGCGAAAGTATTATTTATGCGATTGAAGAACCAGAAACATCGCAACATACCGAACATCAAAAAATGATGATAAAAGCATTTTTGTCGCTTTCACAGATTCGGAACACACAAATTATTATCACAACTCATAGTGCCGCTTTGGTGAAAGAGCTTGGGTTTGAAAACATGAGACTAATATCCGCCGAAGGTTCAATTAAAAATATCACAACAGTAATGCCTTATCAATTGCCTTATCCTTCATTGAATGAAGTTAATTTTTTGGCATTTTCTGAAACATCTGATGAGTATCATAACGAACTTTACGGCTTTATAGAAGCAGAGGGTCTTTTAAATGCTTTCAAAAACGGAAAACAGACAATGAATTACACAAGAATTCAAAAAAACGGAAATACAAAAGTCGAACAAATTATTTTAACAGAGTATATAAGACATCAAATCCACCACCCCGAAAACACACTTAATACAAAGTATACAGTGGAGCAGCTTGAAGAATCAATCTGCCTTATGCGGAGTTTTATCAGTACAAATACATTTTAAACTTATAGAGTGTCATAGCAATACAATTTAATAAAAAGGTTGCTTGGGATAGTTCTACTGTGGACTGTCCCTTTTTGTTTTTAATGAATCAAATTACCTTAAAGGAGGATATATGGCTATATTGTTTCCTAATATTAGGTCGCCGACTCAATTCAATCATCGTATGTTAAATGGTTTACATTAAAAATTCTAAAAAAGGAGGTGAAGGAAAACGGATGAGGTTGTTTGTTTATAAACAAAACCCTTGTATGACACGCTTGGGTTATTGCTTGGAAACTGCGAAAAATGAACAAAACCCCTCATTAGCGTTTTCCGGATACAGTGGCTTACGTCCAAATCCCGAAAGACCTCACAAAAGTGAAAACGAAATTCATGTTGGGACTCACAAAAAGGCAAGTTATTTGC
>JGI20163J15578_10001258_pt1 | contig 10472 bp, 12 predicted proteins | sample TergutCu122P1_FD_15578 | JGI IMG/M metagenome (IMG submission 15578)
CTTCCTCCGACTGTGTTTTCGAAAACACTTTGTACGTTCATTATAGTATATATCTTAGGCAATGTGAATATGCATTCGTTTCTTTGGTGCTCTCAAGATAAATAAAATACATCTTGACAGCACCGTAAATGTCAGCTACACTTAAATAGACATTAATGTCTATTTAAGTGTAGCTGAGCCAGTCCTGGATACAAGTTATATTTGAAGGAGGTTTTATATAGATGCCTAAGGTTGGAGAAAAATATAGACAAAACAGAAGAATCAAGATCCTCAATGCTGCAAGGCATGTTTTTATCACACGTGGCTACAATAATGCCACCATGCAAGATGTAATAGATGAATCCGGAATGTCCCGGGGCGGTGTATATGCTTACTTTAACAATATTGAACATGTATTTATCGAACTGTTGAAGTTTGATGACGCCAAAGATTCAAAAGTTTTTATAGATATTGTTGAAGGAGTTTCATTGTGGAGTCAATTTATTGAATTTCTACAATCATATCAGGCAGAAATCAAAGCTGCAAGAAATTCACTTGTACGTGTAAAGTCAGAATTTTTCTTACAGGAGGAACCCACCAAGAATGAGGAGTCAACACATTATATGACTCAAAGGTACATCAATCTTAAAAAAGCAATCGAAGGTTTTATAAATAAGGGACAAGTTCAAGGAGATTTCAGCCCTACTCATACCCCTGAAAAAATAGCCCTGTATATGATTTCATTTCTTGATGGGTTAACTATTAACTCCTTTTGTATTGGGGCGGATATAATCGATGTGGATGAGCAAATAGTTGTGCTCACATATTCATTACAGGCACTTCTTAACCCAAAATCTGAAAAATAACTTGGGTGCAAATATGACACTAGTCACATATTTTTAAAACATACGGAGGACCCTTTCATGGAAGTCAGATTAGCAACAATTCAGGATATAGACCAAATAGCCACACTTTTTATTGAGCAGTTTGATATTCAGGCAACTCTAAACCCATATCTTATGCAAAGGGGTACACAAAACCTTAAATTTATTGAGGATACCATTATAAATGAAGATTCAGACATATTTGTTGCAAGTGTAGCTGATAAAGTTATTGGCTTCATTTCTGTTTTTGAAAAGAAGTCAAATGATTTCAATTTTATGGTGCAACACAGATATGCGTACCTAATGGATATTATCGTAACGAAAGGGCAACAAGGAAAAGGCCATGCAACAAAGTTGATGGATGCAGCCAAACAATGGGCAAAGAACAGAAATTTAGATTACATCGAACTTTCTGTTTTTGCTAGTAATGAAGCAGTTAATTTTTACACGAAAAGTGGTTATGTGGAAACAGGAAAAACCATGATATACAAATTACAATAGGTTGTAGTTTGATTATCTTTGACGATTTAGTGCAAGGTTCTTGTCCAAATGTGTTTTCTCGCTAAAGTGATTGCAGCTACCGAGAAAAGCTGAGATATTGCACCACTATCGATATAATCATCAATAATCTTACTTATATACATCGCTTCTCTTATCAACCTTGACAACCAATACTGTAAACATGCCATCTTGGATATCCGCTAGTATTCTATATTTTCCAACCCTATATCTCCAAAAGTTTTCCAAATGTCCTTCTAGGGCTTGCCCAAACAATCTAGGGTTTTCACAGTCTTTTATGTTAGTATTCAGCCATTTAACTATTCTTAGTTTTACTGGAGTATCTAACTTGTCAAATGATTTCTTTGCCTTTACATCAAACTCCCAATCAAATTTCATCTTCAAGCCCCATCTCTCTCATAATCTCTTCTCTGGAAACGGTTGGATTGTTTTCCTTTGAGATTCTTATACAATCGTTATAATCCTCTATATCCTGTAGCCGTTCTGCAAGTAGATTACAAACTAAGGCGTTAAATGATATTCCATTGAAGTCTGCCTCTTCCTTTCCTTTGGCAAGTAGTTCCTTGTCGATTCTTATTGACGTTGATACAGTACTCATATCATCACCTCACTTTCAACCCCAGTGTACCACACATGGGGTACANTGTCAAGAAATTTCGTTCCTTCTAAGTATACATGAGCTTCTTTTACGAGCGAATCTCTATTAATACCATGTCTTCCAAAATCGCCCCGATGGAAGAATAATGTAGAAATGTAGAAACACAGCCCTAACATTTCATTTGCTATTTATCTTATTGGGGCTTACAATATAAGTTGGTGTGGTCACCCATACTTGAATTTGAAAACTCAGAAAATCCATATCAGATTAGAAAAGTGAACATACATAAATGGAAAGACGTTGCTTTTATATCTGCCAAAGGAAGTGATAAAGTTAAGCAGAAAATGNAAGAGTATATCAAAAGAGGTATTAAGCCCAAAGATGCACTTCATTTGGCTTTTGCAATAAATGAAAGTGTGGACTATTTTATCACAACTGACCGTGGCCTTCTTAAAAAGAATATCATTGAAATCAATGTTATAAACCCTATTGATTTTGTGAACGAGAAAGGGGATTAGCTATGAACGATAAATTATTAGCCAAAAAAGGAATCGATGTATTGGTTGAAAATTTGGGTAAAGTGGAAACAGAAAGATTTATTACATTGATACTTAGAGAGCCTTTTGATTATACTGAATGGCAAAGTGACTTGTTTTCTGGCATGAGCGGAGATGAGCTGTATGAGGCTACAGTGGAATACAGTGATGCAACCTAAATTTCGTTTGTTACCATCTTTCGTGTAGAAACGCTTCAAAATAAATCAAACCTATTTTGATAGAAATCAAGCTTTGGATGGTTGGAATGGGAAACCATAATCGGATTTATTTAGTCAATTGCATAAGAGCTGTTGCTCGTGGATCAATTTGTCCATGCTGCTACAGCTCTTTTCTATTTACTAATGTCCCAAAATTTGCTATTTGATGATATAACTAATTTCTACTGCTTTTGTACAGGCCCTTATATCCTTTTCTGATTGACTAAACCATTCCACAAATCTTTCTTTGGTTTGAACTTCAATTATATCTATTTCAGCCGTTATAGACATGTTGCGTTCGGATTTGTACTTCCGCATATTTGCAATAATATCCTTTAACTCTGCACCAAACTCAATTAAATCTGGGTTAATTTTTGTTGGCTTTATCCACTGAGTAAGATGAATAGATGGGTTCATCTCATGCTGCCTGAAATAGACTTGATAGATATATTCGGTTATATGGGGAACATAAGGCGCATATAGCTTCAAGATGTTTAACAAAACATTGTAAGTGGCGTATTGACCACTTTTTCTCTCTTCCACCCCATGAATCTCAGGCTTATATAGTCGCTCCTTTACAATCTCAATATAATTATCACAATAATCTTTCCAGAAAAAATCGTCAATTTCATTTCTAGCCAAACAAATTTCGTATTCATAAAATAGTTTTGCAGCATTAACAGTTGTTTCATTAGCTCGTTCCATAATCCATTTATCAACAGGCATAAGGTTTGGAGTATGTGACAAATCAATATCTTGCAAATGAGAAATAGAAAATTTGGCAGCATTCCACAATTTTGTAATAAAGCGTTTAGATATATTCAACTCGTCTGGAGAAAAAAACGTATCTGTGCCCAGCCGTGCTCCTGCTGCCCAGTAGCGCAATACATCAGCAGAGTGGGTAGCAATTAGATGTTTTGGTTCTAGAGGATTGTTGTTCTTGGATTTGCTGATTTTCTCACCTTTTTTGGAAAGGACAAAGCCGCATATCATCAGATCCTTCCAAGGAAGCTTCCCTGTGTGATATAAACTACGTACAATAGTATAAAATGTCCATGTGCGGATAATCTCATGAGCATGGGTTCGCATACTCATTGGGGTAAGTTTAATTCCCAATCTTTCATTGATCTGTGGAGTAACACTTGAGGTGGCCCAGGTGTCGAAAACAGCACTTTCGGCTACAAAAGAACTACAACCGCATTCACATAAACCTTCATATTTTGTTTCCAAAGGATTAATAGGCAACTGCTCTACCTTTGAAAAAACCACTTTGCTACAACTCTCACAATACCACACCGGAAATGGAACGCCAAAATAACGTTGGCGGGAGATACACCAGTCCCACTTTAAGTTTTCAACCCAGGCAATGTAGCGGTTTTTCATATTGGAGGGATACCAGTTTATTTCATTTGCAGCATCCAAAAATCGCTCCTTTTCACTTAGAATATCAATGTACCACTGCCTAGATAAGATTATTTCTGTCGGTTTCCCACATCGCTCATGGATTCCTACTGTATGAGTGATGCTTTCTGTTTTACACAGTAAACCATTGTAGTCTAGCAAGCGAATTATTTCTGCCTGAGCAGCAGAAACAGGCAAGTTGCCAATAAAGGGAACATTATCAGCTATTTTTCCATTTGGTAAGATAGTTTCACGATGTGATAAACCATGCTCCATATACCACTCAGCATCAGTGCTGTCGCCAAAAGTACAGCACATAACTACACCAGTCCCTTTATCAATATCAACCTTATCATCTGCCAAAATCGGTACTTGGTAGTCATACAGTGGAACCAATGCTGATTTGCCTATGTACTGACTATATCTTTCATCATCTGGATTTACAAACAGACAAATGCAACTATAAAGAAGTTCGGGGCGTGTGGTTGCTACTTCAAGAGGGATACCATCTACATAAAATGGAATGTAGTTGAATGTCCCTTCCACATCTGCTCCTTCAAGTTCTGCCTGAGCTATAGATGTTTGACATTCGGTACACCACAATACCGGAGACTCTTTTGTATATGCCTTCCCCATTTCAACAAGATCCAAAAATAGCTTTTGGGATATTTTACACACTTCTGGACTAATGGTTTGATATGTTGTTTCCCAATCAACTGAAATACCCAGTGACTGCCACAACGCCTTATAATCACCTTCATATTTTTCCACGGTGTCCTGGCAATTTTTAATAAACTCGCTACGAGGCATGGTATGTGATTGGATTTTCTTCTCTCGCTCCACCAGTCGTTCAGTTGGCAATCCATTATCGTCAAAACCAAAGGGATAAAATACGTTGTATCCTTGCATGCGCCGAAAGCGAGCTATCATTTCTCCTTGAGTGTATGAAAACAAGTGTCCAACGTGTAAGTTCCCGCTTACCGTAGGTGGCGGTGTATCTATGGAGTAGACTTCACCTTTAGTGTAATTATCAAAACGATAAATCTGCTCATCCTCCCAAAACTTCTGAATTTCTGTTTCAATTTGAGTAAAATCATAACGTTTTTTCATTGTTTGTACCCATCCCTTCACTTTGTTCAAATATAACCAAAAAAAATCCCAAACAGTAATCTAATACTGCTTGGGACGAACTCTTTTGTCCGTGGTACCACCCAAATTCAGAGAAATATCTCTGCACTCTGCCGGTGCGGGATAACTGATGCTATCCGATACCGCTTTCCTTATAACGGTGGAAACTCCGTTGAAGTCTACTTAGATATTCTATGTGCGTCTATGTACATCAAAACTCACTTAAATATCTGTTCGGTTCACAGCTCGAAGGCTACCTTCCATACTTTCCTCATGAGAGCTTACACCAGCCGCTCCCTCTCTTTGCTTTAGAAAGAATGTACTCCTCCTCGTCAATGCCTTTATTTTATTCAATTTGAATTATAGAACTACCCTGTTGCTTGACCGCTTAGGGTAGTTTATCATAAAACTACTAGGAAATCAACAATTTATTAATCTCCCTTTACAGCTATAGCCTCAATTTCAAACAGTCCTCCTAGTGGCATCTTTGCCACCTCTACACAGGAGCGTGCTGGTGGGTTAGATGGAAAGTATTCTGCATAAATCTTATTAACACTTGCAAAATCACTCATGTTTTGTAAGAAGACCGTGGTCTTAACAATGTTACTAAAATCCATACCTGCTTCATCTAGTATGGCTTTGAGATTTGCAAAGGCTTGAATCGTTTGCTCCTCAACAGTTTCTTTTAGTTTTCCAGTTTCTGGTTCTAGCCCTAATTGTCCTGAAATGAACTGAATATTCCCTGCCACTACAGAATGTGAGTAAGGCCCTACTGCTGCTGGCGCTTTTGGTGAATTAACTATTTTTTTTGCCATTTTTCTATTTGCTACCTTTTTCTGTGATTATCCCTAATGAATGAGGTAGCATCTCCTTTCTAAAATCTTTATATAACATCTCATTTCTATGTTCAATTTATCTGTTTTTTTATGCAAAAAGGATAGCTAATAGCAAAGCGTAATACCTTTTGATTTGGAGAGATGTTATACCTTTTACCACACGCATCCTATATTTACTCTACATCTGAACCAGGGTTCCTGTTTCTCCTGCAATACCTTCTTTTGCTTTTTCAAGTAAGGTAATTAATGCTTTTCTCCCTGGTTTAGACTCTGCAAAGCGAATTGCCGCTTCTACTTTAGGCTTCATTGAACCTGGTGCAAATTGCCCATCTTCAACATGTTTTTTAATTTCTGCAACTGTCACTTCTGAAATAGCTTCTTGATTTTCTTTACCAAAATTGACATAGGCTTTTTCAACAGCTGTTAAGATAATTAGTAAGTCTGCATCTAGCTCTTCTGCCAATAATTCACTACAAAAGTCTTTATCGATAACGGCATCAACACCTTCTAACTGATTTCCTTTTTCTAAAACAGGAATACCACCACCGCCACAAGATATCACTACTTGACCTGCAGCAATTAAGGCTTTGATTGTTTCAATTTCAACTATCTCTTTTGGTTGTGGAGAAGCAACAACCTGGCGATAGCCTCTTCCTGAATCTTCTACAACAGATATTCCTTTATCAGAAACCATTACATCAGCCTCTTCTTTAGTCATAAAACCACCAATAGGCTTAGTTGGATTCTTAAATGACGGGTCAGCTGCATCAACTTTTATTTGGGTAACAACTGTAGCTACAGGTTTTCCAATTCCTCTACTTAGCAATTCTTCTCTTAACGCATTTTGCAATCCAAACCCAATATAACTTTGGCTCATTGCGCCACACACAAATAAAGGAATGTGGGAGTATTTTTTAGGATCTGTTTTGGTCAATCCTTCCATTGCCAGTTGAATCATACCAACTTGGGGGCCATTTCCATGAGCTACTATTACTTCGTGCCCTTCTTCAATCAGGTCTACAACTGCTTTTGCAGTATGCTTTACTGCTTCAATTTGTTCCTCCAAATTATTTCCTAAAGCATTTCCTCCTAAAGCTACAACAATACGTTTCGTCATTTTCCTTCTCCTTTTCTGCCAATTATTTTCTCATCAAGACTCAAGTACTAGAATTACTGTTAAAACCAGAGCATAAAACCCCTTTTGATACCCGAATCTCATCAACTTAACATTTACTATTTTAATACTGCCTCCGACTTAATGCAATCATTTTTGCAATAAATCGGAGGCAACTTTTTTTATGTTCCATAATAAAGTTTGTTATTTATCTGCCAAATTAGTTCTCATGGTCTTTTTTTCTACAAGTTCTTTAAGTATCTTTTGAGGATTCTTAACTTTGGCCAAAAACATCATTGCTGCAATAATATATGGTTTGTAGCCAGCTTCCTTGTATAGAGGCACTCGGTAGCGCTCAAATACTGATGCCGCAACCTCTCCTTCTTTACAGCTTACCCCACTTATATCAGCTGGAAGGCAGTGCATATATAGTGCTTTCCCATCTTTAGTTAATGACATCATTTCTTCTGTACACTCCCAATCTTTATGTTGGGCATTTTGAGCCAACATTTCTTTTTCAAGAGCTTTTATTCCATCTAAATCTCTATCAGCGTAAAGATTCGTACGCTTTTCCATGGCAGCAAAAGGAGCCCAAGATTTTGGATATACAATATCAGCATCCTTAAAAGCTTCAGACATACAATTAGTTTTTGCAAAACTGCCTCCTGATTCCATTGCATTTTTCTTGGCAACTTCTTCAACTTCTGGCATCACTTCATATCCTTTTGGATGAGCTAAAACTACTTCCATACCAAAGCGGGTCATTAGTCCAATAACCCCTTGAGGTACTGACAGTGGCTTTCCATAGGATGGTGAATAAGCCCAGGTCATGGCAATTTTCTTTCCTTTAAGGTTTTCGATTCCACCGTACTCATGAATCAAATGTAGCATATCAGACATAGACTGAGTGGGATGATCAATATCACATTGCAAGTTTACAACTGTTGGCCTTTGCTCTAAAACTCCTTCTTCATACCCTTCCAAAACAGACTGAGCTACTTCTTTCATGTAGGTATGCCCTTTGCCTATATACATGTCATCACGGATACCGATAACATCCGCCATAAAAGAAATCATGTTAGCAGTTTCTCTTACAGTTTCTCCGTGTGCGATTTGACTAGTTTCTTCATCCAAATCTTGAAGCTCAAGACCAAGAAGATTGCAGGCTGAGGCAAAACTAAACCGAGTCCTAGTAGAGTTATCACGGAAATTAGAAACTCCTAAACCGCTTTCGAATATCTTTGCTGAGATATTGTTCTTTCTTAAATAAGCCAAGGCATCAGCAACGGTAAAAATAGCTTCCAGTTCGTCTTTTGATTTGTCCCATGTTAAAAAGAAATCCTCATTGTAAAGTTTTTCAAATTCAAGGTTGTCAAGTTTTGCAATGTAGTCGTTAAAAGTATGCATTTTCGTCTCCTTTTTCTTATATATAAATATGATTACATAAAACATCCATTTTTACCGAAATTATGTCGATTAGATTCAAGTACGCCTCCTCAGTGAAATTTATTGCCCACCACCTACACTACCGCATAGAGGAAGGGGACATCTTATTCTCGGTTATATTTAACATTCTCCCTTGGCATATGTCTTTGGTAGAGCGGCATAAAAAGCTGCGCAATTTACCAAATCTTTTTTCCAGGTAATTTCATTTGGAGCGTGAGCTTGGGCTTCTGCTCCTGGTCCAAAACCAATGCAGGGAATATTATTTCGTCCCATTATAGTTACTCCATTTGTGGAAAAGGTCCACTTATCTAGAAGAGGTCTGCCTTTTCGCATTTCCAAAGTGGCTTTTGGACCCTGGCGCTGGTCACCAAACATATTGTGGTGAAGCTCTATTAATGTTTTGGTTACTTCATGGTCTGTTGGAATTACCCAGGTCGGGAAATAGCATTCAATGGGGTAGACTAAGCCTGTATAGGAGGGGACATCATAATCATACATTGAAACTGTCACATCATCTCCATATTTTTTCACAGCAGGCAGGTTCCGTATTTCATCTAAGCAGCTTTCCCAAGTTTCACCAGCAGTCATGCGACGATCTAGAGATACTGAGCATCCATCAGCTACTGCACAGCGACTTGGTGAGGAGAAGAAAATCTGCGAAACTGTAATGGTTCCTCTACCTAAAAACCTTGCTTCTTCCCACTGAGGATTGTGCTTTTCATCTAACATTCTTACAAGACCTTTGATACTAGTGCTTTCATCAGCACCATTATTATTAAGAGCTCGCACATCTTGCAAAATATCTGACATTTTGTAAATTGCATTATCGCCTCGATCTGGCGCTGAACCATGACAGGATACACCTTTAACATCTACTCTCATATCCATTCGCCCTCGTTGGCCGCGATAAATCCCGCCATCTGTTGGCTCTGTAGAAACCACAAACTCTGGCCGGATGTTTTGCTCCTTAATAATATGTTGCCAGCATAATCCGTCACAATCTTCTTCTTGTACTGTAGCTACTACCATAATCTTATACCCATCAGGAATAAGATCTAAATCCTTCATTATTTTAGCACCATAGATAGCTGACACAATACCCCCTGTTTGATCAGATACCCCACGGCCCCCTACTTCTTCATCATTTTCATATCCCTCATATGGGTCAAATGTCCAGTTGCTTATCTCTCCCACACCTACTGTATCAATGTGTCCATCAAAGGCAATTATTTTGTCCCCTGCTCCAATATAACCTTGTAGATTACCCATAACATCAATAATAACCTCATCAAATCCAAGGCTTCTCATCTCCTGGGCTGCTCGGTCAATTTTCTCTTTTTCGAAACCGCTTACACCTGGAAACTTGACTATGTCTCTAAGTAGCTTAGTCATATCAGCTTCATAATTCTTAGCAGCCTCTTTAATTACACAAACATCCATACCATTTTTACCTCCAAACAATCTTCTTATAGTTATCAGGATCCGTGTCTCCCTCTGTTGAAAACATTAAAACAACCGAGTTCTCATCTAATTTCATAGCTTCCTTCAAATCCTTGTAATAATCATCATTCATAATGGCGTCCATTAATCCCATAGCTGGCGCTCCTGACTCTCCTGAAATAACACTAGGATCTCCTTTTAATGGCGCTCCTAACATTCTCATGCCTCTTTTTGCAACCCAGTCTGGCATAGATACGAAAAAGTCTGCATGATTTTTCAGTATGTCAAAACTAATAGTGTTAGGCTCTCCACAAGCTAGCCCTGCCATAACAGTCTGCAAATCCCCTGTAACAATTCGAATTTCACCATCCTT
>JGI20163J15578_10001259_pt1 | contig 10471 bp, 10 predicted proteins | sample TergutCu122P1_FD_15578 | JGI IMG/M metagenome (IMG submission 15578)
ATAAAGGGTAAACGTGTTTTGGTTATCGAAGATGGTCCGACGCTTACTCATGGTGATATGAAGATTGGTGCGGGTATTGTCGCGGCTAACCGCTATGGTGCTGCGGAGATAATTGACCCAAGACCTTTTGCGGTCGGTACAATCGCTGACACTTTCAGACTATATCCGCATATTGAGCGATTGCTGCCGGCAATGGGTTATGGCGAGGCGCAAATGCGTGACCTTGCAGAAACCATCAATCGGGCAGACTGCGACAGCGTAGTTATCGCAACACCGATTAACTTGGCGCGTGTAATAGACATAAAAAAACCCGCAACACGCATAGAGTACGCACTACAGGAAATTGGAAGCCCGAATGTGGTTGATATTTTAAAGGATTTTATATAAAAACATGCCTGATATGAAATTTTCATTGCCCGGACCTGATATTATCACGCTTTCCGGACAAACTGTAAAAAAACTTTTGCGCTCCGGCGACGGCGATGCTGCTTTGCTGTACCTACACATGCTGCAAACAGGTGGGAAAAGCACTTCGGAAGAAACTATGGCAGCATTGGGTAAAGGTTTGGGTTGGATTAATTCTGCAATGGCGACTTTGTCTCGACTTGGGCTTATACATCTGGAAAAAAATGTTGGTACTGATTTTGGGAGTGGCGAAAACACATTAAATGATAATGTCTATGAGGTCAATTTGGACGAACCTGATGAATCAAGGCGCCCATCTGTCGATGAGATAAAGCGTGAGATTGAATCAGGGTCGGATTTTTCTATTGTTGTTGAGGAAACACAAAAGAGTTTGGGTAAGATTCTTTCTTCGGATGATCTTGAACGTTTGTTTGGCATTTATGGTGACTTGAGTATGCCCGCAGAAGTCATTTTACAGCTGATCACATTTTGTATAAGCGAATGCAAACGCAGAGGCAGCGGTCGTGCTCCAAATATGAGATACATTGAGAAAGTAGCATATACATGGGCGCGCGAGGGCATTTTGACATTTGAAAGGGCAGAAGAGTATATAAAAAATCTTGAGGCTCTTCGAGGTGTGCGAGGAGAAATCAAATCCGCAATGAAGATTAGAGATAGGGAATTTTCAACGACTGAGAAAAAGTATGTTGATAAATGGATTGCTATGGGTTTTGAAGTCGGTGCTGTTGAGATTGCCTTTGACAGAACGCTCGTGAAGACAGGGAAGTTAGCTTGGAACTATATGGATTCAATCATGAGCAGTTGGGATGAAAAGGGGATTCATACAGCTAAAGAGATAGCTGAAAAAGATTCGGGATATTCAAAAAATGCAAAATCTTTCGTTTCCAAGAACAAAAAACGATTTGTGAGTGCTCCAAACCAAGAGGAAATGAACTATATGCAACGTGTTTTGGAGAAAACAAAAAATGGGTAGTGTGAGGATTGTATTATGCCGTTAGATGGAAAACTTCTCGTGCAAGCGAAAGCCGTTTTAGATGAGAAACGCAGAGAAAATTCACAGATGTATAGTCGTCGCCAAGCTGAGGTTTATCAAAAAGTGCCGAATGTTCGCATGCTTGATGATCAGCTTAGAGCGACTATGGTGGAGCTTGTCGGCATTTCTTTGGGTAATAGCGATGAAGAAAAAATAGGAGATATTCGTGTAAGGAATCTTGAACTGCAAGAGGAGCGTTGTGCCGAGATGAAGCGAGCGGGATTTCCTGTTGATTATCTCGATGAGAGTTATATTTGTAAGCGATGTCGTGATACGGGTTATGTGCAGACAAAGATTTGCGATTGCCTTATGGAGCTATACAAGATAGAGCAAACTCAGTCGCTCAGTAGTTTGCTGAAACTGGGTGATGAGACTTTTGATAGTTTTGACTTGTCATATTATGACGATGCGCCATCGGCTGACACAGGTATTTCGCCGCGCAGAGCTATGGAGATGATTTACGAGATATGTGTTGAATATTCTCGTAAATTCGGCAATACATCGATGAACCTGTTTTTCAGCGGTGCGCCCGGTCTTGGGAAAACCTTTTTATCGGCTTGTATCGCGCGTGTTGTGGCAAATAAGGGGTTTTCGGTTGTTTATGATATGGCGACTTCGGTTTTTTCAAAGTTTGAGGATGCAAAGTTTCAAAAAGTAGATGATCCTGAGCAGTCAAGCGAGATACGTTCGGAGATTAAGCGATACCTTGAGTGTGACTTGCTGATTCTTGATGATTTGGGCACGGAAATGACAACGACATTCACAATCAGCGCATTATATGAGCTAATAAATACACGACTTATTACAGACAGAAAAACGATAGTAAGCTCCAATTTAACAATTGATGAACTTAGANATCGTTATTCCGAGCAAATCATGTCGCGTCTTGAGGGTGAATATCAAGTGTTGACTTTTCGAGGCGATGATATACGCAAGAAAAAGAATACGATATAGTTCAGTAGCGCATCAATAGGAGTTTATATTTTGAAGTTTGAATGGGACGAAAATAAGAATAATATAAATAAAATTAAACATGGTATATCTTTTCAAGATGCTGAAACTGTGTTTGATGATGATAATGCTATTATTTTGTTTGATGAACAACATTCAGATTCTGAAGATAGATTCATAATAATTGGAAGAGATTCAATATTTCGTGAGCTAACTGTATGTCATTGTTATCGTAAGCAAGAAAGCATAATACGCATAATATCTGCAAGGAAAGCAACAAAAACTGAATCAAAACTTTATAAAGGAGGAGGTACTATGAAAGACGAGTATACCGCAGCGGATTTTGTTAATAGTGTAAAAAACCCATATTTTTCAAAACTTAATAGAAAAGCAGAAGTAGCTGTTAGACATGAGTTATATAAAGTATTTAGCGAAATTGGAGAGAAAAACGGTGTTGAAGCGGAAGTAATTATGAGCCGCTGTTTAGCAGACTACGCTAAAAAATTGCAAGAAAGTGATGATTGCGAAATGCAGAGCCGAAGCGGCGGGTGATTTGAACAACCTATTTCCCCGATATTGTTGCTCCATCGAAGCAGCACCATGGGAGCACGGATATTCCGTTTGAGCTGCGCTCGGACGAAATCATAGGAATGTTTTGAATTAAATCTGCTATGTTAAATGATACCATAGTTTCTGATAGGGCATCTGTTATTTTGCCGTTTTCTATCATGAAACTATTTTTTGCGACCCCTGATACATCACCGCCGGGTCCGGGTGATGCACCTGAAAATCGATTAAGTAAGATACCTCGGTCAATGCTTTTTATCATTTCCTCAAGAGGTACATCGCCGGGGGCGACTTCAATGTTGGCAAGTGCTAAGTTTTTTGCTCTTGGTTTGCCTGTTTTGCGTGAGCCATATAGAGATAGCGCAAATGATGTCAGAATGCCATCACGTATGATATCCATATCTTGACTCTCAAACCCGTCTGATGTATATCGCTCACCTGAAACAATATCCGGATGATAGGGTACTGTACGGAATGTAAGTTTACTGTCGGCTACTTTCGTTCCCAGAGAATCTTTCCAGCGACTTGTGCTCTCTATCATTGAGCGGTCGCATAAGAAACAATCAAAGAGTGTATCCCAAATCATGTCGGAACATGCGGGGGTTACTATGATTTTGCCGACAAACTTCTCGTCAAACATACGAGTATCGAGGGACCTCACACTTTCGTCAAGTAATGTTCGCTGCATTGCTATATCCATAAATGGTTTATCCAAAGATGTGAAAAGTGCGCTGTTGTAGTTGAAAGAGGTGGACTTTTCGCCGTCTTTTGCGCTGAACATATTGGTCATGTGATAGAGTTCATCGTAACTATCGAACATGACATCGTTGCTGTTTAGATATGTTGAATGCACAGCGGAGAAATCGGAAGTTACGCTTTCAAGTATGATTTTCGGATATTCATCGCTGACTTGTTCAAGAAATTCTTTTGTTCTGCTGAATAATGCGTTCATATCAACTCCGCCGATACTCTGGTCAAAAGATTTATTTTCGACTTTTCCGGCTATGTCTTCCGCATCATCGGGGGTTGCGGATTCGGCGAGAGAGATGCAAGTTGCTACAGCTTCATCTATGGAATCTTTGTCTAGTTTATTTATTGCTGCGACACCTTTTCGACCGCCCATAAGGGCTTTTAGATATACTCCGTCATTGAAAATGGTTCGCAGTAGTGAGAACTTATTTGCTTCGACACTGAATTCTTCCTTACGCCCTTGACTGACTGAACATGCGGCTTTGTCAGCTCCTGCTTTTTTCAGTGCGTTAATGGCATATTCGGCAATGTTTTGTCTGTTCATATTTTTTATCTACCTCCTATATTCAACTCACAGCGAATTGCAGGACCGCCCATGCCTGTTGTCATGGCTTGTTTTTTTCCGCAATAGCCTCCGGATTCCCAATGCATGTCGTCCGAGACCATATCAACAGTTTTCAGCATTTCAAAAGCAACGCCGGATATGTTTGTTTCGCGGACAGCTTTGCCCAGTTTGCCATCTTTGATTTCATATCCCAGTTCAAGAGAAAACGTGAACTCACCTGTTGTGTCGGCTTGCCCGTTGCCGGTTTTAACGAGATAATATCCGTTATCAATACTTTGAATCATTTCGTCAAGTTTGCTTGTTCCGGGAAGTATGGCGGTATTTCTCATGCGAATGAGCGGCTCGTCGGAAAACGCAAATGCTCGTGCGTTGCCTTGCGGTTTCACTCCAAAATGTCTTGCTGTTTCGCGATTATGCATGAAATTCTTGAGTATGCCGTTTTCGATGAGCATAACATCTTCGGCAAGGATTCCTTCATCGTCTGCATATACAGGCAGCGGACATGGCTTGCCGAGCGCGGTATGTGCGAAATCAACCATTGTTATAAGCTCACTGGCTACTTGCTTATTTAGGTTATTACCCGCTACAGAGCCGCCTAACACGAGGTCGGCTTCGGTGGTGTGACCGACAGCCTCATGGGCAAGCATTCCAGCAAGCGACGGGTGTAGTACACATTTATGCAGACCTGCATTCGAATACACGCCTTCGCGTTTGTGCATTAGCGATTCGTAGAGCTCATCCAGTTTGTCTGTGAGTGATTGGGGGTCACCAAAGTTTTCGTTAAATCCTCCGAGTCCGCCAAATGATTCGAAAAGTTCCACAGGAACGCCATCATTTGTCTCGGCGGTCATAAACACGTAAACAAGACTGCGTGGTTGGAAGAACCGATTGTCCGCGCCGTCGCTGACTACAAGCATTTTTTCGATATCAAGACTGTTTGCGACCACGATTCGACTTGTCAGATTCTTGTATTTTTCGGATATAATGCTGTCGAGTGCGTTTGCATAGTCTATCAGCATGCTTTGGGGTAGTTCGTCACCGGGCTTGATTTTGAGTCCGACATTAGCGGATTCGGCGGAAGGTAGAGGAGGCATGTTTTTGTTAACATGTGTGTTCATAAACTCAGCGTTTGCAGTTGCGGCGCCCAAGACGTTTTTTACACTTTCGCTTGAGTATTCCGCACTACAAGCAAAGCCATATGTACCGCCATCGTAAACTCGTGCCGAAACACCACTTTCTGAGCTTTGTGAATTGGCTACCATGTTTCCTGCGAGCAGCGTCACTTGTCGTGATTTGTTTATCTGCGCCCGCAGTTCGGTGTAGTTCTTGAAGTCAGATTTGAATGTGCTCAGTAAATCAATTAGCATATATGTACCTCTTTCCAATGGATAATGGTCAACCGCCATCATGTTCTTTCAAAAAATCGCTCTTTGCATTTTGGGCAGGTTACTTGGATTTTGCCTTTGCCTTTTGGTGCCCGTAAGGTGTTTCGGCAGTTGGGGCATTTGAAAAACTTGTGTGTGACGCGTTGTTTGAAATTAGCATAATAACGACTGATTTTGGTTTTTATCGGCCACCAATAGCGTATGAACTTGTCGTTTTCAGCTCGCCGTTTCGTTATATTGCGTGAGAGGATTCTAAATAGTGCAAGTCCTGCAATCAGGTAAGAAATGTACAAGAGAACGGCAATTCTTGTGAATGTGTGAGTTAAAGATAGAGCAAGCGAAAGCAGAATCATCGCTACACCAAGATGATCCGGTCCGTATCTGCCAATCATAAAGTTTCTTAGAAAATTTCGTATCATAATCGCTTTCTCACGTCAGAGGGCTCGCTGTCGAGCCACTTATATAGGTTTTTATTTTCTCTATTTTATCATCAATTTTGCTTGATTGCAAAATATATTCTCGTGGGAATTTCGTGTTGAAAATGCGCTCTATTCTGCCATTAGGCAGCACAAGTTTCGAGACACTGCCTGCGCCCATTCCGATAACAGTGCCAATGTCCTCCATCATTAACTTGTTATATAGTCCATCAAATCTCGGCAAACTCCAACCGATGTTTTCAAATCCGCCGGATGTGAATTTCAGCCTATATAAATAATACGGGTTGTAGTTATTGCTTGTTAAAGTTTCGGAAGCATTATTCAGCATTTTTTCAACGTCGTCGGCACCGGGGATAGAAATATCTTCAAGGCTTAATCGCGAGCCCTTCTTTTGTGATAAAGTGTGAATGGTTATGTTTTCGGGCTTTAGGTCAAGTACAGCATTCAGGGTTTCACGAAATCCGTCAGGGGTATCGGTGGGTAATCCGGCGATTATGTCCATATTGAGTGCTAGGTCAGTATTTTTCGCTAATTGCGTGGCTTCGATGATATTTGCTCTTGTGTGTTTGCGCCCGATTGCGGTCAAAACATCATCGGACATGGTTTGTGGATTTATGCAAATGCGAGTTGCACCCATTTGCTTGATGATGCTTAGTTTGTCTGGTGAGATAGTGTCGGGGCGGCCGGCTTCAAGCGTATATTCACGAAGGTTTGATAAGTCAAATTCTGCCGAAAGTGCTTGCATAATTGTTTCCAGTTGCTGAGCAGATAAGATGGTGGGTGTGCCTCCGCCGATGTATACAGAAATGATGTTCAGACCGAGTTTTTTCACAAGTTTTGCTGTTTCGGATATTTCGCTGAGAAGTAAATTTACATATGGCTCAATGAGATTGAACGATTTTTCGACGCTGTTGCTGACAAAGCTGCAATAGATGCAACGAGAGGGGCAAAACGGTATGCCGATATATAGAGATATGTCATGAGGTTCGAGCGAACTTTTTAGATGGAGTGATGATTGAGCGATGTCGGCACACAGTTTTGCGCGATCGGGTGAGACGTGAAATTTCCGTATGAGTTTGTTAGCGGCGGAAATTTTGCTATCGCCTGATTCCATTATCTTTTCGACAATTTTTGAGGGTCGTATTCCTGTAAGTGTGCCCCAAACAGGTGAGTTTGCGCTACGCTTGTTCATTTGCTTGTCGCATGTAGAAATTATGTGCACGTTCACGCTCAAGGCTTGAGGATTCGGCATGTCCGGGGTATATTTCATAGTTGCCGTCAAGATCGGATAAACGTTTTAATGATTCGAGCAAAGTGTCAACACAACCGCCCTCAAGGTCTGTGCGCCCACAGCTGTCACGGAATAATGTATCCCCTGTGAACAATGCGTTTTGGCACATTATTGTCACCGAGCCGGGTGAATGTCCGGGAGTTTCGAGTATGTGAAATTCCAAATCACCAACTTTAATCACATCGCCCTCACTGTACCAGTTCAGGTGACCATCATCGGCGAGTTTCAGTTGGTCGTGCCATCCGTCGGTGGTTGCATCGGTTTTGTTGATATATGGTGATGCGCCTGTTGAATCCATGACGGAGTTAAGTGCAATGTGATGATCGAAATGCCCATGTGTCATGAAGATTACTTCGGGTTTGAGATTATTTGATTCGATGTAGTCGAGAATTGTGTTTGCATCTGCGCCGGGGTCTATAATTGCGCATTTGAGCGTTTTTTCATCTGTAACGACATAACAGTTGGTGTCAAGCATTCCTACAGGTAGTGTTTTAATTAGCATAATAAATTCTCTCCTTTTACATTAAGTTTTTGTACAACATTTATCCTTCAAATTTTTTGTCAGGCTCGTTGAATTCTTTGATTCGTGCATAGTAAGAATCGTAACATTCTTGCTCGAATTTTAGCGTAGGTTCGTTAATGCCCATGAGTTTAAGAATATATTTTGCAAATGGTGGATTCAAGAGCAAAACAGGACCGATTAGATATGTGCAAAATAGGTTGTTTATTCGGAAACCCTCTTTCATGACATCGGGGTTAATACCTGCACCTTTTGTGGTGTCAAATAAATATGATGCATTATTGTCTCCGTACGAATGAGAGAATTGACTCTTGAAACCGACGATATCAATATCAGCAAATTTGCCGATATACAAAGAATTATATCGAGCCATCATTTTTCTTTTTGCGTAGGCAGGCAAAATGCCGAGACATTCTATTCGGTCACCCGATTCCGATTCAATGTAAGAGCCGAACAGTTCACATGCGTTTCCCGTTAGCAAAATCAAAGCATTGTCATCAATTAATTCAAGCAATCTATCTTTGTATGATAGAAGTTTTTCTGCAACAAGTTCTTGCCCGCGCTCGGTGACACTTCCCATGTATATCATGTCGGGTTTTTCGGCTAAAAACAGTGGCTGCGACTTTAGCGATGTGTTTATGATTTCGATATCGGGGTAGGAGCGTTTAAGAAACTCTACGTTAAATAGGTCGCCGTACAGATTGCAAACTTCCGAGAAAAGGACTTCTATTTTCATAACGATGTCCCCCTTTCGGTATATGTGCTATTTTCGCTATTAATACTGTTAACAGCATATTCAGCGACCTTTGAGCGGACTTTCGTTGCAAGGTCGTACGAGTCGGTGCCATATAGAATGTATATATTGGAATTTTCAGGAAAATCGAAAACTTTAGCCGCTTCAAATTCATCGCGCACGCAATGTAGTCGTTCTCTCGGAATATCCGCAAAGAGCAGTCGTAAGTACAAATCCTTCGCTCTGTAGCCTGCGGCTATTATCCTTTTGATATTCGATTTGTTCAAAAATTCAAAGTCGCAATCATACATCCAACAAGGGTTTTCAGACCAGTTTTTTCCATCTGTTTGACAATTCATCATGAGTAATACCTGCTTTTCGCCGGGTTGAGAAGAAATATAGTCGAAAGCTCGCGAAATCGCTAATGCATTGCGTTGTTTTGCCATTTGCATTATGATTTTCACATTTCCAAACTGTTGTTCATTATAGCGAGAGCCGACGATGCTGCGTTTATTCATGTTCCAACTGATTTCGTGATGCGTCATGCCTAATTCACGCAGTAGCGCGATAGCTGTCAGCATATTATATATATTAAAAATGCTGTCGCTCAGCAGTTTATAGTTACCGTGCTCTTTGCCCAAATGCCTGTCATAAACATTCATAGTCATGGTATCGAGGTCTATATTCTCTGCGCTGTAGTCATAATTCGCTGTAGTCATATTCGGGCGCATGGAAATCGCAATCTGCGCACCCGAATTTTCCGATATGATGATATCGTCGGTACTGATATATGAGTTCTCCACTGCAAATTGGGCAAATGCGCAGGTCATTGATGAGGTTAATGCAGTCGATTATGTCTGAGGGTTGTTTTTCGATGCCAAAATATGCACGAGGATTATTTGGTGCGACGCGTGATGATATTGGGTCATCGGCATTGAGGATAAGATTCGTTTTCGGTGGGATAGCATCGGTGAGAAAATCGGCTATGTACTGAGGGTGAGCATTGCGAGCTATGGAGTCACGAAACAGATTTGTTATTACCAGATGTGTTGGTGGGACGGATGGGTAGATGCGCTTTACTGAACGCTCGTCTGCTTCGAAAACGCCGATGTCATATTTGCAGCGTCCTGTGAGTGAGCTTCCGAACATAAGCGTTGTTGCAATACCTGCGGCTACATTAGTTCCGTACCTGTTGCTGAGTACTCGTTGTCCCGATGATTCAAGTACGTCGCAGACGAGATTTACTGTTGTGGTTTTGCCGTTTGTGCCGGTTATTGAGACAAATGTTTTCGGTTTGCCGATATGTTCCAGAAACTCAGGACATATCTTGATTGCGATAACACCGGGTAAATATGTAGCATTTCGCCCGAGAGCGCGCATGGCTATGCGTGCTAATTTGCCAATCCATAATGCTAAAAGAAATCTCATGTGTTTTATCCTGCTCTTTTTGATAGCTTAATCACTAGTTTATTATGTTCGCTATTTTACAGTTTTTCATGAAAAAAGTAAATAGCAATTTGGGGGGCTGCAGCAAAATGACTCTAGATAGTCTGAGCCTTGCGTTCGGCATGTTATTTTATCCAATCCTTGTCAAAACATTCGGGCGCTGAACTTCCTGCCAACTTTATTACTCGTATACCCGCACTGGTGATTGTGCATATTTGAAAGATGTTCTCTGCTCATGCTTTTGACAATGATTGGCTAAAACAACATACCTCACCGGCTCTTGTTAGTTTTGATTTTCATTTTGTTATGAATTTTCAAGTAGTGCTTTTTTGGTAGCGAGCCTTATGTATTTTTCCGGGTTTGATAG
>JGI20163J15578_10001260_pt1 | contig 10467 bp, 11 predicted proteins | sample TergutCu122P1_FD_15578 | JGI IMG/M metagenome (IMG submission 15578)
AACAAATGGCTCATCTTTTAAGTAATTAGCAACTGCAACACCACCATGACCATAACCATTGGCTTTTACAACTGCCATTACTAAGACTTCCCTTGTTTCGTTTTCTATTGAGTCAATCTGAGGTTTCGGTTTACAAGAGAGGCTCCTCTCATTACATTGCTCTACCTGCTTTTTAAGTTGATACAAGTTATCTTTTATTGCAGACAATTTAACATCTGCCCAAATCCTATTATCCAAACTCATTTTTCACTCCTTATAATACGATTTATGTTTTTCTACTTAAAATTTGAGAAATTCCATCAATAATATCACTTGCAAGAACACTGTACTCCCCTAATCTCTCCTTGGCCATATCTCCAGCTAAACCATGAAGATAAACTCCTAAACAAGAACTTTCGTAAACATCTAATCCACCTGCTACCAATCCTGAAATTACCCCAGTCAAAACATCACCAGAGCCTCCCTTTGCCATAGCACTGTTTCCAGAAGTATTAATAAACACTCTTTGATCCTTTTTACCAACAAGAGTTCTGGCATCTTTTAAAACACAGGTGACTGGATATCTTTCCACAAACTCTGTAAGAATTCTGATAGGGCTTTCTTTCAACTGGCCAACCTCAAGATCTAGTAAATTCGCCATCTCTTTTATGTGAGGAGTAATAACACAAGGATAGTTTAGTTGTGTAAGTAAATCCTTACTATCTTTTAATAGATTAATACCGTCTGCATCAATTATTATGGGGGAATCTATATTATTCAAAGTATGCAAAAATATTTCTTTTGCTACTTCACTTTGGCCAAGTCCACTTCCAATGCAAATAACATCTGCCCATTTTAACAATTGGCTTAATTTAGAAAGGTCTGGCGAAGTCTGCCCATATGTTGTTACAATTGCTTCTGGAAGTTGAACTTGAATTATCTCTCGATTGTCATCAGTTGTGTAAAGTTGAACCAATCCAGCTCCTAAAACATATGCTCCTTTACCATTTAAGTAAGCAGCCCCACTCATACCCTGACTTCCTGCTATCACTAAGACTTTTCCATAGGTTCCTTTGTGTGAGTTTGCCGTTCGTTTAGGCATAACCCTCATCACATCGCCAATCTGGTAGGTGAAGCACACTTCTTCGTTATTGCTGTTGCATATAAAAGAGTCTGTAACAATGCCAATGTCAATACAAACAACCTTACCCCCATAGGTGCTTCCCGGAAATAGTACTGTTCCTCTTTTTTCACACTGTATGGCTATAGTTAAGTCAGCTTCAAAAGCATTTCCCAGAACCTGACCAGTACTTGAACAAATTCCAGATGGTATATCAACCGCGACCTTTTTCCCCTGTATTTTGTTTATCTCATCAAGTAAATTACAATACTCCTTTGAAAGTAAACGATTTAACCCAACGCCAAATACAGCGTCAATAACGGTAGTGTACTGGTTGGATAATACTTTTGCTATATTACTACTACATGTGTGGATAATCATGCCAAGATTTCCGCAGATCTCCATTTGTTTTTTACAGTCTTTGCTAATATAACTGTTCTCTGTAATTTGAATAAAGCAAAGTTCCACTTTATACCCTCTTTGATAAAGCATCCTTCCTACAGCAAAACCATCACCACCATTGTTTCCAGAGCCACACAAAATCAAAGTATTAGACAGATCAATGGATTCACAAAAAAGCTTATCAATAATTCCAAGTGCAGCTCGTTCCATTAACACTAAAGAAGGTATACCTATTTTATCTATGGTATACTTATCTGCCTTTTTCATTTGTTCTCCACTTGGTAAAAACCTCATAGACCCATGTCCTTTCCTCTATTAGCAAACATTGTCAGAAAAAGAAAAGCCTGACAGAAGATTATTTTTCAAAATCAGGCTTTTATCTACTCCCTCGTAGGGGATGAAATTCATATTTCATTGCTTATTTTTTAGTCATATTATAGGATAGTTTCATTAAACTTTCTGATAAGTGGACATTCTCCACCACTACATCATCTGGCAGATCCAAATCCGTCAAAGCGAAATTCAAAATTGCTTTCACTCCATTTCTTGTCAACAAGTCAACAACTTCAACAACAGCACTTTTAGGAACTGTCAATACAACTATATCAATTCTATTTTCCTTCAAATAATCTTCTAACTCATCCATCATTTGAACAGCAACGCCTCTTATCATCTTGCCTTTATATTCAGGATTATTATCAAATATGCTCTTTATAAAAAAACCTGACCTCTCAAAAGATGAGTAATTTGCAAAAGCCTGACCTAAGTTGCCAGCACCTATTACTATTATATTGTGATTTTTGTCCAGTCCTAATATTTTGCCAATTTCACTGCGTAAATGGTCTACTTTATAACCATAACCTTGTTGACCAAAACCTCCGAAATTGTTTAAATCTTGGCGTATTTGTGAAGCCGTAACGTTCATTTTCTCACTTAACATTGCTGAAGAAATACGCTCCACGCCCTGCTCTTGCATATCACCAAGATACCTGTGATAACGGGGCAATCTACTTATTACTGCTTGTGATATCCTTTTTACCTCCAAACCGTCACCTCCATCTCTATTTCACTTGTAATTATATATGTATACATATGGTATGTCAATTTTTTTTGTCAATCTTATTTGTACTGCCCAAACTACTCACAATAAATTGGACACTAACAATCCAGATACGCTATTTGCTCATGAACTTTGCTTAAACTCCTTATAAAATAACACATTGTTATTTTCCCACTTTTTTGGTATTATCATACTTGTTAGAAATTTGAACTATATAACCTTAGCAACTTTTTCTTTGTATACCAATTTGACTTATTGGATTCCATTATTTTATCACTAATGTTGTTATTTGAGTAATATCCAAGCATAACAAATGGGAGTAATTATGATACTTGCGATTCACAATTTAGAGAAAAGTTTCGGGGAACATGTTATTGTTAAGAACGGTTCCTTTCATATAGAGGAGCGTGAAAAGGCCGCTTTAATCGGTATTAATGGCGCTGGCAAAACTACCACTCTTAAGATGATTATTGGAGAGGAACCTTATGATGGAGGTAGTATAATTATTGGTAAAGGTAAAACCATTGGTTATTTAGCTCAGCAACAAAAAATAACCTCAGGCAATACCATCTGGGAAGAAGTTAGTCTTGCTAAAGCTGATGTATTAGAATTAGAGGTACAAATCCGAGACATTGAAATCCAATTAAAATCATTGTCACCTATGGAGCAAGAAAGTCGTTTAAAAACCTATCATCAACTGGTGGCTGAATTTGAACTTAAAAACGGATATGCCTACAAAAGCGAAATAACAGGAGTCCTAAAAGGCCTTGGATTTGCTGAAGATGATTTTAACAAAAACACGGACATCTTGTCAGGTGGCCAGAGAACCAGAGTTGCTTTAGGAAGAATGCTTTTGTCTAGCCCAGACATCTTATTGCTAGATGAACCTACCAATCATCTTGACCTAAACTCTATTGCCTGGTTAGAAAACTATCTTATAGGCTATCAAGGAGCTGTTTTGATAGTTTCTCACGACCGCTATTTTCTTAATAAAGTAGTTACAAAGATTATTGAAATTGATAATACTAAAGTAAGTATGTTTTCAGGAAATTATCAAGATTATGCCAATAAAAAGCAAATGCTTAGAGATGCAGAGCTTAATCAGTATTTAAATCAACAAAGAGAAATCAAGCGACAAGAGGCTGTTATTACAAAGCTTAAACAATTTAACCGAGAAAAATCCATTCGCCGTGCTGAGAGTCGTGAAAAAGTATTAGAAAAAATGGATATTCTTGACAAACCCACCGAAGTAAAAAACGAAATGAGATTAAGGCTGGAACCTAGGGTTACTAGTGGAAATGATGTCTTAACAGTGGAAGGTGTTTCGAAATCATTTGGAAGCTTGAATCTTTTTAACAATTCTAGCTTTGAAATAAAACGAGGAGAGCATGTTGCAATTATTGGAGACAATGGAACAGGCAAGACTACACTACTTAAGATTATTAATCAGATCCTACCACCTGACACTGGCTCCTTTACTTTAGGTACAAAGGTACAAATTGGATACTATGACCAGGAACATGATATTTTAGATTTAAGTAAAAATATTTTTGACGAGATATCTGACACCTATCCAGATCTAAGTAACACTAAAATACGAAACACTCTAGCCGCTTTTCATTTTACTGGTGAAGACGTATTTAAAAACATTGGAGATCTAAGTGGTGGAGAAAAAGGACGTGTATCTCTTGCAAAACTTATGCTTTCAGAAGCCAATTTCTTAATTCTGGACGAGCCTACTAACCATTTGGATATTACTTCAAAAGAAATTTTAGAGCATGCATTGAATGCTTATGATGGCACCATATTGTATGTATCTCATGATCGTTATTTTATTAATCAGACAGCTTCAAGAATCTTGGAACTAACTAACAAGGTAATTATTAACTATATTGGTAATTACGATTATTACCTTGAGAAAAAAGAGCATCATACCCAATTATATGCAAGTAATAATAGCAACGATTCATCCAAAAGCGATTTATCCCAGGCTAAACAAAGCTGGCAAGAACAAAAAGAACAACAAGCCAAGGAACGGAAAAGATTAAAAGAACTTGAAAACGCCGAAAATAGAATCAAACTGTTGGAAAACAGAAATGGAGAAATAGATGAGCTATTAACAAGAGAAGAAATTTTTACAGATCCTGAAATATGTCAAGAATTAACAACAGAGAAAAGCCAAAATGAAGATGAACTTCATAGGTTATATGAAACATGGGATGAGCTATCAGAAAAATAAGAACCTCAGCTAATATCTCTGATGAACACTTTACAAATCTAAGATCTGACAAAAGGGATACAAAAACTCGCTATTTCGTTAAATCAAAAATTCCAATGCAATTAAACTAATGGCCATAATCCCCATTCCAGCAAAAAGCCACTTCATTACTCCGTGATGCTTACCATACTTTTGAGCAGCTGGCAATAATTGATGTATTGCCACAAATACCATAATACCTCCTGCCAAAGCAAAGGCAATGCCTACAGTTAAATCTATGTCGTCTACTAAGTTTCGTAGGAAAAGCCATGCTATTAGTGCCCCTAATGGTTCTGTAAGCCCCGAAAGTATAGAGGTAAGGAAGGCTTTAAATTTACTTCCAGTAGCATAGTAAATTGGAGCTGCTACAGCGATACCCTCAGGAATATTATGTATTGCAATGGCAATGGCAATCCCAACGCCAAGTGCCGGATCATATAACGCCGCCAAAAAAGTAACTATCCCTTCTGGAAAATTATGAACTGCAATGGCAATTGTTGACATAACTCCAGTTCGCTTCAACTCCTTTTGATCTGTATTTGTAAATGCTTCTTTAAACTCTTTCTCAGTCTTTAACTCTAAGATATCGATGGCCTTGTCGTCATGAGGCATCAACTTATCAATTAAAGCCATTAGACCAATTCCTGCAAAGAAAGCAACTGTAACAATAAGATAGGCAAACTCCGTGCCACTATACTCATATCCATATCCCGCAATATATTCTTTATATCCAAATACCGATTCTAAGGTTTCAAATGATTCTCCTAAAATTTCCACAAAAGAAATATACAACATAACCCCTGTTGCAATACTAAGACAGATTGCAAGGAATTTTTTGCTACGACTGCGAGAAAGAATGGCAATTAGCCCTCCTACACCTGTTGATATCCCAGCTAAAGCAGTAAGTGCAAATGCAAATAACACGTTTTCCATTTTATTTCACTCCTAACCATTAATCGTCACTAGTCAACAAGTTGACAGTCACTCAGAATCCGCTTATGCTACCAACTCAGTGACGGCTTGAACCACTGAGTTAAGCAACTTATACCCACCGCCTACGCTGCGCTTAGAGCCGGAGGACTTGCTTTGATTGTTAAATAACAGTAGGCTTAATTATGTCTGTTAACGTAAGCCTTCTCGAATAAGATAATCAAAGGCTCCAAGGGCCGCAGTAGCACCACTACCCATAGAAATAATAATTTGTTTATATACACTATCTGTACAATCTCCTGCCGCAAAAACACCTGCTACATTAGTTGCACCGTGCTTATCCACAATGATTTCTCCAAACCTATTTTGTGCCAAGCTATCAGTCAACCACTCTGTGTTTGGTGCTAATCCAATTAGGATAAATACTCCTTGTACATCAAGAATCGTTTCTTTTCCACTTTCCCGATTTATATAAGTAATGTTTTCCACCTTACATGATCCAGAAATTTCTTTGGTCTGAGCATTAGTAACAACTGTAACATTATCCAGTTCATATAAACGCTCCTGTAAAACTTTGTCTGCTTTTAGTTCTGGTGCAAACTCTACAACCGTTACATGCTTTACTGTTCCCGCTAAATCTATAGCAGCTTCAATACCAGAATTACCTCCCCCTATTACAGCCACTTCTTTGCCTACAAACAAAGGTCCATCACAGTGAGGGCAATAAGCAATTCCTTTATTTTTAAACTCTTCCTCTCCTGGAACTCCTATACTTTTCCACCTTGCTCCTGTTGCTATTACAACTGTCTTAGACTTCAAAGTTGCACCACTTTCTAAACTAAGTTCGATGTGCTCCTTTTTCTCTAATTTTGTCCCTCGTTGTGCCGAAATTATATCAACAGGGTACTCTTTTGTATGAGATTCCACCGCTGCCATAAATTTAGGACCTTCGACGTATTTAGTCCCAATGATGTTTTCTATTCCCAATGTCTCTAAAACCTGTCCCCCAAATGTTTCTGTTAGCAGTCCAGTTCGTATACCTTTTCTGGCCGCATAAATTGCTGCAGCAGCACCAGCAGGTCCACCTCCAACTACAAGCACATCATAAGGGGCTTTGTTGCTAAGTTCTAAAGGATCAGCAGACTCTCCTAATCTTGACAATATTTGCTCAAGAGTCATACGACCACTGGCAAACTCTTCTTTGTTAAGAAGTATGGTGGGAACCGACATAATTTGTTTTATCTCCACCTCTTTCTTAAAACTACCACCCTCAACCATGGTGTGACTTATGTTAGGGTTTAGTACGGCCATTGCATTTAACGCCTGTACTATCTCCGGACAATTATGGCAGCTTAGACTGACATATGTGGTAAAGTCTAACTTCCTATTTATTTTCTTAATTCGCTCTATTAAAGAATCATCTATCTTTGGCTTGCGACCACTTACTTGTAATAAAGCCATTACAAAAGATGTAAACTCATGTCCTAAAGGAAGTCCTGCAAATATAATTCCACTTGATGACTCTGGTGTATCTACTCCCAAACTAGGACTCCTGTCAAGTTTAGCCATCTCAACTGTAATTTTCTTCGACAAATCAGAAACTTCCTTGGCAAAAGCCAGCATATCCCTAGAACTTTCATCTGATCCAGCACAAACCTTTAAGACAACATCCCCTTCCATTAAGTCTAAATATGGAAGAAGTTGAGATTTGGTTTCTTGATCTAATATCATAAAAATTCTCCTCTTCTTTTTTATTGAACATAAATTCTGACGAAGTCATGCGATTTAGCATGGCTCAATCTTCCTAGAGTTTAGCGCCGTGAGCCGTCACTTTAGTGACAAATTCAATTAGCTAAACGTGCGCATCCCTAGTGGGGCACTTTTTGCTTGATAGGCAATTCCAAAGGATTTTCCTATCAAGTAAAACAGGAAAGTGGCCTAAGGACCACCTTCCTGCGCTATGGTGTACTTGAGCCAATATTACAGCTCACTGTCCACAACCACTTAAAGGTGGGACTACAATCAATTACTAAATTTTACCGACTAAATCTAATCCTGGCTTCAAGGTCTCTCCACCTTGTTCCCATTTTGCAGGGCATACTTCTCCTGGATTATTGCGAACATGTTGAGCAGCCTTTACCTTATTAACAATAGTGCTTGCATCACGTCCGATACCACCAGCGTTGATTTCAGCCATTTGGATTACTCCATCTGGATCAATGATGAATGTGCCGCGGTCAGCAAGCCCTGCATCTTCAATTAATACGTCAAAAATACGTGATACATTATGTGATGGATCTCCAACCATAATATACTCTACTTTGCTAATGGCCGGTGAATGATCATGCCAAGCCTTGTGTGTAAAGTGAGTGTCGGTTGACACTGCGTATACTTCTACTCCAAGCTCTTTTAACGTAGCATATTGCTCCTGTAAATCTTCTAATTCTGTTGGACAAACGAAGGTAAAGTCTGCTGGATAGAAAAACACAACACTCCATTTTCCTTCAAAATCTTTTTCAGATGAAACTTTAAAAAACCCTCTGTCCTTTTGAAACGCATCACTTTCAAAATTTTCTACTTTTTTGCCTATTAATCCCATAATAAAATTCCTTTCTTTTTTTTGTGTTTTTTATTTATATATTTTTATTTATATTGTATCCATATCTGTTATTCAGTTTTAAATATCATATTTTGTATATATCTTTTTAAATTGTCCGTTTTGTGTATATACCTGTTACTTCTTGTGTTTGTTGGTGGTTCACTTAATCTCTGTTTTCCATAGTCCATGTAAGTTGCAATACTCATAGACCGCTAATGGCTTTTCACCTACATACGAAAATGTTGCTTTAGGCTCTTCACCTGGCTTTAAAGTTCTGTACTGTCCACCATTTTCTGTTTCCAAATATATAAAGGAAATATAGTGGGCATCCTCCATAGGATGTAGTACACTACCAACTTCTACCTGTACTTCATTTCCTGAGACCTTAACTTCAGGTAAATGCTTTTCTACACTTGCTTCTACAGTATTAGGAGTAAGCTCTGTCATCTCTATATCACAACATACAAGTGTACCTCCACGGTTATCAACTAAATTAACAAAATTTTTGCATCTTTCGCATATGTAAAACTTTTTATTTCCTTTCACTTTCTAATCCTCCTATTGTTCTAGTGAAAATTGATCTTTTCCTACGCTACATAATGGACAAAGAAAATCTTCTGGTACATCAAACCACTTAGTTCCACTAATTATTCCACTCTCTGGATGTCCATCTGCTTCATCATAAATCCAACCACATACATCACACACGCATTTCACATTTTATCTCCTTTATTAATATTTTCATATGCCTTTAAAATAGTAATAGTAATGATTACTATTCTTGTTTTTTATATAATAACATTTCTTTTTTATAGTTGTCAACTCTTTTTTGAAAAAAATTATTTTTTATTTGCAACATACTTACCCCAAGGCAAAAAAAGAAATAACGCTTAAGTGACAACTTTAATCGTGGTCATCTTCGCGATATTTCTTTGTTAGAATAACGCAATATAAAATTATACCTAGTATCTTTCAAATGGAATATTCTATGGCAAGGGGACACTCACACCATCTATAATTTCTTCTTCAATATCGTTTACATATAATCGAAGAAGCTTCTCACCATATGTATAAATTAACCATTCCAATTGGTTGTCCATATAGATCTTCTCCTTTCACAAAAAACTTTCTTCCTAGGAATGACTTACACTCCTATAACAAATGGGAGGGTCCATTTGTGACAGAAGTGCATAATAATTTTTTATAATTTTATAACTATATTTACCTAACCACCTCATAAGACCAGTCTAAAATACCACCAAAATCGTACACCCTTGTATACCCCATACTTGCCAATATATCCGCGGCTATAGCGCTTCTGCGGCCACTGCGGCAGTATATCAGTATAGCAACATCTTTATCAGTCAGTTCTGCTTCAGCCCGGTTAGCCATTTCGTCATAGGGAATTAAAATCGCTCCTTGGATATGTCCTTCTAAAAACTCTTCTTCAGTTCTCACATCAAGAAGGATATAATTCCCTTCTCCTTCCATTAACTCTTTAGCCTCACTTGAAGATATAACTAAAGATTCACCTGACCTATCAGCTTCATCTGTCTCATCAGGTTCATCTATCCCATCAAGTTCATCAGGTGTTTCAATTATATCTGATCCATTATAACTGGAGTCCACTTCATTAAGTTCATAAGCGAGAAAGAGACAAGATGTTAATAAACTAGACGCCAAAAATAAAGAAAATATCAAACTGTTTCTCCAAATTATTCTCATAAGCTAGCATACCTCAAAATCGGCACAGCGGCGATTCCTAATCCTTGGCCGTACAATTTCATTTCCAACTTTTTCGTGGGCCGGATGAGAGAAATAGCCATTTAATGACTCTTTGCTGTCAAAAGTACTATACAGCACTATTTCTCCACAGCTTTTCTCAATCAAATCATCACCATAGTATATTTTCAAATCCATAAGACCCGGCACAATACCTACCAACCCTTCAAGTCCCTCTTTAATCTCTTTTGCATATTTTACCTTCTCTTCTTCAGAATGTTCCTCTTTAAAATCCCAAATTACTATATGCTTAACCATTTTACTCTCTCCTAATCATTTGCGTACCAACCAAAACATATATTTCTAAACTAAAAACTACAAAAGCCAAGTACACAACC
>JGI20163J15578_10001261_pt1 | contig 10464 bp, 8 predicted proteins | sample TergutCu122P1_FD_15578 | JGI IMG/M metagenome (IMG submission 15578)
TTCTACTTATTTTGAGTGTTTGTGTGGTTTTTGAGATTGTCCAGTGCGAATGTTCCATCTTTTATTAGCGTGTTTTCTACCCATTTTATGATACGATAGATACTGCTTTCACATACGCCATAGCTTGCTGCTACATGAGCATAGGTTCGATATTCCCTGATGTATTCTAAAGTTGCTAGTAACATATCTTCGAGACACAGTTTAGGTTTTGGGCCTCCTTTAGATGTTAATTCCTGTTTAGCTGGATGAAGAATTGTTAACATTTTCTCAAACGTCACCCTCTTCACACCAGTAATCCGACGAAACTGCTCATCCGAATAATCTTGTATGTTTTCATACTTCACAATAAACACACATCATCAACAAAGAAAACAAAACCTAGATTTATGAGTTTTGCAAGAAGTCTAATGAGTCGGGGTTGTTTGTTAGGCGGTTTAGGGTGAGGTCTGATAAGGGGGTTGTTTTGTTGCGGAAGTGTCTTTGTGAGCACCCGTTTGGCACGGTTAAGCGGGGGTTTGGTAGGGGTATTGTTTGCTTTGTGGGGTTGAGAGGGTGAGGGGTGAGTTTTCGTTGGCGTTTTTAGCGTATAATTTGAGACTGGTTGTGAATATTGTTGAGGTTTCAAAGCTTTTGCAGGCAATACACTTGTAGAGTGTTTGTTATTTTTTTGTTTTAGGGTATTATCTTAAAGTCGTTGTGTTACCGAATATTTTTGTTGCTAGTTAGGCTGATTTTAGAATGAGTTTTGATACAGTCTGGGAAGAGGCAGATAGTTTACTGTTATCGCTTCTGAAGTGTAAAAAGTGAGTTTTCGGAGGCTGTCATTAACTCTGTAAATTCTTTACAGCAAACGGTGTACCCGGCTTTACTGTTTAATCGTTCTCTTAAAATCTTTTTCTTAATGATTCATTACCTTACATTTGTGGCAACAAAGAAAAATAAAGTATTGGGTTAGCACACTTATGCTAAACATCCAGTGCTGTATCTATTGTGATACTTGTAGATTTTTTTTACTCTGTTATCTCTTCTACAGGTGCTATTTGTTTTGGTGTTTCTGCAGATAATATTTTCCATACCACTGCGGCAAGCACTGCGCCAATTATTGGTGCAACCCAAAACAGCCAAAGTTGCCTTAATGCTGCTCCTCCGACAAATAATGCTGGGCCTAAACTCCTAGCTGGGTTAACACTGGCGTTAGTTATCGGTATTAGGAATAAGTGTACTAGTGTTAGTGCTCCTCCTATGGCTATTCCTGCAAAGCCTTTAGGTGCTTTCTTGCTTGTTGCACCGTGTATTACAAGTACGAAAATGAATGTAAACACTACCTCGGCAATAAACGCGGCAGCAAGTAAATTGTTTGAATACATGTTTTGTGCTAAACCGTGTGCTTTTATGTTGTATACGGGGTATCCTGATGCAATTCCATAAAGTATGCCTGCGCCTAATATTGCACCAACACTTTGAAACAGGATGTAGAATGCTGTATTTTTTATGTTTAATTTTCCCGTAACAAGCATAGAGATTGAAACTGCTGGGTTAATGTGGCAACCTGAAATACTGCCTATTGTATAGACCATTACTAATACTGAAAGACCAAAAGCCAAAGAAACGCCCAAATTATTTGCAATGCTCCCTCCTAAGACTGCGGCACCACAACCTCCCAAAACTAGTATCATTGTTCCAACTAATTCAGCTAAATATTTTTTTATTTCTAAACTTTGTTGAGCCATAATGTTAAGCCTTCTTTTTTAGAAAAACATTTGTTACAAGGTTTAATTAAGCATTATGCCTGTTGGCGAATTAGTTTTTACTACTCACCTCTTGTGCGTAATATAATAATGTTCTAACTTTGTATTAAAACGTTATAGCTTGCCGTTTATAGGGTGTTAATTCTTTCCATTTTTTATGTTACATGTATTTTGAATCTTTTTTCTATTATGACTTATTGCTGTCCTTTTTTTAAAAAAAGTGTTAAATTTTTTCGTGTGTTGAAATATCCATTAGTATGAGACCTGATAATGGTTTAGGGTAAAAGTCTGTGCTTTTTTCTGGTAATCGTTCGTGTTGTAATGCAAGTTCTGAAACGGCTTTGGCGCTGATTGGGTTTACGAAGAATGCGATTTTTGCTTCTTTGTGGTTAATTTTTTCGATGGCTGTTTTGGTCCATCGTACGTAGATGATGTTTTCATCAATTTTTAGTTCTCCTGCTTTTAAAATGATTTTAAATACGATATCGCGTAGAATTACGACGTCAAAAATTTTTGTTTCTTTTGATGTATGGGTGTTAACAAATTGATAGACGTTTTCGTCGTGTTTCATTGTTAAACCGTAAGCGTTTTCTCCGTCATAAAAACAGAAGGCGTGTTCATTGATGTGTTTTGCAAGGTAGTTGTCTATGGCATCAGCATTTGGTGCTATGTTGGTAATTGTGAAGTAGTGTTTGAATTCTTCTAGAATTTCTGGTGTTATACTGACTTCTTTAAGCAGTCTGTGTGTTGGTAAAATTAATAATCCTTCATCTTGTATGGGTACCATGTAACACATGTGGAAGTTAAATGCTGTATCATTGGTCCAGTTGCCTTTAACGCGCATTTCGTCGCGGTAGGCAAGTGCGCTTTCATAGCGGTGGTGTCCATCATTTATTACCATGGATTTTTCGCTTAAAGTTTTTTGTATGTATTGAATTTTTTCTGGGTTTGTAACTTCCCAAATGGTGTGTTCTACATTGTCTGGATCGGTAACTTTTACGAGGGGTGTATTTTTGGTAATTTCTTTAAAGAATGCAATTGTTTTGTTTTCTGGATCTGGATACATCAGAAAAACTTGTTCCAAATTTTTCTGTACTGTTCGTAGCATATTTAATCGGTCTGCTTTTGGTGCTGAATGCGTAAATTCATGTGGAAAAACCATGTTTTCATTGTACGGATACAGTCGTAGCGCAGCAATTAGACCAGTGCGTGTAAGTTTTTTTCCGTTAATCTTATATTCTTGACGTGAAACATAAATTGCAGGTTGTGCTGTCTGCTCCATTATATTATTTTCTAACCATTGAGTGATGCGTTGTTGCGCGATTTGATATTTGTCTATTTCTATTGGCAAAATTAAGCGGCAATAATTGTAAGGTGACTTTTCATAGTATTCTTTTTGCATTTCAGGGTCAATTTTATCATACGGTTGAGTAACCAACAATTCTGGGTTACCCGCTTTAGGAGTATATTTTATAGCTTTAAATGGCCTTATGTCAACCAACGGAATCACGCTCGCTGCTTTCCGAGACTTAATAATTTAGTTAGCTATTTACACACTAGCCTTTAACTATGCCTCTTAAATTCAAACACCCATATGTAGTAATAACAACATTATCAATTGTGTTCTTCCTCAAAATTGGAACTCTTAAAATAACGTGATCTGTTGTGTCTGTTACTACTGTTTTGTGCTTTGTAAAAATATGTTTTATTACTGAATTGATAATTAAAACATCATTCAGCGTTAAGTGGGAGCGGGAGGTTTCAGGTAGTGTGGTCTGAAATTTTTTGTTATTTACCTAATTCCCATATTTCGTCAATTAGGTTAATGACTTGTTTTATGTTTTCAAGATTCCACTCGCCCATGTGGCCTATGCGGAAGGTTTTGTCTGCTAGGTTACCATAGCCAGCGGAAATCAGGTAGCCTTTTTCTGCAAGTTGCTGGTTTAATGCTTTGATGTCTTTGTTTTGTGTGTTACTTATGCAGCTAACAGTTATTGATTCATAACCAGCTTCTGGGAACATTGCGAAATGTTTCTTTGCCCATGTTTGTGTATAGTTTGCCATGTCTAGATGGCGTTGGTAGACTTTATCATATGTTTCAGCAAGTAGAAGGTCCATGCGTTTATTTAATGCGTACAGTAAGCTTATGTTTGGTGTGAATGGTGTTTGCTGTTTTTTCTCAAACTCAAAAATGTCTACCATGTCAGTGTATGCGCCACGATTTGGTACTGTTTTTGCTCGTTCAATAGCCCTGTCAGTTACCAGTCCAACGGCTAAACCTGGTGGTAGAGCAAAACATTTTTGTGTGGAACCAAAAATTATGTCACAACCAATTTCTGAAGGAATAATTTTATCCCCTGCTATTGATGACACAGCGTCAACAGCGATGATAACCTCTGGATAGTCTTTACGTATCATCTGAGAAATTTCCTTAAGTGGACTGCGAACACCAGTGGATGTTTCATTATGACAAATAGTTATAGTGTCATATCCACCACTTTCAAGCTTTTCTGCAACCATATCTGGTTTAATAGCTTTACCCATTTCAACTTCAAGTATATCTGTTTCTTTACCACACGCCTGAAGCGTTTGAGCAGCTCTTTTTGAAAAAGCACCATTTACACATGCAAGCGCTTTTTGTTTTACCACACTTCTAGCAACAATATCAAACCATAATGTACCTGATCCTGTGGTTACTGTTGGCTTTATATCTGGAGTCAACTGGAAAAATCTGGTTATTTTATCTGTAATTCCTCCATACAATGTTGAAAACTCTTTTTCACGGTGGCCTATAAGATAACGGTTTTGTTCCTCTAGGATTTCTTTACTAACTTCTGTTGGTCCAGGAATTAGAAGTTTTTTATACATTGAATTTCCTCTAAGCAAGGAAGGAAATTGAAAATATAAGGATTTATGTTAATCTTCTATATTCTATTTCTATATAATCGTGTCATGTGTCACAGATGTAAATTTTTCGTATGTTCGTTGTGCGACTATTCTTTAACGTGCAAACCTCAAGATTTAATCGCTATTATTGTTGTGCCATTTTGTAGTGAAGTCTGTAAATACCTAATTGTGGTTTAAGGAAATGGTGTATTTGTCATTTAATACTTATTAATAAGACTGTTTTTGAGTAATTTTTATTTTTTTTGACAAATGTTGTTAACTGTAATTTTGTCCGATGTGGTAGCTTTTATAACAAGTTATGACATCCATATATGAGGTAAACTCTTGACAGGCTCTATTGGATATGAAGTGCCAACATGGAATCAGATTTACAGGATGCTACTTGGGGTATCAGAAAAAATTTGTAAAAGCCATTATCAACCAGATATTATAGTTGGCGTAGCTCGCGGTGGTGTAATTCCAATGAGCATTATATCAGACCTGCTTAAAATTTATCAAGTTGCGATAGTTAGAATTGAATTCTATGAAGGCGTAGCTAAACCAAATACACAACCTGTTCTTACGTATCCTCTAAATGTTGCGGTGGACGGTAAAAAAGTTCTTATAATTGATGATATCTCTGATTCAGGTCAAAGTCTAAAAGTTGTAAAACAACACTTAATTGAAAAAGGTGCTGTGGAAATAAAAATTGCTACTTTATACGTTAAACCAACAACAAAAACGTTATCTGACTTCTTTGAAAAAACTATTACCAATTGGGTAGTTTTCCCTTGGGAGCTTAAAGAAACTGTGCAGTGTATACTTCAAAAACATAAAGATGAACGTGTTATAAATGATGAGTTTGACAAATTAGTAAAAGCTGGGTTGCCTGAAGAGTTTCTTACGCAAATTCTTAAAACTTTACGGGAGTCTTAATTTTAATGCTGTATTTTTTTGAAGAATTCAATTTTTATGTTGAAATAACTGGATTTAAAGGCGTACAGTTTGAGCAAACAGATGCTTACCTTAAAGGTAACCGCCGTAAAGATAAATCACAAAAAATTTTGGTTCAATTTTTTAACTCTAACTTTATCGCCACACATGAACATCTTTATTTTGCTGTTTTAAATGCTCTGTATGCATTTAAAAATAATGCAAATATTTCAAAAAATTTGGCAATGGAAACCCTGCTGTATGCAGCTTCTCAACATCAAATACAGAAGGCAATTCAGCTAATAGGCTTAAAAGCTACTACAACTGAAACGGCTGTGGTTATAATTGGGGAAACTGCTAAACAGGTTAAAGAGGTTCTTGATGATTTATCTGTTAGTTTGCATGCTGAGTTTTGTGATGCGGTATTGGCTTTAACGATAGAAAAACATGTTTTAATTAAACAAGTTTTCAATATAACCCCTTCGATGGTTAAAGTTGCTGAGAGAGGACATGGGGATGATTTGGCTCTTGTGCATTTAGTAGTTGAAAAAGTTGCTTTATTGGCTGCGCGTGGTTAGAGCATTTTTTCTTTCATAACTGAAATGACTTCTTTGGGTTTAATAAGTGAAATTCCAGTTACTGTACCCATTATCTCAATGAGCAGAATTTTATTTGGATTTTTCATATCCGCCTTACGCTGAACTTTAGCACCAATTGCAGAAATAATGTCTGCGGTATGAAGTGTAGTGAACCTTTTCTCAATAGTAATCCGATACGTTTCATCCTCAGAAATACGCGCTGCAAGCTTCAAAGCTTCATGAGTTATTGTCTCCAAATCCGTTGATACAACTCGTTCAATTGGAATAATACGTAACGCAAAACGAAACTCGTAAGGACGCTCACAAAGTATGTTATAAAGCTTCTCAATAGTCCCATATGGATCTAGACTAGTTTTAGCAACAACAACACCCCGTATAACAGTTTTACCTGCCACAGCCTCTTTATCCCCCAGCTGCTCTTTTAGCAGAAACAAAATCTCATTAATCATAACACGCTCATTTCCGCGAGCCGTCGAAACTATCAAATTAAAATCTTTAAGCATAAACATCACTAATAAAAAACAATATACATATTGCTTTTGTTTCCATCTTACAAAATTCGCCTACCGATAATGTTCACTTACAGGTATACACTGCAAACTCTGTTTCCACCTCCTGTTAAACAAACGTCACTTCCATTCTCCCTATACTACTATCTTATAGAAGCCAATTACTTCACTCAATTTTCTAATGGTGTATATTTTTGTTCCATATCAACCACATGTTAAAACATGGTAAGATTTACAATAGTTTGAAACCTGCGTTTTCATGTTATGTCAAACGTTAAAGTTATAACAGTCCAATGAACTTACTGATGTTGAACATAAAAAATGGGCGAGTAGCTCAGCACGGATAACCAAGCAATCTGAAACATATTATTCTAACGTGCTTGGTCTGTATAGAGCACCAGCCTCCTAAGTTGGGGGTCGAGGGTTCAAATCCCTCCTCGTCCGCCATTATTTTCTTATTAAAGTTTAATTTGAGAGTTTTTGTTTCCAGTGTACTGTTTCCATTTGTTTCCATTTTGTGAATAAGTGAATGTGCGTTTTCCATCTGTGTACTTTGTATAGTGCTGTATTCTTTTGCTGTTTCCTCTTTGCTGTAAACGTCCTTCTACACCACCAGAACATATCTTGTCATGGTTAATTTCTTACGGTTTTTTGTTGTCTATTTTTTACAGTTTTATTGTGTTGATAAGCGATATTCTAGCAGTGTTTAATTATCAGGGTTAATTTTAAACAAATAATTGCTGGTTTGTAATCTTCTATTTTTAGCAATAAATTAATGGGCATGATGGCTAATTAGGCATTGCTGCATAGGACAGTTTATAAACGATATTATTCATATGCGTGTGTTTAATCTGCATTATTGTGTAAATACTGTGTACGGTGTTAACTATGGAGAACAGTAAACAGGGTTCCGCCAACTGGCATGAATTGGATGCCCAATCGGTATTGGAAAAGTTAGCGGTGGATCCTGTTACTGGTTTGACTAGCGAGCAAGTTAGTAAACGTCAAGCTGTTGAAGGAAAAAATGTCCTACAGCCGCCTAAAAAAGTCGGTCTGCTTCAAATGATTATTCGACAGCTTAAGGATGTTTCAGTTATTGTCTTGTTGGTTGCTGTGGGCCTTTCCTTTCTGTTGGCTATTCTCCATGATGGTGGTCTAATTGAGTCTTTTGTTATTTTGGCTGTAGTTGTTTTGAACATTGTTTTGGCAATTACTCAAGAGGGTAAGGCTGCGAAGGCTCTTGAAGCTTTGGAAAAGTTAACTTCGCCTATGTGTGTTGTTATTCGTGATGGTGCTAAACAGAATATAGATACTGCTGAATTGGTTTCAGGTGATGTTATATTTCTAGAAACTGGTAATGTTGTTCCTGCGGATGCTCGTTTGCTTGAGGCAACTGGCTTTTTCTCTGATGAGTCTGCTTTGACAGGTGAGAGTGAGCCTGCAGAAAAAGATGCTTCCGTTACTCTTTCTGGAAATATACCGATAGGTGATCAACATAATATGGTATTTACGGGGTGTGTTGTCACGGCTGGGCGGGGTACAGCGGTAGTTACCACTACAGGTATGAACACACAAATGGGTCAAATTGCCAAGTTTTTGCGTGGCAGTAAATCTGCAAAAACCCCTCTACAGTTACGTCTTGATCAACTTGGTAAAACGATATGTGGTATAGCTCTTATTTCCGCGTTTTTCCTAATGGCCGTGGGTCTGCGGAGCGGCACTGGGTTTGGCGACATGTTACTTATCGCTATTGCTTTGGCGGTGGCGGCGGTTCCTGAAACTCTTGCGTTAATTGTTACTTTAACTATGATAAATGGCGTGCAGAGAATGGTAAAGAAACACGCTTTGATCCGAAAACTTCCGGCTGTGGAAACTTTGGGTAACACTTCGGTAATTTGCTCAGATAAAACAGGAACGCTTACTCAAAATCGTATGACAGTTAAACAGCTTTGGATTTGTGGCGGAGAATCTTTCGCAGACAATGTAGAATTCTCTGAAGAACAAAATATTTTTCTCCAGCTCTTAACTTTGGTAGGTAACGCTGTTTTTGAAACAGATGAGAATGGAAACAAAGTCTATATGGGTAATGCCACAGAAATTGGTATACTTAGACTTTTTAATGAAAAAGGGCATTGTACGGATAAGATATCAAGTAAGTATCAAAGAGTGGCAGAAATTCCTTTTTCATCAGAACGAAAAAAGATGTCTGTCGTTTTGAAAGATAAAGCCGGAGGTTATCTTGTTTTAACTAAAGGCGCCATTGATCGATTACAGATTTCTTCAGAGTGTGTTGCTGATTTGGAAGTAGCACAACAGGTGCATGATGAATTTGCTGAAAAGGCGTTACGTGTTATTGCTTTAGCTGGTAAACATGTTGATGTTCTGCCCGATACCGCTAACTTTGCCGAATTAGAACAAGATCTCAAATTGTTTGGACTCGTTGGTTTAATTGATCCCCCGCGACCTGAAGTAGCGATTGCTATTGCAAAAGCAAAAAATGCTGGTATTCATACTGTAATGATTACCGGTGATCATGCCGCAACAGCTGGTGCTATCGCTAGAGAATTAGGTATCCTAGAAGAAGGAAAGCATGTTATGACTGGTGATAGACTTGCACACATGACAGATGTTGAGTTACATGATACTGTTAGAAATTTTGCAGTTTATGCCAGAGTGTCACCTGAGGATAAACTTCGTATTGTAAAGGCGTGGCAAGCTAATGGTGAAGTTGTTGCAATGACAGGCGATGGTGTGAACGATGCACCCGCATTGAAAGTCGCTGATATAGGCATTGCAATGGGAAAAACTGGTACAGAAGTAGCCAAGAGCGCATCTGACATGATCTTAGTTGATGATAATTTTGCAACAATTGTCGAGGCTGTAGGCGAAGGTAGATGTGTATATGAAAACATCAAAAAGACAATTATTTTCCTATTAGTCTGCAATATGAGTGAAATTATCATTATGTTATTTGCTCAAATGGCAGGTTGGGGCATTTTACTTATTCCTGTTATGTTGCTGTTAATTAATTTATTGGGTGATGGTATTCCAGGTGTAAATCTTGCTCGTGAAGAGTTTGATCCTACAGTTATGAATAATAAGCCGATAAAGCGTAATGAAAGCTTTTTCACAGGCGATGTACTGCGAGTGATTATTCAGCAGACTATTTTCTGCTCAATTGTAGTATTGATAGGCTACTCTCTGGGTGCTTTCACTACATTGCCTGGTGCTATTGCGCCATCAGCAAAAATAGGGCAGACAATGGCGTTCTTGATTTGTGGTTGGACTTCGATAATTCACGTTTTCAATGTGCGAAGTTCAAAATCGATCTTTAAGACACCTATCAAAAACAATAAGCCATTGGTTGGAGGTGCTGTGCTTATGCTCTTCGTGCTTGGTTTATTGGTTGTGTTACCTGTTAATTACATCTTTGGACTTACTGCTATAAACGGTATACACTGGTTAATTGCAATTGGCTTATCGCTGATACCTACACTGATGCGTGAAATCTTAATAGCGGTCTACAAAATCCCTCTTATTATGAAACATCAACAGAAAAGAAACGCCATTGTAACTAAAATATACAATAAAACAATAAAAAAAGTTTTTAGTAAAAAATCACTGTAACAAGTAAATATGGAAGGTCTCTCCTTTTCTAACACTGTTTTTGTCAAGTAAACAATTGTCAACCTGAACTCTTGAAATTTACCCATACAATTTTGTTTTAATTGACAAAAAAAGCTCATTTAAACAAAACAAGCCCAAACCTTTTTATAAACTTACCCACAT
>JGI20163J15578_10001262_pt1 | contig 10460 bp, 8 predicted proteins | sample TergutCu122P1_FD_15578 | JGI IMG/M metagenome (IMG submission 15578)
CACGTTATATGGTTCCTAAAAGTGTGACTATCCAGAGGTAGGTTGCCTGAAGGTGTTATGGCGATGGCCGTGGTGAAGAAGGATATGGTGGGTATGGTGGGTGAGGCAAGTACACTTTTTTTGTATAGATGTTTGTGGGCGTATAGGTTGTTTAGGTGTTTTGTTGTGTCTGTTTCGGCTTTCATAAGCCGTAGAGGTTTTCGGGCGGGTTGTCTGTTTTGAATTTCTATCTGCTCAACGGGGAAATGTTGTAAGCCGTCTAATTTCTCAAGGGGGATTTGTCTTGCGGTAAAAAATAATCTGACTTTTTGGGGGTAGGGCAAGTTTTATGTCTTTAAACATGTTGTTGCCTTTTAGAGTGTCTTTTAGGTTTAAAGTAAAAATTGTTAGTGGCCATATTAGGCTTAGTAGGATTGCGTTGCAAAATACTGTTAAAATCAATGGTAATGGTGGAAGGTTTAGTGTTGGATTGATGATGTGTGGGATTGTGGGGGTGGTTAGGGCGATAAATAAGAGAGTTTTCAGATCTACTCAAGAGAAATGGTCTCAAAATGCAGAAAACAAGTACCAGATTAAAAAGTAAAAAAATGTTTTAGGCTTTAGCTGTTACTATTGCCGTTTATTTCAAGTTTGCCAAATATTTAAGGTGGAATGGTTTAATGTTTAATCCTGATTTTAGGTCTGAGTGGAATGTTTGGCTTTCAACTATCCATTCAGCAAGTTCAGAGTCGTGTGCGCGTATAAATTCTGAAAAGTTTGTATAGTTCTCGTGTAATGAGAGGCATATTGCATCCCAGCCCATACCGCGTCCGTCTGAAAATAGGATAACATTTGGTTGTTTGAGATACCATTCCTTAAGTTTTTTAATTGCTTCGTCTTTTTCGCGGCCTGTTTTTTGTTTCAGTTTACTTTTAAGAAATGTAAACGCGGATATTTCAAAGCCGATTTGCCCGAATTTTGGAATGACAGTGTAACCTTCAATATAGTTGTCTTCAAGCATAGCACGTCTTCTTGTTACAGTGGGTTGTGATACGCCTAAAGCTTTAGCGAGTTGCCTGTCGCTTCGATGTGAGTCTTTCATTAATTCAAAAAGTAATTTGTAATCTATTGGTTTGAGGTCTTTCATAGTTATCATCTTTCTAGTTGTTATTATGCATTTTTTTATGCTATATAAATATCATTGTTTTATTTGTAAGAAAACATCACTGTTTTAAAGGTAATATTAACAATACTTATGAATAGCACATTACATGTTCAATCAAAGGAAGCTCATTATGCCTATTCAGTTAACACATCAAATTCGCGATGAAATTTGCGAGTTATTACAAAAACTTATCTGTATAGATACAACTAATCCACCGGGCAATGAAACACTAGCAGCACAATTTTTAGAACAGGAGTTAAATAAGGACAATTTTGAATGCGAAATTATTGAAGCAAAACCTGCAAGAGGCAGCTTAATTACACGTTTAAAAGGCACAGAAAATGGCCCAAATTTGCTTTTGCTCTCACATCTTGATGTTGTTTCTGCTAACCCAACTGAATGGAGCATCCCCCCATTTAGCGGTGTTATAAAAGATGGCTTTGTCTATGGAAGAGGCGCCTTAGACATGAAAGGCATGACTGCTATAGAGGTAATGGCCTTAAAATTACTTAAACGCAATGGTATTAAACTCAAAGGTGACGTGTTACTAGCAGCTACAGCTGATGAAGAGAACGGTGGTTCTAATGGTGTAGGTTGGCTTTTGAAACATCATCGTGAAAAATTCATAGCAGACTACGTGTTAAATGAGGGCGGTGGTGCATCAATTCCTACAAGTTCAGGAAACGTCTTCACAATAAATACTGCTGAGAAGGGTATAATATGGTTTAAACTTAAAGCTCGCGGTAAACCGGGACATGGCTCTATGCCAAACACTGCAATTAATGCTATAACGCCTATAATTTGCGCTATTGAAAAACTAGGTACTTACAAACCTGAAATTGTTTATGTCCCAACAGTGGAAACGTTTCTTAAAAAAATTTCAGAAAAAAACCCGTATCTAAAAGAGTCATTTGAAGAAATGTTAAAACATCCAGAGAAAAGTATGCAAATCCTTGACGATTTAGCATGTAATGGTGAGCCTCTTGCAGAAGAAATTCGTCCTAGAATTCAGTTAACTTTAACTCCTACTATGTTGTTAGGAGGTGTAAAAGCTAACATTATACCCAGTGAATGTGAGGTAACATTTGACTGTAGAATTTTACCTGGACAAACTGTTGATAACACAATAGCATTAATTAGAGATTTATTATCTAAAGCAGGACTTAACGAGTTAGAATTCGAATTTTTACAGGCTCATAATGGCACTGAATCATCAATACAAACACCGCTTTATCAAACTATAACAGATGTTCTTTGCGAGTTTGAACCTAACTGCACTGTAACTCCTACTTTACTATGTGGCGGAACGGACTCAAAATTTTACCGAGCACAAGGTAGCATTTGCTATGGCTTCCACCCAATACATACAGAACCACCAGTAAACGGAAAATACATAAGACGAGAACACGGCATAGATGAACGCATATCAATAGACAACTTGATATTTGGCACAAGTGTCATGTACGAAACAATAAAAAGATTCATGACCTAACATTATCCACCCTGCAAAAAAGCACCTAAAAAAGCTAAAACCGCAAAACTTCCATAAATAAACCTATTCAATCTTCTCTGAACATGTTCTTTTTAAAACAAAAAACAAAGCACCAGAGCAACAACACTTCTTTTGTTGCTTTGGCTAGTTCTGCTTATTGACGGATTCTCTGCACTAATTTTACTATTTCATACCATAGTACTGATATGGCTGCTATGCATAAAACGGTTAAAATTTGTCCTGAAGATAGAGGTGCAAGTTTTAGAAAACCGTTAATTGGAGTGTATAAAATAGTAAGTAGTCCTATTACGGTGAAAATGTTTACTGCCCACATTACTTTGTCTTTAATCAAACGCTTAATTGAAGTGATAATACTATCTAAGTTAGAACTGTTGACTTGAACCAAAAACAAGTTGGCAATCATGATAACAGCAAGTCCCATGGATCGTGCTACAGAGGCATTATCGGGGTTTTGTAATAGAGTGAAATAGTAAAGGCTAAAAGACGCAACAAAAATTGCTAAACCCTGTATTACGCTTTTAGCCAACGTTTTTTTGTCTAACAGGTTTTCTTTTGGATTTCGTGGTCGGCGTTTCATTATGTTTATTTCAGCTGGCTGTCGTTCTAGCACTATAGAACATGTTGGATCGATAATTAATTCAAGCATGACAATATGCATTGGGAGCAACATCAAACTTGCAGTGTATACACCCAGTAGAGGAGCAAGCAGAGCTGTTAAAGCTATGGGTATATGTATAGTAAATACATAACCTACAGCTTTACGGATGTTATCGTATACTCTGCGACCGTCTTTTACTGTGTCAACTATGGTAGAAAAATTGTCATCCATAAGAATTAGGTCTGCTGCTTCGCGGGATACTTCGCTTCCGCGTTTACCCATAGCTATACCTATGTCAGCATATTTTAATGCTGATGCATCATTTACACCATCACCAGTCATTGCAACAATTTCGCCGTTGTCTTTAAACGCTTTTACAATACGCATTTTATGTTCAGGCAACACTCGGGAAAATATGCTAACGATTTTTACGCTTTCATGTAATTCATTATCAGTCATTTTTTCAAGCATATCACCGGTGATTATATTGTCATAATTTTTCATCCCAATTTTTTTTGCAACCGCAGCAGCTGTTGCACCATTATCACCTGTAATCATGACAACACGTATACCTGCTTTATTGCAAAGAGCTATATCATTCTTAACTGAATCTCTAGGAGGGTCAGCAAGTCCTATCAATCCACAGAATGTTAAGGTGCAGTCTGTGAGACTTTTTGGTACATCAAATTCACTATTTAAAAAGGCATTTGCTACAGCAATAACACGTAACCCCTGAGTACTCATCTCACAAATTTTATGTTCAACTAATAATCGTTCACTATCTGTTAATCTACAAATTGTAAGTATCTGCTCAGGAGAACCTTTAGCAGCTATAACGATTTCTCCATCATGACGCCAGATATGACCCATCATTTTTAACTCATTAGTAAAAGCATATTCACTAATCAGCTTACCACCAAAAAGATGTTTCTTATTAATACCAAGCTTTTCACAATAAACAATCATAGCCTTTTCCATAGGATCATAAGCATTAACTTCACAAGCAAGACCCATCATTTCAGAAAGAGATTCATTATCACCATCAATTGCCCAAATTTCTTGCACAGTCATCTGATTCATAGTAATAGTTCCAGTTTTGTCCACACACAACACTGACACTGCACCAAGAGTTTCAACAGACGACAATTTACGTACTAACGAATTTTTCTTTGCCAACCGCCAAGCACCCATTGAAAGAAACACCGTTAAAATAACCGGAAATTCCTCAGGAATCATAGACATAGCCACGGTAATACCGGATAGTATACTTACAATAAACCTATCTTGAAACAAATAACTAGAAGTATTAAACCAAGTTACCATACTTACTAACGCAAATAAAACCGCGGCAATACCAGCACATAGCTTAACAAGCTTACCAGTTTGTCTTTGAAGCAGAGTACTTTCCTTAGGTGCTTCAACAACATGAACACCAATTTTACCATACTCAGTAAACCTACCAATTTTATCAACACATACAACAGCTGAACCTTGCGTCACAAGCGTTCCAGCATAACAATAATCTTTACGCCAATAATCAACAGATAAGTTACCCAAATACTCTGTTGAAACCTTCCAAACCCCTTCAGCCTCACCTGTTAAAGAAGACTCATCAACACATAAATCGTTGCAACTAATAACAAACCCATCAGCAGGAATTTTTACACCTTCATGAATCATCATAATATCGCCAGGAACAAGGTCAACACTTGCGATTTGAGTTTCTTTTCCATCACGTACAACTTTAATGTGTGGAGCAGAGAGGTCTTTTAGAGCATTTAATGTTTTATCAGTTTTCCATTCCTGAATGATATCAATGCTAACGATACCAATAACAGAGAGAAGCATTATAGATCCGTCACGCGGTTCTCCAAGAATAAAGTATATAGTAGCAGCTATAAATAAGAGCAAAAACATCGGCTCACATAGAATATGTATTACCTTTCTTGCAAAACTTTCCTTTTTTTGTGGAGAAAGCTCATTTTTACCATACTCCAACTGGAGAGCTTTAACCTCATTAACAGTTAAACCACCAGATGCAAGCTTACAGTTCGACATATTAATTACAGCCACAATTTCGCTTTTAGGCGTATTTTTAAGATTTATTACACTTTGATTTTCATGTAATATAACTGGGCAGATAAAAATGCATCTGTATTAGGATAAAAAAATTTACACTGCACAAATTACTTAGCCATTAGGATATTCAAACTAATTTTTTATAATACATATTATTTAATGGAAATTTTTAGAGATGCATTAATTTAAAAATAGAAAAACATTCTCGAAATTTGATACTATACAACATTAGTATAAATTTAAAAATATATGTGAATTGCCAATCAAATTTATAAACTGCAATATAGATTGAAGTCTGTAAAAATGGAGAAAAATGAAAAATGAAAATTTTAAAAAATAAAAAAATACTTTCGACAATTGCAATACTTATGGTATTGTCATTTGTTGCAACGATGATTGCATTGCCGATCACAAACGCGCAAGGAACCGACAGAATAACTTATCCATTTATCGACGCAGTACCAATGACAGCTGGTGTTGGTCAATTCGTTCTAATTAACTTTGGTTTGCTAAATCAATTATACGGTGTTAACGATGGCTGGAACATGACCCTAATAATCACTGATCCTGATGGCATAACAAGCAAAATTGACCTGATGACATGGTCTACTGGTTCAGCTGGTTATGGTTATACACCAACAAAAGTAGGAGACTATAAAGTACAAAGTAGCTTTGAACGCGCAGAATACAACGGTGTATGGTATGCATCAAGTGAAAGCGAAATTATGATACTTAAAGTAGTAGAAGAATGGAAACCAGATTATCCAGGTCATTCACTTCCAGAGGAATACTGGTATAGACCAATTGATTCACAATTACGTGAATGGTGGTCTATTGCAGGAAGCTGGTTAGTTAACAAGCCACAAAACTTGTACGCACCATATAATAAAGCACCAGAGAGTTCACACATTCTATGGACTATGCCTATTGGCGATACCATGGGCGGTATAGCAGGTGGAGCCAACTCTGATATCGCTTTCCAAAGTGGAGATGCTTATGAAGGCAAATTCGCAGGTTCTATAATTCTCGCTGGCGTTTTGTACTATAACAGATATGTTAGCAACTCTCCAACACAGACAATTGTTGCAGTTGACCTACACACAGGCAAAACACTCTGGGAAAGATCCTACGATTATGGCGGTGGCAGAATTAACAGAGGACAAATTCTCACATTCAGTAACTATAATAACCGTGGCGCATGGGCATACATTTGGATGGTTAGTGGATCTAACTGGTTTGCACTTGACGCATTAACTGGCGATCTAAAATATAACATGACAAACGTCCCATCTGGAACTATCTATTATGGTCCAAGTGGTGAACTATTAATATACTCAGTTACTAACATTGGAACCGCAGATAGTCCAAACTATCGCTTAATGCAATGGAATTCTACTTATGTTGTAAATAATGGCACACGTTCAGGCACAGCAGATGCCTGGGGCAGCAACGTTCAAGGTAGGTCATATAATGCAACAAGTTTAGGCTATGACCTTAATGTTTCTCTACCAAGCATAACAAGCAGCATAGGAAACTTGTTGATTGCATTCCCAGAAGATCGCGCTGTCTTTGGCAACTATTCAGCACAAGGCGTAACTCTTACAGGCATAAGTCTTAATTCAAACAGTCTAGGAACTATATTGTTCCATCGTGAAACCTGGCAGGCACCTGCAGAGTGGCAAGGACTAACTACATCAGGCTCACAGTCAGGTTGGACATCATTTAGTCAAGAAGATTATGTTGCTATTCTTTGGACAAAAGAAAACAGAGTTAACTATGCCTTTAGCTTAAAAGACGGTAAATACATGTGGCAAACAGAACCCCAAAACTATGCAGACGCATGGGCTGGAGCTACTGCAAATTCATCACCAGAAAAACTCATTGCATACAACAGACTCTATGAAGCAGGTCCAAGCGGCATTGTATATTGTTATGACATCACAAACGGTAAAACACTTTGGACATATGAGGCAACAGACAAATACACAGAATCATACATCAGAGAAAACTGGTGGATAAGTCCATGCTTTATCTCAGATGGCAAAATCTACGTTGGACACCGTGAACACTCCACTTTAGAACCCAAACCAAGAGGAGCACCATTTATTGCACTTAACGCATACACCGGTGATGTTGTTTGGTCAATAGAGGGCGCATTCCGTCAAACAATGTGGGGCGGACGCGCAATTATAGGTGATAGCATCATTGCCACAATGGATACTTATGATCAACAAATTTATGCAATCGGCAAAGGCCCAAGTGCTATAACAGTTTCAGCACCAGACATTGGCATTGCAGCAAATACACCAGTCATGATTAAAGGAACTATCATGGACGTTTCACCAGGCACACAAAACGATAAAATACAGTTACGTTTCCCTAACGGAGTTGCAGCAGTATCTGACGCAAGCATGAACGATTGGATGCTCTATGTCTACAAACAATTCCCACAACCAATGACAACAACAGGTGTTGACATAAGAATCGACGCTGTTGATCCAAACAACAACTATGTAACCTTAGGACACACAACAAGCGATGCAAACGGCAGATTTGCATTAGAATTCACACCAAAAACAGAAGGACAATATACAATCTATGCAATATTCGAAGGCTCAGCATCATACTATCCAGCAACAGCACAAAACGAAATGACAGTAATGACAGCTGCAATAAACAATACACCACGATACGAACTATACATCATTGCAATGGGCATCGCAGTCATCATAACAGTCATCCTAATCGGCCTATTAATCCTTAAAAAGAAATAAATAAAAACAACAACAATCAACAACTCTTCTTTTTTTGTTTAACAACATTTATTATAGATACAACAATTTTTATACAAATCAAACCAGTTTATTTCACATATTTAACAGAGTTAATCAACATACTTCATACTCATCACCGTCTAAAAAATAGACTTAGCATAGTTTGTTTAATCACAAAAAATATGTCAAACTTAAATAGCCTGTTTTATTATTCGTTAAATTAGAGGTTAATAAAGTGCCTGCTATAGAAGTCGGAAGAATATGTGTTAAACAATTAGGTAGAGAAAAAGGTAAAAAATGTGTCATCATTGACGTGATGGACAAAAGCTTCATACTTATAACTGGACCAAAAAAACTCAATGGCGTCAAAAGACGAAGAGCAAACATGAACCACATAACAGCTCTCGAAACTAAAATTGAAGTTAACAGGGGCGCTTCAGATGAAGAAGTAACCCAAATTTTAGAAACTATGGGTAAAACAGAGTTAATGAAAGATTAAATTTTAAATTCAAACTTTAATTACCTCAGTAACATTTTTTTCTTTCAACTCAAGGAGCAATACTAGTAATGCCAAAAACGAGCCCTCCATGGGAAACTAAACGGGAAAGCTTGACAAAAACAGAGGATAGAACAAACCCAAAATTTGGTCATACCCCCTTTGAAAGACCAGATGGAGAATACATAAAATATGGTGTTATAAATCTCGACAAACCGGCCGGTCCAACAAGTCATGAAGTTGCAGCGTGGACCAAGAAAATTTTAAAAATAACAGCCATTGGACATGGAGGAACCCTAGATCCACAAGTAACAGGGGTATTACCGGTTACTTTAGAGGAGTCTACAAAAATTGTACAGGCACTTCTCTATGCTGGCAAAGAATATGTTTGTGTTATGAAGCTTCACGGCGATGTGGAAGAAAGTCAAGTACGTCGTGTTCTTGCAGAATTTGAAGATTTATTATATCAACGGCCTCCCTTACGTTCATCAGTTAAACGTCAAATCCGTACAAGACGTATTTACTATAACGAATTTATTGAAATGAACGGTCGAAATGTGCTTTTTAAAATAGGTTGTGAAGGCGGAACGTATATTCGTAAACTTTGTTATGATATAGGCGAAATTTTAGGTGTGGGAGGACACATGCAAGAGCTTCGTCGTACGCGTGCAGGACCATTTGTTGAGAATAGTTCAACTCATGTAAACTTGCATGACATTGCATACTGGTTTGACGAATATAAAACAAAGAAAGACCCGACAATTTTACGTAAATTCATTCAACCAATGGAAACTTGTCTTGAATTAATACCAAAGATTACAGTACGCGACTCAGCAGTTGACGCTTTATGCCATGGCGCAAGTCTTACAGCCCCAGGAGTTGTAACAGTTGACTCACAAATTCAAAAAGATACATTAATTGCAGTTATGACCCTAAAAGGAGAAGTTATCACACTTTCAAAAGCTGTAGAATCTACAGAACAAATTTTAGAGCTAAAACACGGAATCATCGCAACTCCAGAACGTGTGATAATGCCAAGAGGCACATATCCAAAGGTTTGGAAAACCGGTAGCGAAAATGTCACATAATAAAAAAGGATCCACAGAAAACCACTATTTTTCTTCTTCACCAACATCAGAAATAAAATATGGCTTAATTCACACAAAATTTTTTGACAAAAAATTCGAGTTTATAACAGCATCTAACGTTTTTTCTAAACACCATATTGATACCGGAACACAATTACTTATCGAATCAATGATTCTCCCTGAAGAAGGCTCAGTATTAGATATAGGCTGTGGTTATGGAGCTGTTGGCATTGTAGCTGCCACAATTAATTCTAAATTGCATGTTTACATGACAGATATTAATACACGGGCCATTAGTTTAGCAAAAAAAAATATTGTTAAAAACAGGATAGTTAATGCTAAAGTGCAATGTGGACACTTGTATGATCCAGTTAAAAATTTAAAATTTGATTGCATACTATCTAATCCACCGGTAAGTGCAGGTATGGAAACAGTAAAAGCCATAATTACAGAAGCAACAAAAAACATGCAAACAGGAGCCACTTTTGAAATGGTCATCCGCTCCAAAATTGGCACAAAAATCTTTCCAGAATTGTTCATTAAAACTTTTGGTAACTGTACAGTTATAGCAAGAAAAAGTGGATTTAGAGTACTATTAGGATCAGTTAAAAAATAACTTGGACAATTTATTGTGGCAGTATTTTATAGTTCCAATTTTCAAAAGGCTCAATCTTAACCAAAGAAATAGTCTTAAAAACCTCATCACTAACCGTTCTAGCCAACTCATACTCAGCCTCATCACGAACACAAACAACCTCAAGCCCAGTC
>JGI20163J15578_10001263_pt1 | contig 10456 bp, 11 predicted proteins | sample TergutCu122P1_FD_15578 | JGI IMG/M metagenome (IMG submission 15578)
TTTGGCTTTTCTGCCAAAGGATTATGCTTTAAAAGAAGTTAATGTAATAATATAATGGAAATAACAGCTGCGGCCAAGAGCCGCGGCAATGGCCCGCATCGTCCGTTAATGGGGGCCGGGAGGTAAAATATGTTAAGCTTACTTACAGTTAATGATATAATAACAGCCCTTTTACTGGCCGCTGTTTTTACATGGGCTATAAACCTGGCGGCTGAATTTATTGCGGCTCTCAGGGCTCCGAATTTGGAATATGTTTTAAAAAAATGCTATGATATGTTTCCTACGGAAATACTTCATTTTCGCGGAGAAATATATAAACGCGGCATGAACATACGGCTTATTACAACTCAAAATAAAATCTTTGAAGGCAAATTTTTAGGCCTAAACAATGATAATATACTTTGCCTTATGACAAAAGGTTTTATAATAGCTCAGGCTCTTAAAAATATTGAGCAAATGGAAATACTTGATTTACAGGAGGATTAGTTCCAATGAGCAAATTCGGCTTAGTGCTTGAAGGCGGAGGCCTTAGAGGGGTATATACCGCCGGGGTTTTGGACTTATTTTTAGATAAAGACTTTCACGCGCCTTACACTGTTGCTGTATCGGCCGGCGCTTGTCAGGCATATTCATATATTTCAAAACAAAAAGGGCGAAGCTTTAGAGTAACGGCTGATTTTATAGGCGACCATCGTTATTTAAGCTATCGCAGCCTTATTTTAAAGGGTGAAATATTCGGCATGGACTTTGTGTTTGACGAAGTTCCGAGGAAGCTGGTCCCTTTTGATTTTGAAGCCTTTGATGCCAGCGAGCAGGAATTTGTAATTGCCGCTACTAATTGCGAAACCGGCCTTGTAGAATATTTCAATAAATCGGACAAACATGATATGCTCCTTGTAGGCCGGGCTTCAAGCAGTTTGCCCCTTCTTTCCAAAATGGTTAAAATAGATGATAAACCTTATTTAGACGGCGGGGTTGTAGTGCCTATTCCCTTTGAAAAGGCCTTAGAAGACGGATACAGTAAAAATATAGTTATTTTAACCCAGGACAGTACTTATGTAAGAAGGCATAGTCAAACAGTCGTTTATCTTATGCGCGTTATATACAGAAAATACCCGAAACTTGCGGAGGTTTATTCAAAGCGCGCCGAAAATTATAATAAAATGGTAGCTCATATAGTAGAGCAGGAGAAAGAAGGAAATGTATTTATAATCCGCCCTACAAAAACCGTTACCGTAGGCCGTATAGAAAAGAACAAAGAAAAGCTTAAAACCTTTTACGACGAAGGTTATGATGATGCCGAAAGGCTTTGGCCCAAGTTAAAGGAATGGATGAGTAATTTGTAAAAAAGCCTTTTAAATTAAGAAAGAATACTGTATAACAATGTTAAAGGAAACGATAAATATTGTACTCGCCCCGGCCCCGACCCATTTGGAGCGATTTGTCAAAGACAAACGTAAAAAGGCTAAAAAGATGAGGGTATCATTATCTTTAGCCTTTGGGACTGTTCAAAATCTCGCCTATCACGATGTAGAGCAGGGTGGCGTGGTTCTATGCTGATTGCTTATCAGTGAATTACTCATTCGTCAGCAAAACCAGGTACACAGTTTATAGTCATAGCCAAGATTTGCATGGTTTGATCGTCTCTGTTTAACCTGTCGATACAAGCACTGTCCATACCGTATCTTGCTTTAGCGCGTTCCACAAGTGTATTAAACTCATCCTCTGTAACGGGCTGCCCGTTAAAGTAGAAAGAACCACCATCCAATGAAGCGTCCACCCAAGATGTTGAAATAACCACCCTTCCTGATTCAAGTGTATATATATGTACCTGTCCGTGCATATCGGACATCATGCGGTTATATCTCCCACTTCCGAAAGCCCCGTGAGTTGACCAGCCTTCCTGGCTATAAAACAACTCATCGTTATACATATAAAGCAGCACTTTTGACATCGCACCATCATCTATTTCAAGAAGAACCCCGATTGTGCCAATATCGTCTAAGGTTACTAATTCTGCACTACGAACTTCACTGGAAATACGATGCAACTCAGGATATAAAATATATGGGTTATATACAGCTATATTACCCGCCATATAATCCTTCAAAGCCCTAGCCAAAGGATGGGGGTTAGTTGGCATTGGCTCGTCCGAAGATGAAGGAGTATCGGTTGTGATTATGGCTTCAATCACATCATCAAAAACATACTCAGTCACAACGGGATAATAGTCTATTCGGCTTTCGCAGCTTGTAAAAGCAATGAATACAGAAAGTACGACAGAGAGTCTTAAAAATATTTTTTTCACATTTCACCCTCGACAAAATATAAAGTAGATATGTTCAATCTTGAACTCCCTAAAACGCTGTAATAACAAGGTTTATCAATTCAGCAAGCCTATTCGATACACCCTAAAAACTCATCTATCTCCTTGCAAATGACCTTGCGATAATCACGGTGGTAAGCAATATCCGTGTGGGTACTGCCCTTAATAATCACAAGTTTTGCACTTGCTCCCAATCTATCCATATGTTCTTTGCGTCGTTTCTCGTATTCAGCTCGCTCACTATCATCTTCTATTTCTTCCAATCCTGAACTAAACACCAAAACAGGAATTTCTTTTGGAATTTGCATAGTCAACACTTCAAATATGCAGTTTGACAGAGCTATATCCTGCGCCAGTATTGTTTCCATATGATTTGGCGTTGCACAGGTTTCTATTACTTCTTCTTTCATATATCCGTGTTGAGTAAATTCGGCAATACCTTCTTCATCAGTTTCGATTTCTTCTCTTGAGGGAGGGGCAAATGATTTCAACTCATATTTCATTTCATCAATGTCATCTTGTGTATAGACCCACTCTTGGGCAACTGCTTCGACAGTAGTTGTGGTGTCAAGTAATACCAGCCCTTTAATTTCATCCGGAAACTTTGAGGCGTAGTATTCTGCATAAATCCCAGACGCAGAATAAGGCAATAGAACATATGGCGGCTGTAACTCCGCCTTAGTCAAGCCCTTTCGTATTTCCTGCACATAGTTCTCGTTTGTGCGCGCTGTGTCGATAGGGTCGCTATGTCCATAACCGAAATATTCAACAATACAAACGGTATGTTTTTCTGATAAATCTCTCATAAGTGGGGCATATTCAACGCTTGGCAAGGGGTCACCCAAGCCGGGTAACATTACAATGATTTTATTCCCTGCTCCCATCTGTCTGATGTGCATATTGCGTCCATTCACTTTTACTAATTGCCCATGCGGTTTTGCCATATATCTACCTCGCTATTATTATGCAAAATATAAATACTGTTTGCCCACAACTACACACAAGGCAAATCTATACAAAGCTATAATAACACAATGCTCAATGTAAATGCAATCACAACTACGGGCCAAGTTGGCCCGTAGTGCATATAAAAGTGTCCGTCCATGTGCCGGACATTTTTATATGCACTTGCAATGGAAAGGAGTCCGCGCATGGCAACCACATACATAAAACCATATAAAACCGCCAAAGGTTTAACCGCAGTACAGACCATGCAAAAGCGTTTTGATTATGGCTTAGACCCCAAAAAGTGCGCGGCGGTGTCTGCTTACCTTTGCGACCCTAAAGCGGTACATCTTGAATTTGCCTTAATTAAAAGCGAATATGAAACCATAACAGGCCGCCCAGCGAGGTATCTATAGAGGAAGCACAGCGCATAGGCTATGAAACAGCCATGCGGTGGACGAAAGGCAAGTATCAATTCTTCGTATGTACCCACAACGACAAAGGCAACGCACAAAATCCATTATTCTATATTATAACATAGCCACAGTTTTTACTCGATTTTTCTGTGAAAAATCTCGTTGCACCTATATGTAGAAACGCTTGCGCGTTTCTTGTTATGTGCATATTATAACACATTGTTATGCCCAATTTCTACACCGAATTTCCCGGTCTTTGGACGTCTTTAGATGGCAGCCTTGCAAGCCGATTCTTACCTAAAGTAAACTCAAAAAAGTATTTTGCCATGGTAAATAACATATAAACGCAAGATATAAAAATCACGCATATAAGGCGGTTTACTTAAAGATCAACAAAAGTCTATGAATCAAAAAGGTAGCCGTCTCATTAAGTTCGAAAAAAAATGAGAGAAGGCGCTACGCAGTAGCGAACAACTCTCATTTTTTATTGTATAATAGTTGCTTGAGTAAAATTTAATAGCCAATCAATTTCTCTTTCTTCTAGTAGTTTCTTTATGGTATTATAATCTCCTCGGTTGAAAATCAAAATGCAATCTTATGCGGTAATATAATACGAAATTATAGCAAATAAAAAGAATTAGAAAAAACTCACTAAATTACAGAATAATGTAGGTACTTACTATCACCCAATATACTCCTTTATCGCCTCTTCCACCGTAGCATTCAACGTCTTGCCATGCGAAGCTGAAAAAATAACAAGCTGTTTATGCAGCGTCGGGGTAATACGCACATTAAATGTCCCTTTATATGCTTTCTCGGGCTCTTTACCCAATTGCAAACATGCTTCAAGGTATTCGTCCACCGCTTCCTCAAAATCGCGGCGCAAATCAGTTACATTATCGCCTTCATATGTGATGCGGTCATTTATCCCGACTATTCTGCCGAAAAATACATTATCTTCGTCAGAGAACTCAACACTGCCGTAATATCCTTTATAACTCATAGTATTTTTCATATTAGCCCCTCCTGTTTCAATTCGTCGTACTGTAAAGTTAAATGAAAAAAGAGACCTGCAACTCCTTATGCTATAATNGTTTCACCACAAAACACACCACCTCCCTGCAAGAGGGAGAAAAGGAGANTAGGTCTCATGGTAAAAAGTATAACATTTAGGTGTCCGAAATGCAATTTTCATTTACTGTATAAATACGGCAAAGATAAATATGGCAATCAAAAATATCAATGCCGAAATTGTAAACATCAATTCGCACCTAATCATGTATCAAAGTCCAAAGTGCGAAAGTATCCAGCTTGCCCCAAATGTGGTAAGGGCTCTTTCTTGCATCATGATTACGATGATTACTCTAATTACAGATGCAATGATAAAAAGTGTAATCATTCTTTCTTTGCTTGCAAGCCAACGGTTAAGCTACCACCATCTATGTCTGAACTTGTAGGAAAGACTGATTTTAAACGGCTCAGACATCCTGTGCAGCTTATCATCTCTGCTCTCACTATGTTTTATATTGGCAAAAGCTCTTTCAGAAATATTGCGCTTATGCTTAACATGCTCTATAATATCCAAGTATCGCACACAACCATAAGTGACTGGTGTAGGAAGTTCGCGCCATTGTTTAGTAATATTTCATTATCGCTCATGCCCCTTATGAACTTTGATTCGGATGAATGGCATGTTGACGAAACTGTTGTTAAAATCAATGGCAAAAAGCACTATCTCTGGTTCATTATTGATGCCGAAACTCGTTTTGTACTCGGATTTCATCTGACACCTCACCGAAACTCTAAGCAAGCATTTACGCTGTTTAATGCCGTTAAGCCACTGGGATCGCCTATGTCCATTGTTAGCGACAGATACGCCGCCTACAAAGTACCCACTCGCTCGATTTTTGATGTCAAACACATCAGGGTTGAGAGCTTCAAAGATGATGTTTCTAACAACTTAATTGAAGCTTTTCACAAACAGTTCAAGGCTTGGTACAAGACCAAGCAGGGATTCAACTCTTTTGAATCCGCAAATAACTTGATTGCAATGTTTGTTTTCTTTTTTAGCTTTATCAGACCGCACTCGGCACTTGATGGGCTTACTCCCGCTATTGTCGCTGGATGTGAGTATTCTATAAAACAGCAGAATACTTTGTTGTTAATTGCTTGATAATTACTGCGGAGTTTCATCTCTCTTTTTCATCTTAACTTTACAATGCCAAATTCGTCAATCAATTCCTTTATCTGATATACAAGAAGCTCTTTTCTAGGATGCGGTTTATGCAGCCGGAATATCTTTTGCCCTCGTATAAAGCATATACGAGAACCGCTCGTCTTGCCTGAATTTGACATAATATAGCCAAATGACTCCAACAGTACCTTTGCCTCATCAAAAGTAAAATCCTTTGGCTTAGATTTAAGACGCTCTATCAACTTGTCTTTTTTGCTCACTTTATCACCGCCTATCCATAGTATACCCCAAAAGAAGAAAAATTGCAACCAAAATTTAGTTGCAATTTTAATGCAGAAGCGATAGCTGAAAAAGTAATAATAGAATTTCGCCATATGATATTTTTTATGTACTCATAATCATTGCGTAGTTTGTTTTGCAAAGTTTGGCTGAGGGGGGTATGGTAAGGAGGTATGGTGCAACTCTTTCTCTATTTATTTTCAGATGTTCGGTATGAACGATAAATGAATTAATTGTTGTTTACAATTAACATCATCTTTTTAAAATCTTCATCATCAATAGAATCTCCACATTTAATCAAATTCATATCCGAAATACTCTCTAAAAAAATAGGCAAATCTCTCATAATACGTTCATATCGATGTAGTTCGCTATTAGCTGCGTTTCGGTTTAGAATGTCCAATTTTTCAGAATCTTTAGATAATTTTTTGTATTCATCTTGCCAATAAACTATATATTCATTTCTGCTTATGGGTTTAAAAATTTCTGTATTATTTTTTATTACCGGCAATATTCGCGTCTTGTAGTTTTCGTCTTTGGTCAACTCAGTAATTTCGTACATACAGTTAGCAGATTTCAGATAATTAGAACTTATAACTAGCACAACATAGTCGTTGTGGCGAATTTGTTTCATAAATGCTTTTATACTTCCTCGATAGTCTATATCCCTCTTATCTCGAACAAGAGTTATTCCGGCCTCAGTGAACTTTTCATCAATACTGTCTGCTAGGATTTCATCTTTCCATGAATAAGATAGAAAGATTTTTTTACTAAATTTTCTGTCTGATTTATAAGATTTGGCATCAGCTACAGTAGGTATTGATAGCTCGAAATCTTCTTTTACGTTATCCAAATCGGTAAAGGAAATTGTAGAAGCTCTCGTGCCCGGGATAACACTAAAACTTCTACCGACACTGCTATCTATATTTATTCTTGCATTGCCATCGGAAACACTAATATGTGGCCCCTTTGCCTTGTCTAATGAAGGGGCAAGAGCATCAGGTTTTTGTTGCTCATATTTGTCATTTCCAAGTGCGGATAATTGGCGCTCATATTCAGCCTCAAGTTCATCGTATGTATACGCAGAATTATTAATTCCTATTAGATATGGTATGTCATCGGCCCACTTGATATTAATATAATTCTCGCCAGTTAGTTCACGGAGCATACTGCGTAATTCACCATCTTCTTTAGGCGAGTATTTCTTGAAACGCTCACCTAACATTATTGAAGCATCTTCAGCCTCTATGATATCTCGCAATAATGCTCTTGAATTGGAAGGCAACTTATTAAACATAGGAACACTCCTCAGTATATTTGCAGAGGACATAAGGGGTCTTTCGTACTCAGCTTCATCCTCATCGTAAGTATATGCTCGGCTTTCAAGGCGATATTTAATGGGGGCTGAACTAATCCCTGGCCTATCACTAACCTGTTTTACATAACCCAATCTTTCTAATTCATCAAAAATACGTAGAGTGTTTGCATCACCTTTTACACTAAAATATCCATCTTTATCTGCTTTTTCTTTTGCATCATTTAAAGCTTCTTTTAGCGCTGGATTTAATTTGTTGAACATAAAACCATCCTTTTTTGAATTTAATATTGGTTTATAAGCCCCTGACACCTCTCCATCAACACCGCCACACACATGCTTATAGTCGCACTTGCTCTATTAACCGCGGTTCTTCGGCTGCTATATTACTGCCGTGATATAATAACATTAATTAATCATCTCCACTTCCATAAAATCCGCCCATATCTCACATTGGCCAATAACCGTAACAATGGCATCCTCCAAACCCTCCGGAGGATATTTGTACTTATTCAGCAGCTTCTTTACCATCCGCCGCATACCGGCACGGGCAGATTCCTTCTTTTGCCAGTCGATGGTGCGGCTTTTACGAAACATTTCTGTTAATTCTTTTGTCATAGCCACAAGTTCGTCATTTTCATATACATCCTTTATAGCTTCGGGGCGGGTAAGCGCATCATAAAACGCCAATTCTTCGTCATTAAGCCCAAGGGCGTCGCCTTTTGCGTGAGCGCCGGACATATCTTTCGCCATTTTAATAAGCTCAGCGATAACTTCCTCGTTGGAAATCATGCCGTTTAAATATGCCCGCATGGTTCGGGAAAACATTTCTGAAAACCTTTCCGATTTAACAAGGTTAGTACGACGATAAACGGCTACTTGCTCTAAAAGCAGTTTCTTTAATATCTCAACAGCAAGATTGCGTTCTTTCATTTTGCTGATTTCGTCAAGAAAATTCGAGTCGAACAGCGAAAAATCTTTTTCTGCATTTGAAAACAGATTAATAACACCTTCACTTTTTATGCTTGCTTTCAGCAGTTCGTTAATATGGGCGTTAATTTCTTTCAATGACAGAGGTTTTCCTTCGCCTGTAACACGGGTCAGAAATGTTCGAACCACTTCAAAATAAGCGGCTTCAAAACGCTGTTCGGAGATAGCAAAGAGCGGCAGAGGGATAAGGCTTGCCGCAATAACAGCGACTCTTTAATAAAAGCTTCTTTCCGCTTCCCTTCATTTACGCCGGATAGGAAGTTAGCGCCGCCACTGATGACCATAGCCTCCGCTTTAAAAGCAGACTTTCTTGACAGCCTGAACCCCGCCCTTTAGGGCGGGGTTAGCAATCTTACACCATACTCTTTTATTCCGGTATCTTCAAATCAGGGGTTATAGGGCAAACATAGCTTTTGCCGCCCATAAACTCGTCAAACTCCGCCTTGGCTTTCTTATAAATCTCAGGGTCTTTAATAACCTTAAGCCCAAAGAGCGCCATAGTTTTTCCTGCAAAATGCATGCCTTTGTTACCGATTGAGTGCCCCGAGCAGGCCGTAATCTGCCAGCTATGCCCCGGCGCACCGACATTGTAGCAAGCGGTACGAATCATTATACCGGGCACCATATGCTGAACATCTCCCACATCTGTAGAGCCGCCGCCGGAAATATTTTGCATGGGGGCAACTCCTTCGTGTATCTGAGAGTCCGCGGGAATATCGAATTTTTTACGGATTGCATCAAGCTGCTCTTTCTTGGTTTCATTCAGCGCTCTTGCAAATTCAATTTCTTCCTTGGTGTATTCAGTTTTCGGCACTTCATTCATAGCCTCTAGAGCCACTTCCGCCAAAACTTTATTGTTCAAAGTATTGTAGCAGCCGCCCATATATTCTATTTCAACAGTTGTGCCCGTTATCATTGCCGCTCCTTCCGCCACTTTGCAAAGGCGCTTATATGTATCTTCAACCTTTTCTCTTTTAGGAGCGCGTACATAATACCATACACAAGCGTAATCCGGCACTATATTAGGCGCCGTGCCGCCGTGGGTAATTACATAATGAATACGTACATCGGTTTCCACATGCTCCCTGAGATAGTTGGCGCCCACATTCATAATTTCAACCGCATCAAGAGCCGAGCGGCCGTTATGGGGGTCTCCGCCTGCATGGGCAGTTACACCGCGGAAGTGGAATTTGGCATTATTAAGCGCATTAGATGAGCCTGTGCTTACGGCGTTCATTGTAGCCGGATGGAAAGCTATGCACAAATCAATATCTTTAAAAGCGCCGCCTCTGGCCATATAGCCTTTTCCTGTTAAAACTTCTTCCGCAGGGCAATCATAAAAGACTATGGTGCCCGGTAAATTATTTGCCTCCATTTCAGCCTTAAGGCCGATTGCCGCCCCAACATGGGCAAGGCCTAAAAGGTTGTGCCCGCAGGCATGGCCGTATTTTTGGCCTTCGATAGGGTTCTGCTCGGTGGATAGGGTTTGGCTAAGCCCCGGCAATGCGTCAAATTCGCCCAAAAGCCCAATGGCAGGGTGCCCCGCGCCCCATGTTGCCCGTATGGACGTAGGCACTCCGAAAAGGCCTTTTTCCACCTTAAAGCCGTATTTTTCAAGAAGTTCACAAGTAGCGTCACAAGCCATAAACTCCTTAAAAGGCCCTTCGGGGTTTTCCCACATTTTAAGTGAAACAGCTTCCAAATCTTCACGCGCTTTTTCAATAGCTTCAAATGCAATTTTACCTAACAAAATCATCCCTCCGTATTATTTATTATATTGAACAGGCAATCTGAGCTAATCGGCTTATATGGTTTTCTTAAGTTGATTAGCTGTAAAAGCTTATATATATATTACCTTATTTTTTACAATTAAAAAACTCTTTTTAATTAAAACTTTTCATGTTATACTTATAAGGATTGAGATTTTTAGATTTTAGGAGGCATGAGGCCAATATGAAATATATTGTCCTGGATTTGGAATTTAATCAAGC
>JGI20163J15578_10001264_pt1 | contig 10456 bp, 11 predicted proteins | sample TergutCu122P1_FD_15578 | JGI IMG/M metagenome (IMG submission 15578)
GTGCTTGAAATTTTTGATATTTTAAGAAAATACGATTGTGTAAAAGAGATATTTTACAAAGGGCAAGGGTTTGTGGACACAAAGGAATTTGAACGAATTCATCTGTATCATTTGATGCCAGAAATGATTGAATATTTCAAAAAAACTAGAAAGCCTACTCCTGATTTGATAGAATACATAAAAGAGACGAAGGGGAATGCAGATAAAGCACAAGCCATTTTCAGGGACATGAAGATACGAGAACAGGTGTGGAGGGAACTTGATGATTTAAACGAACTAAATCTTGCGGATTCTTTGCACTATAATATTGAAATTAATGCCAAAGGTGTTGAAAAAGGCAGCAGTTTGGAATTTTTAGCAGAGAAACTTGGCGTCTTACAAGAAGAAGTGATGGCCATAGGAGATGGCGCAAACGATGTTCGAATGTTAGAAGTTGCAGGAATAGGCGTGGCGATGGGAAATGCCAAAGAAGAGATAAGAAGAGTTGCCAACTTTGTTACGGCATCCAATGATGAAGATGGAGTAGCAAAGGCGCTTGAGCAATATATTATAAGTTGAATGGTTTTGAAAGTTATAACAACCCGCCGATTAAATAAATGGTTGGTGATAAGGTTTTGAATAAAGGGGAGAAACTAGTAGATCGCTTGAAAGGAGTATGTACTTGGAAGCAATAAGANTAATTATTATAGGGATTGTTCAGGGAATTACGGAGTTTTTGCCCATCAGTAGCACAGGGCATATGCTGTTGGTTGAAGAATTTATTAACCTTCAGGTTAGTGATGAATTTTTGAGAATGTTCAGAGTGGTGATTCAGTTTGGGTCAATTATGGCTGTAGTGGTGTTGTATTTTCATAAACTGAATCCTTTTTCTCCTAAGAAGAACAGTAAAGAGAAGAAGCTGACGGTTCAATTATGGATGAAAGTGGCAGTAGCTACTGTGCCAGCAGCCATTGTGGGATTTTTCTTGGATGATTGGATTGATGAACATTTTTTTAATGTATATGTAGTAGTGGTGGCACTTATCTTCTATGGAATTGTTTTTATTGTGGTGGAGCGCATGAGAGAAGGGAAAACGCCTATATACAACAACGTGTATCAACTGACTTTTTCTGTGGCTTTGGCCATCGGTGCTTTCCAAGTGCTGGCTCTGATTCCAGGAACTTCTAGGTCTGGAGCCACGATTATCGGGGCACTAATTATCGGAGCAGCTCGTCATGCGGCGGCAGAGTTTACATTTTTCTTGGCAATACCTGTGATGGCTGGAGCCAGTTTGTTGAAGATTGCTAACTTTGGTTTTAACTTTACTGTGACAGAGTTTTTCTTGTTGCTTTTAGGCACTGTGGTTGCCTTTGTGGTGTCTATATTTGCCATTAAGTTCTTGTTAGGGTATATTAAGAAAAATGACTTTAAGGGGTTTGGCTATTATCGGATTGCATTAGGCCTTGTGATGTTGTTGTATTTTGGATTGAGTGCGATGAATTAGTCGGTGCTTGTGATGGTGGGAGTTGAACTCCACGAGTTCGAATATTGAGGGGTAGGATTTCTGTCAGCAAAGATTAAATGTAGAGGAAATAGAAGTTGTAGTTATGAGATACGATAATATTAAAGAGGGCATATTTTTAGAACGACCCAATCGATTTATTGCTCATGGTTTGGTGGACAATCATAGAGAAGTGATTCATGTAAAGAATACGGGACGCTGCAGAGAACTATTGGTACCAGGCGCCAAAATATTTCTGGAAGAATTTAACAATCCCAATCGAAAGACCAAGTGGGATTTGATTGCTGTAAAGAAGGGTGACATTTTAATCAATATGGACTCAGGAGCTCCCAACAAAGTGGTTGGTGAATGGCTTTTAAAGAACGAGATTTCAGACTTTCAAGGGATTACCCTGATTAAACCAGAGGCAAAGTACAAAAGTTCTAGGTTTGACTTTTATGTAGAAACCAAGGAAAAGAAGATTTACATAGAGGTGAAAGGGGTAACGTTGGAGATGGATGGAGTGGCAAAATTTCCTGATGCCCCTAGTGAGAGAGCCGTTAAACATGCCCTGGAATTGATTCAGGCAAAGGAAGAAGGCTTTGAAGCCTACGTGTTTTTCGTCATTAAGATGAAGGGAATTCGCTATTTTACTCCTAATGACGTTACTCACCCTGAGTTTAAAAAGGTTTTGGTAAAGGCAAAGGAAAAAGGGGTGAAGTTGATGGCTTATGATTGTGTGGTAAAGTCAGATGAGTTGATGATAGATGAACCAGTAAAGATTAAACTGTGAAGGAACAAAGAGGGATATGTTGAATGAGAACATTTACAAGAAGTGAATTTTGAATAATGGCGAGAATTATGAAAGGAAATAATCCAGAATCAGTAAAGCAGGAAATGTAAAGGATTAGAGATAAAAATGACACTGAGTAAACAAGAATTGAAGTCAAGAGAAACGAAGAATCGTATTTTTCAAGCATCAAAGGTGATCTTGAAAACCGAGGGGTATGAAGCCCTATCTTTGAAGAACATTTGCAAAGAGGCAGGGGTTTCCAATGGTAGCTTTTATCATCATTTTAAGAGCAAGGATGATTTGTTATCCTACTACATAGAGGAGCAACCAAAGATAGACCCTGATTTATTGGAGTTACCTATGGACGCAGCAGGAGCCAAAGAGACCATCATCCAGGTGTATTTGAATTATGTCAGATATTGCGAAGAACTTGGGGTGGAATTTCTGGCCAGTTATTATGACACCAAGAATCAAGCTCTCAATCCAGAGACAAGAACCAGGCGACCTTATCCCATCATAACGGTTCAAAAGTACGTGGAGAAGGCGATTGCTGCCGATGTGGTCAAGTTAAATGTGAAGATAGAGGAGTTTACAACAGACATTCGAATGATTGTAATTGGTAATGTGTTTGAGTGGTGCTTACGAAAAGGAAAGGTGGATTTTTCTGGTAACATGAAGCGGTCTCTAGGGAAATATCTGGATAGCACTTTGTGTTAACTCACCTGAACGTGGTAGTAAAAGTCTGATTTAGTGCAATGAAATTATCCGGTGGAGAACTACCTCGCGTCTGATCCGAACCATCTAAAGAGGGGAAAAAATGAAATATTATTTTATTGTAAACAAAGGAGCTCGCTCTGGAAAAGGAAAAAGGGTTTGGGAGGCCATTAAAGATCAAGTGGATAAGATGGGCCTTGACAAGGAGGTTCACTTTACAGAGTATCGCGGACATGGAATCAAGATGGTGGAGCGCATTACCTCTAAGGATGAGGAATGTACCATTATCGCCATTGGTGGTGATGGCACAGTAAATGAAGTGGTCAATGGAATTGTGAATTTTGAAAAAGTAATTTTGGCTTATATTCCTGCAGGTTCAGGCAATGATTTTGCTAGGGGATTGGGCTTGACCACAAATCCTAGGAAGGCGATGGATGTCATCGTAAACAAAAGACCTGTTAAAAGGCTTGATTTAGGAGAGGTGAAAAGAGCAGGGAAGGTTCGAAAGTTTGCCATCAGTACCGGGATGGGTTTTGACGCAGCAGTCGCTCATCAGGTGGCAGTTTCTAAATGGAAGCACTTTTTTAACCGAATCAAGTTAGGCAAACTCACTTATGTAGCCATTGCCATCGAGCGATTGTTTAATGACCCTACCCTTCAGATGAAGGTCATCTTAGATGAAAATGAGCCCTTGGTATTCGAGAATACTTATTTCGCAGCCATGATGAACAGTCCCTACGAAGGTGGAGGATTTATGTTCTGCCCTGAGGCAAAGTTTGATGATGGATATTTAGATGTTATGGTTGCGGCAGATATGACAAAAGCACAGGTGCTCGTTGCACTGCCAAAGTCTTTTAAGGGAAACCATGTGAGTGCATCGGGGGTACACATCTTCAGATGTAAAAAAGTCAAATTTATCACAGAAAGACCCGTGGTCATTCATTCGGATGGAGAGGCATTATTTTTAAGAAATGAAGTAGAAGGAAGAGTGTTGCCGGGGGTTCTGCAGACGATTGTAGGGTAGACAATATATAGTTGCTGGATATTTGCACTTCACCTCGCAAAACTACTCAAGAATCCCCTTGATTTATCTATGGGGAATGTCAAAAAAGAGCTTATATCAGCATAAGAAAAGGCATAAAGCAAAGAAATGGGAAAACGGAGGAAGACAATAATGGGAAAGATAATGTTAACAGGAGATAGACCCACAGGCCCCTTGCATATTGGGCACTATGTAGGAGCCCTACGAGCAAGAGTGGAGCTACAGAAATCAAATGAATATGATGATATTTTCATTATGATTGCAGATGCCCAGGCTTTAACCGATAATGCTGAGAACCCTGAAAGGGTTCGAGAAAGTATTATGGAAGTGGCCTTAGACTATATGGCCATTGGATTGGATCCTAAGAAAGTGACCATGTTTATTCAATCTCAGATTCCGCAACTTACGGAATTGTCATTTTATTATATGAATTTGGTAACAGTATCCAGACTGCAAAGGAATCCAACGGTGAAAACAGAGATTCAGATGAGAAATTTTGAGGCCAGTATTCCTGTAGGCTTCTTTACATATCCCATTAGTCAGGCCGCTGATATTACAGCATTTAAGGCAGATGTTGTGCCGGTAGGGGAAGACCAGATGCCTATGTTAGAGCAAACCAGAGAGATTGTTCGTAAGTTTAACTCTACTTATGGAGAGGTGTTGGTGGAGCCAGAAATTATGCTACCAAAGAATGAGGCTTGCTTGCGATTACCAGGAACAGATGGGAAGTCTAAGATGAGTAAGTCCTTAGGGAATTGTATCTATCTGGGAGATGATCCAGAAGAAATTAAAGCAAAAGTATTTAGCATGTTTACAGACCCAGACCATCTGCGGGTGGAAGACCCTGGCAAGACGGAAGGAAACACGGTGTTCACTTACCTGGATGCATTTTGCCTGCCAGAACACTTTGGGGAATTTTTGCCAGAATACGAAAGTCTGGATGAGTTAAAGGCTCATTATCGACGAGGCGGTTTAGGAGACATGAAGGTGAAGCGTTTCTTAAACTCAATTATCCAAGCAGAGCTAGAACCTATTCGAACCAGAAGGAGGGAATACCAGAAGCGAATCCCTGAAGTTTACGAAATGCTTCGAGAGGGAAGCAAAAAAGCCGAACAAAAGGCCATGGAAACTTTAGATGAAGTGAAAAGTGCCATGAAGATTAATTATTTTGACAATGATGAATTTCTAAAAAGCCAGTTGAAGAAGTTTGAGGATTGACATTCTTTGAATCATATGGGTTCGAATTACCCTTTTTAAATAGAGCCAAAAAAGAAGACACGGCTAGCGCCATCAAAGGATTGCTTTCCGGAGTCTTCTTTGTTTTGCACTTGAATAATGTTATAAATATGTCGTGTTTCACATTTCGTGTATAAACAACCCAGACCGAAGCTTAGGTTCAAACCATGTGGATTTTGGGGGCATCAGTCGCTCTTCGTCTGCCACTTGAAGTATTTCATCCATGGTGGGGGGATAAAGGGCAAAAGCAATGCCTCTCGTTCGGTTTGCCAGCTCCTTTAATCGCTCTAAACCACGAATGCCACCTACATATCGAATTCGTTTATCGGTTTGGACATTTTTAATGGCAAAAATAGGCTCCAGAACAAAACGTTGTAGGAGAGTAGCATCTAAGCTATCCAGAATATCCTCTGGCACGAATTCAGGCTTTATGGTTAAAGGGTACCAATTCCCTTCCAAATACATGCCGAACTCTCCCTTTTCTACAGGGTGATAAGGAATGGCCTGAGGCCTGCCAATCTCGAATTTGTCTTCTAACAAGCTCATGATTTCTTCGGGATCGTGACCATACAAATCTCTGACCACTCGATTATAACCATAAATGTAAAGCTCATCTGAAGGGAAGAGCACGGTTAAAAAGAAATTAAAAGGCTCCTCACCAGTATAATTAGGATTCTGTTCTCGTCGTTTCAAACCAATGTCCACAGCAGAGGCTGCTCGGTGGTGGCCATCGGCAATATAAAAAAAGTTGACTTCCAAAAAGAGCTGGTCGATTTTAGACATGATTTTCTCATCCGAAATCTCCCACACTTGATGCCTAATGCCATCTTCAGCAACGAAATCAAAGAGAGGCCCTTTCGTCTTTTCTTCTGCTATGATTTCGTTTAACTCGATTTGGGGACGATAAGCCATAAATATGGGGCCAGTTTGAGCATTACAAGTATCAATGTGGCTGGTTCGATCAATTTTCTTTTCATCTCTAATCTTCTCATGCCTCTTAATCCGATTCTCTAGATAATCATCAATAGAAACACAGCCAACAAAGCCAGTTTGGGTTCGCCCATCCATGGTTAATGCATAGATGTAATAACAATTTTTTTCGCTTTTTATAAAAGAACCATCAGCAACCATCTCCTGCAATCGATCTCTGGCTTTATCATATATCTCCTGGGAATACATATCATAATCGTCAGGAAAAAAGGTCTCTGAACGGTCAATCTGTAGAAAAGAGAGTGGATTTTTGGTTACCACTTTCTTGGCCTCATTACGACTGTATACGTCATAAGGCAATGCTGCAATGGACGGAGCTAAATCTTCTCTTGGAAGTATTGCTTGGAAAGGCTTAACAGCGGGCATTTTTTAAAGGGTCTCCTTTATTAGTTTATATATATCTAGGCGGTAGAACTATGATGCAAGGCTCCCTGCACCCGTGAGGGTGAAAGAGTTAGTCTTCATATATTATTTTATCACAAAAAGGTGAAAGATACTATTAGGAAAAATAATTAAAGGTGGCGGGGTTATGGCAGTAATTATGGAAAAATTACACATTTTAAGTGGATTCTCGGAAAGGATTTGTGATTTAGAGAATGATTAGAGAAAGTTTTGGTAGAGTGAGAGGAACGGCTGGCTTTACGAGACAGGCTTCAGATGTTATGATAAGTGCTGACAAAGAGAGGAAAATAAGATGCGTATTTTATTAGTAGAAGATGATTTGAAATTATGTGATTCTCTTTCTTTCCAATTGGAGAAAGAAGGGATTGAAGTAGATATTTGCCATGATGGGCAGGATGCTTTAAGTTTCATTGATGAGCAAGCTCATGATTTAATTCTTCTGGATCGAATGATTCCAAAGCCTAATGGACTTCAAGTGTTAAAGGAGATTCGGGGGAGAGGGATGGAGACTCCTGTAATCTTTTTGACTGCATTAGGAGAATTATACGATAGAGTGGAAGGGTTAGACGCTGGAGCGGATGACTATCTGGTGAAGCCTTTTGCCTTTGAAGAGTTAATGGCTCGCATTCGTAGCATCCGTAGGCGGCCTGTTCAGTTACAATTGGGTGAGCGGTTATCCTCTGGTGATTTAGAGCTGGATGTGGTGCAAAAGCAGTTGTTTGTAGGACAAGAATCTTGTACTTTATCCAAACGTGAGGCTGACTTGATGGAAGCTTTTATAGGGAATCCAGGTCAAGTTCTTCCTCGTAATCTATTGCTTTCCAAAGTTTGGGGACCTTATGCTGAGGTGGAAGATGGCAATCTGGACAATTATATTCATTTTCTAAGACGAAGGCTTAAGACTTTGAACAGTAGAATGAAGCTGAAAACCGTTCGTGGAATAGGATATTCTTTGGTTGATTAGGATATTCTTCTCACCCTAACCAAGGAGGAGGACAATGTTTAGAAAATTACACATTCGAGTGGCTTTGTTTTGTACTCTGGTCACCAGTATGATTATGATCTCCATGTCTGCATTTGTGATTGTTTCTTCTGAAGCAACGTTGTGGGAAAATGAACAAGTCACTTTTTTAAGTGATGTTCATATTATGGTGACCACCATGGAAAGTCAATTGGTATTGTCCAACGAATGGATTGCACAAATGGAAAGAAGTGGCCAATTTATCCTTTCCATATCTGACAATGGAAATCCCATTTTTTATGAAGAGTTGGTTCACACTCCCCAGAGGCAGCAGGTAGTAGAAGGAGCCAGGGAGATGGCCATTAGGGAATATGGGCACACACCAACAAGGAATACCTTTGTGACAAGGCGAATCTATTTCACCATGGATAGGGATGATGGCAATCAGTATTTTGTGTCTGTTGTTCTCATTCCTAGGGAATCGGGAACTTTAGAAGCGGTGATTATCTATCCTTTGGCACCCTATCATCAGCGGATATTCCATCAACGAGTGATCTTTATGGTGCTAAATCTTCTGGGAATTGGGTTGCTGGGGGTATTTTCATACTTCTTTACCAAGAGGATGCTGGAACCCTTAAAAAAGAGTCGCAAACAACAAACGGAGTTTATTGCCTCAGCTTCTCATGAATTACGAACTCCTCTCACGGTGATTCAAACCAGCTTGTCGGCTCTTGATCAGGCCCAGGGGGAAGAGGCCGCGCGCTTCCGAGGGGCGATAGAAACAGAGTGTGAGCGGATGTCTCGGCTAGTGAATGACTTACTGGCTCTTGCCAACGCAGATGCTTATGCTTATTCCGCTCAAATGAAAGAGGTGGAGTTGGACACTTTATTACTAGATGTTGTGGAGAAATTTGATTTGCTGGCGAAGGAAAAGGAGATTGGTTTGTCCGCTACATTGCCCTCTCATAAAGTGCCTAAAATAAAAGGGGATGCCCTAAGACTAACTCAGGTTTTTGCGATTCTTTTAGACAATGCCATTAGCTACTGTCCCACCGGAAGTAAGGTGGAGGTNTCCATGGAAGTATNAAAATCAAGGNTTCAAGTNCAGGTGAAGGATAATGGGTTAGGGATTCCAGACCATGAAAAAGAGAAGATTTGGGANAGGTTCTANCGGGTAGATGATAGTCGCAGAGGGGGCAAACACTTTGGGCTGGGTCTTCCCATTGCTAAGGAGATTGTGAATCTGCATAAAGGGAGAATAACTGTGAAAGATAATCCTGAAGGAGGGAGTATTTTTGTGGTATCTCTGCCTACATAAGGGTTTTAAGATAATCTTTTTTAGATATAATGGATGATATTATTAGAGTAAATCTTTGATTAGAAGGAGGAAATCGTCTTGAAAAAAATTGCAAACCCATTAAATTATTTAGTTTTTATATTGGCAACCTTAACGATTGTAGGCTTTGTTTATCAAGGGTTTGCCCTTGAGAGATTTTTTGTTGTTACTGTTATGATTATAATCACAGATGGTTCATTTATATTATCTACGATCGTTAATTTGATTCATTACAGAAAAGAGAAAATATTAAGAATATTCAGCTTCATTTCCCTGTTCATTATTACAGTTGCAATTGTAATGAAGGTGGTTGGAATAGAGTACCCGCCTCTGGCTTTAACATTTTGGTGGTTCTATATATGGGTTTACTACGGGGTGGTGACAGTTAAAGTTTTGTCTTTCACACCAATTAGGTGAGTCTTGATATGATAAATTATTTTGGAAGATACAAGGCCTGCGCAATTCAAATTGTAAATCCTTATGGAATATGATAAAATAAGGCAAACATATAGATTATTTGTGAAAGTGAGTAAGAGATGAGGATATATTTTGATACTTGCTGCTATAGTAGGCCTTTTGATAATCTCAGTCATGAAAGAATACATCTAGAGAGCGAAGCTATTCTAGCACTCATAAAAAAGGCGAAGCGAGAAAAGGGTGAGATTGTAGGCAGTGATGTTTTAAAACTGGAGATAAGTAGAATTGCGGATGCAGATAAGCTGAAAAAAGTCAGAAACTTATATGATGTAGCAACAGTAGTAATTCCCTATTCGGAGCAGATATTAGCACGCTCGAAAGAGATACAAAAAATAACGAATATCCGCTCTTTTGATGCTCTTCATATAGCATCAGCAGAGATAGCAGAGGTTGATGTCATGGTAACCACTGATGACAAGTTAGAAAGAGCTTGCTTAGGAATTCAGTTAAAGATAAAAGTTACAAATCCCATTAAATTTTTTATGGAGGTGATGAATGATGAGTGATTTTGCAACAGTTAATGTTGATAATCCCATTGAAGTAAGACGGTTAGGCTTAGAAGCATTACGAGAAGCCCTAGGACCTGTAGGAATGGTTAGGTTTATACAACAGTTTGAAACCGGTACGGGTGATTATACAAAAGAGAAATATAATCAGGATGATTTATCTCTTGATGAGATTGATTTTTTGTTGAAGAACTAAAAAATGGTTGAGAAAAATCATAAATAAAACCAAGAGGCTAAAATCTCTTGGTTTTTATTTATGTGACAATTTGTCGTTGCCATATTCTTTTATCAAAGCAATCAAGTATTTGTAATCTCTGAAAAATCACTCAACCCATCAGACAACAGTCCTTCTTTTCTAAGCATGGTTTCTAAAACTGCAATTTCAGCTTCTAAGTCCACAGAGGTATGCAGGTATAGCTTTTCGAGTTGAGATTTGTAAGCTACAGTAAGATTACTGAGAGCTTCTTCGATACTGGTAATCATGCTGTCTATATTTGATCCTCGGATGCCTTGCTTTTT
>JGI20163J15578_10001265_pt1 | contig 10454 bp, 6 predicted proteins | sample TergutCu122P1_FD_15578 | JGI IMG/M metagenome (IMG submission 15578)
AATGTTGAAAAATTCACCACTTACACGCACTTTTTCTTGTATTTCTACTCAAACCCTGCAAAAACCGTGTTTATCCATTAAAAAACTTGACATTGATTGTACATATGTTGTACAATCAGCGTAATCGGGAGTCGGCTTGTGCCCAAGCGCAAAACAAGACCCCGCGGCAGACTTTGGTGTTAGCGCACCAAAGCCCTGCGAAGGTGGTACTAGCACCTTACGCAACCGTTTTACCGGCGCCACGAGGGTAGAGTTATTATACTCACAATTTCTCTCTTTTTCAAGCAAGAAGTTTGTAAACTCTTTGGTGTATGTAATTTANGCGGTTTATATGCTGCNTTTNANGCNCACGACGTAAGNTAATAGGCGATTTATCGNCGCACCTTCGGCGTGTGTTTATTTTGCGTTTTTAGTGGGGNAAGCCGACTTTTCGGTAAATTTGTTTTTGAGCGATATCATATTAACATCCCTATAATGTGCGTTGAGAGTAGCATTATTTTCAAGAAAAAGCGCAATAAATTCTTGAATGCATAACCAGAAAAATAAGGTGGAGAAATAGATATGATCAAGCATTTACGAAAATGGCTACATTCTCATGACAGGTTGTACTATCTATACTGTTTTTTTCGCAGATTTAATCAAAGACAGTATTTTAAAGTTATAAAAAAGTTCATAGAATCAGGTGATATTTTTGATAAAGATGTGAATTTTAACGAAAATGATAGTATTATTCAATCGGAAGCTTATCCACAGGGTCATTACTATTCTGCAATACCAGATCTTTCTGAAATAAAAAATGATTGGCAAAGAGTTTTTCATAATAATGAAAGTTTGCATGAAATCGATTTGAATACTAATGAACAATTACTTTTACTGTCGCAATTTAGAGGATATTATTCCGAACAACCTTTCCCTGAGAACAAACAGAGTAATTCCAACATCAGATATTTTTTTAATAATGATGAATTTTCTTATATGGATGCATTAGTGCTTTATTGCATGATACGCTATTTTTCTCCAAAGCGTATTATTGAAATTGGATGCGGCTTTTCATCATTAGTAATGTTGGACACAAATTCTATTTTTTTTGATAATAAAATTAATCTAACATTTATAGAGCCATATCCTGAACGACTATTAACAAATATTTTGCCAACAGATGATATAAATCTGATTCAATCTAAAGTACAACATGTTGATGTTGGTGTGTTTGAAGAGTTGGAACGAGGCGATATATTATTCATTGATGGATCGCATGTTTCAAAAGTAGGCAGTGATGTGCATTTTCTTCTGTTTGAAGTTATTCCAAGGTTACCCGATGGCGTTATCATTCACTTTCATGATATATTTTATCCTTTTGAGTATCCAAGTAATTGGATATTTGAAGGTCGCTTTTGGAATGAGCTTTACTTACTAAGAGCTTATTTGATGTTCACAAACTCAATAAAAATTAAGTTTTTTAATTCCTATTTGAGCGCCAAATATACTTCAGAAATCAGCGAATATATGCCAATGGGGTTAAAAAATTCCGGAGGAAGTATTTGGCTTGAAATAGATAGGAGTCTATAACAGCAACGGAGCGATGGCAGTCCATACCGTGTGTCGAGCGTGGCATTACATCTCATAAAGAGTATCTAAATTTACCAACATAATCTTATTTTCTCTAGCTTCATCGATTAATGATTCGGAAAAATTTGTCTTTGAAAAAATAATCAACTCACGAGTAGGCTACTTATGAGTTGATTATTTTTCAAGTGTTTATAAAAGTCAATGACAAATACGCACTACAACCTTTTATCACCCGGCTGAGTTCGTTTTAGCTCCCATAGGTTGTAGCCTACAATTGAGCTTATTATCACGACGCCGCCTAGTAGTGCGAAACGGCCGGGTCTTTCTGTTGTGAAAATTGCTACCCAGATTGGGTTTAGTATGGGCTCGAGAGCTGTAGTTAAAATTGCGAGAAGTGCAGATGTGCGCTTGATTCCGAACGAGAAAAATACATAAGCAAGCCCTACCTGAACAACTCCCATGATAATTATTAATATCCATGGTAGAGCATCACTCCATGATAAAATCATAAACGATACTCCGGGGTCAAAAAAGATAAAGGGCGTAAAGACAACTGCGTTAATGGTAAAGCCTAATAAAATAGATTGTCCCGGCTCNGTATCAGAACGCTTNTTACCCATGATAACGCCGGCAAACGATAAGCCGGAGAGCATGGCAATAAAATTTCCAAGTGCATTGCCTGCATTTAATTCATCTGCAAAAAACAGAGCCATACCCATAAGCGTGATTGAGACGGCGATGATTTCGCCGAGTTTGGGTCTTTTTTTATAAAAGATAAATCGTATAATCAAAACCCAGACAGGTGATGTGAATTGTAGTAGTATTGCAGCAGCGGCAGTTGTTAACTGATTGGCAAAAACAAATAAAATCGTCGTAAGAGACAGACAAATTCCGGATATGATATTTCCTGTTGTGAAGCTTATCTTAATCCCTTTTTGAAATAAAACAAAAACAAGAGCAGCAAACAGTGCGCGAAGTCCGATAATACTCATAGCGCTCCATGGTATAAAGTATATTAAGACGCCACCCAGACTCCAACATATTGAGGCTGCCACCATGTATAAAGGGCCGCTGTATTTGCTGTGTGTACTATTTTCTATCATAAATAATATTTCTTCTTTCCATATGGAGTAATGCGTTCATAAGCATTTATTTTTTGTAGTTAGTCAATATCATTCCCGCAATGATGATGATTCCGCCAATTAGCGCATAGATTGTCAGAATTTCACCTAGCCAGAAATAAGCGACAATCATTGAAATAAAGGGAATTAAATATGCAAATACAGTTACATGAGCTACTTTTTTTGCTGTTGCAAGAGCATAGCTCCACGAGAGAAATCCAAGNGCCGAAGGGAATATTCCCATCAAAATGGCAAGTAAATTCACAGATAGAGTGGTGTTTGGAATCTCGCGNAACAAATGGGGAATGAATATGAAAGTTGCGATAGTTCCAACAATTACCGTGTAAATCGTAACTTCCAGTGCTGTGTACTTTTTAGTAATTGCACGTATGATAATATTAAAAAAGCCAAAGAGTACGGCACAGCAAATTATAAGAAAAACGTAAAAATTAAATGCAAAATCCGTAACTTGGGACAAAGTAACTGCTGCAAGACCGCAAAAGCTAATAACTATTCCAATCCAGCTAATGGGCTTAACTTTTTCTTTAAGAAAAATTCGTGACAATACAAGCGTAAAAACAGGTGCTGAGGAAATAATAAAACTGCTAACTCCGGCTACAACCTCTTGCGAACCGGTGTTAAAGAGGTAAGAGTATAAAAAAACACCGGAAAGACCGCTTGCCAAAAACCACGGCATATCTTTGAGCTTTGGAAGTCGAATTTTTTTAATTGCCCCAACTATAATTAAAGTTATAGACGCAGTGGTAAAGCGAAGCACCATGATAGACTCAGGAGAATAATATTCAAGAATATATCGAGTGGCAGGGAACGCTGCGGCCCATAGAAAAGTAGTGAATAAAGCTGCTGAATAGGTGAGGATTTGTTGTTTTGTGTTTTGTGTTTCCAAAATAATAGTTCCTAAATTCTAATTTTTTGTGTCAAGCACGGAATCCCTTAAAAAATTGCATGGGATTGCGGCTCGGGAGGCCGCAATGACATAATCTTACATTTTTTTCAAATAAATCATTAATGCGGCAGCGTCACTTGGCGAAACACCGGAAATGCGCATTGCTTGCCCTAAGTTGCGCGGCTTGATGGTGCTGAGTTTCTGTCGCGCTTCTATGCGCAGCCCCAAAAGCGAGTTATAGTCAATGTCATCAGGGATTATGTGTCCCTCAAGCCTTAGAAGTTCGTCAAGTTGCCGTTGTTGCCGCTTTATATAGCCTTCGTATCTTATTGAAATCTCCGTTTGTTCACGAACCGAGTCAGGTAAGTCCGATGCGCCCGAGTCAAACGGAACAATGTCGGCATAACCGATATTCGGACGTCTCAGAAGCGAGGCAAGGCTTACGCCGGATTTTGTTTTTTCCATGTTGTTCTTTTCGAGCAGTTCATCAAGTTCTTTTGATGGCGGGATGAAAGTGGTTTCAAGACGCTTGATTTCGCGTTTTACCAAATCATATTTGGCAAGGACTTTTGCGTGCCGTTCGTTTGATACCAAACCAACTCGATTCCCCAAATGCGACATGCGGATGTCGGCGTTGTCCTGCCTATGTAAAAGCCTGTACTCGCTGCGTGAGGTCATCATGCGATACGGTTCGTTCGTGCCTTTTGTCACTAGATCGTCAATCAATGTTCCGATGTATCCATCGTGTCTGGCGATAATAAGCGGTTCGGCGTTTTTTATCTTTAGCGCTGCATTAACTCCTGCAATGAAACCTTGAACAGCAGCTTCTTCATAACCGCTGGAACCGTTAAATTGTCCTGCGCCATATAATCCAGAGACTTTTTTGTTTCAAGAGTTGGCCCCAGTTCCAATGGGTCAATACAATCATATTCAATGGCATATCCGGGACGTATTATTTCGGCATGTTCCATGCCCTCTACCGAGCGAATCATGCTCTGTTGCACGTCTTCCGGCATTGCTGTTGACATGCCCTGAAGATATATTATATCAGAATTTCGCCCCATTGGCTCAAGAAATAATTGATGACGTTCTTTATCTGCAAAACGAACGACTTTATCCTCATAAGAAGGGCAATATCTTGCGCCGACACCCTCTACAATGCCTGAATACGTTGGGCTTCTGTGCAAGTTCTCTTTTGCGATATCGTTTGTCTTTGTGTTTGTGAAAGTGAGATAGCACACGGCGTCATTTATTAATGAGTGCGTGGTTTCAAATGAAAAGGGCAAAGGCGGCTCGTCGCCCGGTTGGATTTCCATTTTTGAAAAGTCTACTGTTTTAGCGTCAATGCGTGGTGGAGTGCCTGTTTTGAACCTCATGAAGTTTAATCCAAATGAGCGCAAGCAATCGCCCAGAGCAGTTGTGTTTTTCATATCGTCGGGTCCACTATCTTGCATTGTTTGTCCTATCAGCGTTCGGGCTGATAAGTATGTGCCTGAACATACGACAACGGCGCGACAGGTGTAGGTTTGGAATTGAGAATTGAGAATTGAGAATTGAGAGTTTTGGGATTTGTTATTTTGTTGTTTAATGTCGATTATTTCGGCTTCTATCAGTGTTAGGTTTTCTTGGTTTTCCAGAGTTTTTCGCATTATTTGCATGTATAGTTCTCTGTCTGCCTGCGCCCGTAGAGAGTGCACGGCAGGACCTTTCGCGCGATTTAGCATACGAAATTGAATGCATGCCTTGTCGGCGCAGCGTGCCATTTCGCCGCCGAGAGCGTCCAGTTCCCGCACCAAATGTCCCTTGCCTGTGCCGCCGATTGATGGATTGCAGGGCAAGTTTGCGACAGAGTTTAGATCCATAGTAAAACAGCCGACGTTCATACCGAGACGTGCCGCAGCCAAAGCGGCCTCAATCCCCGCATGTCCGGCGCCTATAACTACAATATCATAATCAAACTGAGAGATGTTTTTCATGTATACAAATTATAGCCCCTCCGGGGCCCCTCACAGAAATTAGCGGGAGCCGAACTCCCATCGCCTGTCAGTATACTTGATTAAAAGAAAAAACGCAATACTTGAGCACAGCAACGTTTATATTAGACTAAATTTATCCGATTTGATTGGAGCCCCTATTCAACGTTCTATCGCCCATTACCCATTGTCGATTGTGTTGGTGGTTGTGGGAATGACACAAGATGTTGTAAATTTTTCTGAAATTCGAAAATGTTCACAAAACGTTCACATTTTTTATGGTGCGGATTTGGATGATTTTGAGACTTATATTATACGGACATTTATCGGTTGACACACCGCCATTATACATTGTATAAAGAAAAGGGAAGGTTTTATTAGATGAAAGTTTTGATGAGTAAAGGTTTTAGAAAATCTGTAGCAATGCTACTCGTGTTGGCGCTATCGTTTAGCTTAGTCAGCATGACGGCTCTTGCTTCGTATGATGATTGGGACGATGGCGCTGCTGCTCCGGCGAGTTCCGATGATTTAGGCGCGGACGCTAATGCGGGCGCAGGCGATGACGCGGATGATCCTGCGGGCGACCCCTACCCCGGTGTCGACGACGACGCGGACGCTGCTGACGATTCGGACGCAGATGTCGGCGACGACGCAAATGTCGATGAGGGCGATGGCTCGGATGGCGACATTAGCGATACTGATGACGCAGACGATGTAGACGAGGATGCGTCTGAAAATGAATACGAAATTACTTGTGAGGATTGTGACGATGCTTCTTGTGAAGTCTGCAATCCTATTATTGATTGTGATTGCGGATTGGAAGAATGCGAAATTTGCAATCCGATTACTATGATTACCGTGACATTTGACGCAAACGAAGGCGAAATGCTGATTCTCAATGACGACGGCGAAGAAGAAGTCGTTGGTGGCAGCCTTGAACTTGAAATTGCGTACGATACAGCTTTCGGCGAAAATATGCCGCTTGAGCCTGTCCGTGAGTTTTTTGTGTTCGCAGGTTGGAACACGGCTTATGATGGCAGCGGTATCGATTTTAATTACACCAATGTGGTGACGGAACCAATCAAGCTTTATGCACAGTGGTTCATGGGTTTTATGCCTTTGTCACCCATCATAGTCACATTTAACCCCAACGGCGGTATCACACCGAGCGGGCATGGAACGCGCGAACTTCTGTTGCCCGGCACGATTGGCGCAGTCAATATGCCCGACCCGCCCAATCGCACCGGTTGGATTTTCAGAGAGTGGAGAACGACTCCGGCTCAAGATCTCTCCGGAACTCAGTTCACGGGAGCAACACATGTGGCAGCGTCGATGACTGTTTATGCCCACTGGGGCCGCGAAGTGCGTTTCTTCGGTAACGGAATTACGCTTACGGGTAGCGGTACTGTAGGTTTACCGAATTCTCTCACCAACTATGGCAACCGCATTGTGCCGGAGGGCAGAACCGTCAATCAAGCGCCCGGCATGGTTTGGCCGCAGGCCCCGACAAGGATTGGGTTTCAATTTATGGGTTGGTATAACACAAATGCGGCAGTCGGCGGTCAGTCATTCAACGGTGACTCAACATTTGACGTGGACGGCGTACTATACGACCTTTTTGCGCGTTGGGCGTTGCATCCGGTCGTAACAATAACTTTTAATGCGCTGGCAGCTTCATCCGGTTGTAACAATAACTTTTAATGCGCAGGGCGGAACCTCAACTCCGGCCACACGCCAGGCATTTCGCTATAACAGCATATGGAACTCGACTCACAGTGCTGATATTCCGGCGGCGGACAGGCTGAACAACGGAGCTCACGCCGTCAGCATATCGCGAGCGGGTTGGCATTTCATGCGTTGGGACAGATACCCAAACGCATTCAATGTCAGCAATGCTTTTACCACCGGCACTGCTAGTTGGGACACAGGCACTGCTTTAACCGGCGCATGGACACCGCCTGCGAACAACCAGATGTCGGTTCATGCCACTTGGGCGCGCCAAATAGTCTTCCAACCTCAAGGTGGAAACAATGTCGGTTCACGTTGGATATTTGAAAATGACACCGCCGCGACCCCCCACACTGTAAGCACGGCAGGCCGAAACGCCACAGGCGCAACCCTTCAGGGAATGCCGGCAAATCCCTCAAGGGCGGGATTCACTTTCCATGGCTGGACTACGGTGCAACCCCCGACTCCGGGTTATTGGCTATCAGTTGGCGCCATCCCACCCGGCACGATAAACTTCAATGGCGACACACCTATAACAAACCTTACTTTTGGTACTGCCGGAGCTGCAAACGGCAATGCGAACGTTTGGCCGGTGTGGGTGCGCAATCCCGACCACACGGTTACATTCAATGCCAACGGCGGAGAATGGCCTTCCGGAACAACGCCTCCGGTAACCCGCCTTGTGCGGCAAGGCGTACCCGCATTCAATATGGCGAGTACCCCACCATCTACTCAGTTTTTCCCGCCTCACCCGACTATGCCCGGGCATATATTCATGGGTTGGCGTACCACACAACATCCGCCGAGCAACACTGTGCAGGGAACGCTCTTCAACAGGCAAACCGCAGTAAACTCGGATATGACTGTACATGCGTTGTGGATGCCTATCCGCACGTTGACGCTTGTCTGTGACCGCACGACAATAACTCCTGCGACGCGCGATGTTGCGGTAGGTCAAAGCATTAACACTTCACAGTTTGGGCGCAATATCACCAACAACACTATTCATAACGGTTATCAAAATCAGATCACTACTGTCACAAACCCGTCACATGCCACTTCCAGCTTTTTAGGATGGGCTGAGAACCCGGCGGGACCAGCAACCCATACTTCTGCGCAGCTTGACGCTTTGCTCATTCCCAATAACATAACTTTTCACGCCATATGGGAATCTGATCACATAATTACATTCAATCCCAACGGCGGTAGCGCCATGGCGGATAACCAGCGCTATGTTCGGGATGGCGGTACAATGGTGAATTCCGTTCCCGCTACGGTTTTCCCGGTTCACCCAACCAAAGACGGTCATATATTCATGGGTTGGCGCACCCCGCAACCTCCGGCGTCAAGCAACACTGTGGAGGGAACGCTCTTTACCAGACAAACAGTGGTAAACTCGAGTATGACAGTTTATGCGTTGTGGATGCCTATCCGTACGATAACGTTTGCTTGCAGCCGCGGAATATGGGCTTCTCAGACGCGCAATGTTGCGGTAGGTCAAAGCATTAACGGCTCACAGTTTGGGCGAAACGCTTCAGCCCTCAATAATAACGGTTATGTAGCTCAGGTTACTACGACCCCAACCCCGTCAATTGTCGGCGGTTACCAATTTTTAGGATGGGCCGAGAACCCGCAGGGTACCGGAACAATCCGTACCAATGCCAATGTTAACGCTTTAGCTATTCCCAATAACATAACCCTTTACGCCATGTGGTCTCCTCCACGGGTGGAAATAATATTCAACTGTAATCGCACCTCTGTCGCCCCGGCCATTCTGAATACGCAGCTCCGCCAATGGTGGACAGGGAATCTTGTATCAGGGCGCAGCTTTATGAACAACCATGAGCCTGATCCCGCCAGACCGTATTTTACCGCCGCAGATATCAGAACCCATTGGGTAAGGGGTCATACGAATGCGCCTGCAGGTACAGGTCAAACATGGGCGAATCTGTATGTTTCCGGCTTTAACTTTGTCGGATGGCACAGAGATCAGGACGGCTTGGATCCGAACGGTTGGGTTGACATCAACACAGTGTTTACCGGAACTAACAACCAAATAATACATTTATGGGCGCAGTACAGCGCGGGCGTTGTGTTCCAGCCGGGAACTGCACCGGTCACTTCCATTCTTCCCGAAAACATGACTCGCCCTTCACCCGGCATGGGCGTTCCTCTCGGCGCTGCAATGCCTCCCGATCCCATCTGGTCCGAACATCAATTCCTGGGATGGTTTACAACACCTGCCGGATCACTGTTCAATGAGAATACACCTACGGGTGCTTCGACGGTAGTGGTAGCCAGATGGCAGGGCCGGGTAACGCTTGTTGCTAACGGCGGCACGCTTGCCCCCATTCATGCCGCTCTTGATGGTGGAAACACTTATAACATTTCAGTAACTACGGGGAATGCGCTTGGCGGTACACTCCCCACCACTGCAATCAATCCGCCGACGCGCTCCGGTCATATCTTTGTTGGTTGGAACACGGCGGCCAACCGTAGCGGCGATGTAGTCACAACGACCACCCTCGTTAACAACAACAAGAATATTTACGCCCAATGGGATTCAAGAGTCACGTTTGATCCCAACGGTGGCTCGGCGATAGCTCCGCCACCCGCACATCGTGATGCGCGTTCGGGCAGCTCAATTAGCGCCACAGCAGGCGTTGATATGCCAAACGACCCGACCCGCGCTAACCACGATTTCGTAGAATGGCGCTTTGGTCCGGTTGTTAACGGCGTGCCTACGGGCGGCGTATTCGACGAGGATACTATAGTAAACGGCGAAATAACTGTTTTTGCAGCATGGAATGCGCATCAACAAGTAATAACCTTCGATGAGAATGGCGGCACATGGCCTGCCGGAACAACGACTCCTGTAACGCGTGAAGCACAGATAGGTACTCTGTATTCAAGCGCATTTAACGCAGGACCGGGTCATGCTCTTGTAAATCCCGCACTTAACGCACCCTCACGTACGGGCTACACCCTTCTGGGTTGGTGGGATGCACAAGTCGGCGGAAATCAAGTACTGCCCACAGCCACTGTAACAAACGTTACAACCCGTACTCTATGGGCACGCTGGGATGAGAATGCTACAATTACTGTAACATTCAATTCTAACGGCGGCGTACCTGCTGCAGATCAAACCAGAACGGT
>JGI20163J15578_10001266_pt1 | contig 10453 bp, 10 predicted proteins | sample TergutCu122P1_FD_15578 | JGI IMG/M metagenome (IMG submission 15578)
ATATCATCATATTCAGAGACCCGTGTATGGCCGGTTGCGCGAAATTGATGGCTGATAGTCCCTCCCGAGGCAGATGTTACGGTTACCGCCGGAAGATTGTGTATATATATAACCCTGGCAAGAAATGCAAATAAAAGCAATGTAGCGGTAAATATAATAATGGGCTTAATCATATTAATTTTCATAAGGCACCTCGTAAAATTGTATTAATTTAACAGTATAGCATATTTAATAACTAAAAGCTACTGATACTTAGTAAATTGCAGGAAATATTGAGCCTATGTAATTTTTCTTTACTTATCAAAGTATTTGTGATAAAGTAATGATAATATTTGTATGAAAGGCGGTGAGAAGCATGAAGCAATCGGAAAAAATACTTGTACGCGAAGCATTCTTAGACAACGATACAAAGCGTACAATTACATCGAAAATAGCCGGCACAAGGGGTTATTCTGCCCTTTTTTGGAAAGCAGATTGTTTTGAATGCCTATCACTGCATAAATGGCCGGCTTAATCTAAGCTCTTTTATGTTTGATTCCCTGTGCAGTCAAAATAATCTGCATGGGGTATTTTTATTTACAGACATTAAGGAGTTTTTTCTATGCAAAAATATATTATAACCGCCCGCACGGCAATGAAAGGCCATACAAACGGCGGTATTATCTATATGTTTCCCGATATAATTGTTAAGCTTATGTATCTTCTGCCTCTTATGTTTTTGTGGAGGGTTTTGGCCGAAAGCGGTACAGATACAGGCATGTCACTGCAGCAGCTATTGACCTACACTTATATTAACGCCCTTTTAAGCCAAATGCTTGTTGTGCGTACCCTTGCCTCAAGCTGGAATTATGACGGGCAGCTGATTAATATGTATGCAAGGCCTTTTCCCGTATTCGGCCAACTTATTGCACAAACTGCAGGGGGGTGGCTTCCTATGCTTTTAATTTTTTCTTTGCCTATGCTTATAATTGCTCCATTGTTTGGAATTACAATAATTCCCGCGAGTTTTTGGTTTTTCCCGTCCTTGCTGATGTGTATATCTTTGGGGTTTGCCATTGACTTTATCTTCGCATGTGTCACAATCAGGCTTAGAGGCATGGCGTGGCTTGGTTATTCAATACGAATGGCTATTATCTCTCTTTTTTCGGGTACGGTAATTCCGTTTAGGATACTGCCTTTCGGGCTTACAAGGGTTTTTGAGCTTCAGCCCTTTGGCAGCTTAGGTGGTGCGCCTTTATCGCTGTTTGTCGGCATTACTGAGCCTGTACAAATAATTACCGTTCAAATTGTATGGAATATTATTTTGTGGCCCATAGCCATTTGGTGGTTTGCCAAGTCAAAAGAGAGGCAGGTGAGCTATGGTGGATAAGTTACAGCGCTTTTTAAAATTATATGCACTTTATGCAAAAATGGATTTAGCATGGCTTTTAAGAGACAAAACCTTTGCAATACTTGCAATCGCAGCGGATATGATTTCAAATTTATCTTCGGTGACAGGTGTAGTTCTTCTGGCTTGGAGGTTTGACGGTATTGGCGGCATGGGAAGGTTTGAGGTGCTTTTTATGCTGTCTTATATAACAATTATTACCGGCATTTTTCAAACCTTTTGCTCCAACGGAAATACGGCGCATATTAGCCGCAGAATCGGCAGGGGGCAGCTTGAGCATATGTTTATTCAGCCAATGTCATTTAAAGCTCAGCTGGCAACGGAAGGATTTATACCTTTTTCAGGCAGCAGCAATCTTATTTCGGGTACTGTAATTATGATTGTTGCAATTATAAACCTTGATATAGCATTAACCTGGTGGTGGATACTGTCTTTAATATTCAATATAATTATTACCGTGGCAATTATATTGGGAAAGTCCTACCTTGCGTCAAGCTTAACTTTTTATGCGCCTGTGCAGGCAGAGGAGATATCAACATATGTTATTGATGATTTAGGGCATATAAGCACTTTTCCTTTATCGGGCATGCCGGTTTTGCTGCAATTTACCCTTATTACAATTATTCCCACAGGGATTTTAGCTTGGTTTCCGACCCTTGCTCTTTTTGGCAGGGCGCCGTTAAATTTTCCGGCATGGTATCCGTTTTTATTTGCAATATTACTTTGGGTAATTGCCGCTTATTTTTTCAGAAAGGGACTTAATTATTATGTTAAAAAAGGAATTAACAGATATTTATCAACAGGATACCGCCGTTAGAGTGGATAATGTTACAAAAATCTTTGCCCAGTGGCAGCGTGAAAACGCAGGGAAGGGGATTATTAAAAACTTGTTTAATCCCCAAAAGAAAATTATTACTGCTCTCGATAATGTGTCCTTTACAATAGGCAAAGGTGAATTTGTTGCATATGCGGGCCCCAATGGGGCCGGAAAAAGTACAACTATGAGGCTGCTCTCAGGTATGCTTTTGCCCAATGAGGGAGATATTTCAGTCCTTAATATGTCGCCAAANAANGACCGTATAAAGCTTATGAGCAAATTAGGGGTATTATTTGGAAACAGGTCGGAGCTATGGTGGGATCATCCNATATCNCAAAGNTTTGAATGGAAAAAAGTCGTGTGGGATATACCCGATGATATATATAAGAGCAATCTTAATATGGTTANGGAGCTTTTGGATATTGAGGAATTAATGAAAACCTTTGCCAGAGAGCTGTCTTTAGGCCAGCGAATGAGAGCAGACCTTGCTATGATGCTTCTGCATAGCCCCACACTTATTTTGCTGGATGAACCGACTCTAGGTTTAGATGTTGTGGCAAAGCGCCAGATGATTGAATTTTTAAAAAGGATAAACCGTGAAAATGGCGTTACTATTGTAGTAACGAGCCATGATATGGACGACCTTGAGGAAATGGCTCAGCGTATTTTAATGATTTCTAACGGTAAAATTGCATATGACGGGAATTTTAACGGGTTAAGGGATATTACGGGTAATCTTACAAGATTTACAATTACTATGGAGGAAGGCTCTGAGCTTTCACTTGAAAGGGCAAAGCTAATCAGTAAAGATAAAGGGATTTATGAATATGAGGTTGATATTACACAAACGCCGATTAAAATTCTGCTGAGGCAGCTTTCAGAGGCTGACGGAATTAAAGATGTAGAAATAAACAAAGCCCCTATTGAGCAGGTGATTGCCGGCTTATATACTGCTTGGAAGTAGGGGGAACACGCCCCGGTTAAAAAACCACCACGCCGCCCCCTATCGGGAGAAAAGGGGTAAGCTTGCCCGTTCTTGTGTATTTTCTGCCCTATTATCTATGATATCCGGTATTGGTAAAAACCATTGGTCATTAAATTCCTGTATAAACATTGAGATAGCTTCAAATGCTCTTCTGTCGCTGTAGGTGCCGACTTTGTTTGACAAAATGGTAAGCACATAGGGGGACGGGGCAAATACAATAGCCATATCATGGTATGCGCGGCCAAAATTTGACGCCCAGCCGCTTTTGCTGCCTACAGGATGATCCGAAATAATAAAAGGGTAACGGTTAGCAAGAAGATTAGCTTTAAACTCGTGACTGTATGTACCGCCCGCTGCTATGAATCTGTAAATCTCTCTCATAATAAGACCGGCTTCGTCGGCACTTAAATATGAGAATGTTAAGGTTTGAATAAAATGAGTATTGCCCCCTATACTTTCTATGAACTCTCTAAACCCTTCAAGGCCGTGTACTCTTCTGAGTATCCTTGTTGCTATATTATCACTGGGGCTTAACATCAGGTGCAGAAGTTCCCTTTGGGTAAAGCTCGCCCCAACATTATACCTTTGGCGAATAACACCGCTGCCGCCCCAATAATCTCCCGCGGTATAAAAATGCACGCTGTTAAGGCAGGTTTTCCCAAGCTCGGCCTTATGATAAATATATAGAGCGAAATTAACCTTTGTGGCGCTGGCGCCAAAGAAAACCTGCTCCGCATTATGGCGGAATGTAAAGCCCGTGGCTAAATTTTCATAATAGACTGAAATATTGTCTCCAAACTGTCTCATAAAATTTTCAAGTCCCCGGGTGGAGGGGGCAAAATCCAAATCTACCCATCCGGAGGCAAGCCAAGTATCAATTTTAAGCCAATTGTCATTGCGCTCCAAAACAGTAACAACTTGAGGCGCAATGCGGCCTATCATAGTTTCCTCAGCTTTATTATAAATAGGCATTACCCTGTTTATTAATACTCTGTTGGCAGCAGTATATACCCAATTATCTCCGGCNCCTGTACGTATTAAAGCCCAATTGCCGTCTTTGGCAAGTATGCTTACTTCTTGAGGTGCAAAACGGCGTACTTTTTGCGCTCTGAAATCCGGCTCATAATAAGTATAAAAAACCCAAGGAATACGCTGACGGGCTATAACCGTGGCATGGATTTGCTCTCCCGTGAGCATAAGAGGTGTAAGCAATATAATTACCAAGGTTATAATTACAATGAATATAGATTTTAAGCAAATTCTTTTGTTATTCACGCAAAATGCCTCCGCTTGTTAAAGTCTATATTAACANANCCTCCAAGGTANTTATCCTTGGAGGCTGTGCTTTNTTTAAACACTTATTCCTTTGGCTCAGGCTCCCCGGACTCCTTAGATAATGCAGCTTTTCTTGAAAGATTTATTCTTCCTTGGGAGTCTATTTCGATACATTTAACAGTTATTATATCGCCTACTTGAACAACATCTTCAACCTTGGCAACTCTTTCTTTGGCAAGCTGGGATATATGAACAAGGCCTTCTTTTTCCGGCGCGATTTCAACAAAAGCTCCGAAGTTCATAAGTCTTGTAACCTTTCCGGTGTAAAGCTTGCCCGGCTCAGGGTCCATTACTATAGCGTTTATTATATCCACAGCTTTTCTGACTTTATCAATATCACTGTGGGCAACAAAAATTCTGCCGTCGTCCTCTGTGTCTATTTTGTCTACGCCTGAGTCTTCAATAATTCGCTTAATGGTTTTGCCTCTTGCGCCGATAACCTCCGAAAGCTTTTCAGGGTCAATTTGAACCATAGCAATTTTAGGCGCATGAGGAGAAACCTCGGGCTTAGCTTCGGCTATACATTGATTCATATTTGTATTAAGAATATGCATTCTGGCTTTGTAGGTGTTTTCAAGAGATTCTTTTATCAACTCTTCCGTTAAGCCGTTTATTTTAATATCCATTTGAATTGCCGTAATACCGTCCTTTGTGCCGGCTACTTTAAAGTCCATATCTCCAAAGAAGTCCTCAAGGCCTTGAATATCCGTAAGAAGAACATATTCCTCATCGGATTCTCCCGTAACCAAACCGCAGGAAATACCTGCAACGGCAGACTTTATAGGCACACCGGCAGCCATAAGAGAAAGGGATGATGCGCAAACGCTGCCTTGGCTGGTTGAGCCGTTAGAGCTTACAATTTCAGAAACAAGCCTGATAGCGTAGGGGAACTCTTCCTCAGAAGGAAGGACAGGTAAAAGAGCACGCTCGGCTAATGCGCCGTGGCCGATTTCTCTTCTTCCGGGGCCTCTTGAAGGCCTGGTTTCACCGACGGAATAGCTTGGGAAATTATAATGATGCATATAGCGCTTGCTTTCCTCCGCTTCGTCAAGGCCGTCAAGCCTTTGCACCTCGCCCATAGAGCCTAAGGTGGTAACGGTCAAAACCTGAGTTTGGCCTCTTTTAAACAAAGCTGAGCCGTGAACCCTTGGAATTATATCAATTTCAGAAGAAAGGGCGCGCACTTCATCTAACTTACGCCCGTCGGGGCGCTTGTGTTCTTTAAATATCATGCGGCGGACAGTTTCTTTTTCAAAATTATAAATAGCTTCATTTAAGACGCCTTTGAAAGCCCCTTCGTTTTCACCGTCAAAGCTTTCCAGCATTTTTTCCATAACTTCATCCCGAAGAGCAGACAATGAAGCTTCACGCTTTTGCTTCATATCGGTAAAAACGGCTTCCTCCATGCGCTTGTCAGTGATAATAGCCTTAACCTTATCGTAGATATCGGAAGGTACGCTTGCATCTTCATAAGGCTGCAGGGGTTTACCGACTTCTTTAACTATTTCGTCAATAAATGCAACAATTTTCTGATTTTCTTTATGGGCAAGCATTATAGCTTCAAGCATTTCCTGATTAGTAAGCTCATATGCTCCAGCTTCTATCATCATAATCTTATCTCTTGTAGAAGCTACTGTAAGGGCAAGCTTGCTTTTTTCTCTTTGAGCGGCATTTGGGTTTATAATAAATTCCCCATCAACCATACTTACATTTACAGCGCCTGTAGGGCCTAAAAAGGGCACACCGGATATGGATAGAACGATTGAGGCGCCTATCATAGCGGCAACTTCGGGGCTCCTGTCCTGATCAACACTTAAAACCGTGGCAACAACGGCAACATCATTTCTGTAATCTTTAGGAAATAAGGGTCTTATGGGCCTGTCAATAAGTCTTGAAGTTAAAACAGCATGCTCTGTCGGGCGGCCTTCTCTTTTAATAAAGCCGCCGGGGATTTTGCCCACAGCATAAAGCCTTTCCTCATAATCAACGGAAAGAGGGAAAAAGTCAACACCGTCCCTGGGTTTTTCTGAAGCGGTAGCAGTTACAATAACAGTAGTATCACCGTATTTTATAAGGGCTGCTCCGTTAGCAAGCTCGGCTACACGTCCAATTTCAACATTAAAATCGCTGCCTGCCAAATTCATTGTAAATGTTTTGTGCATAAATCATGTCATCCTTTCGATAGTTGTAATCGAAGTGTATTTGCCACCCTTCCCAAAAAAAATGCAGCGGGTATAGTGAATACAATTAAAAACGCTGAATCTTCTTCAGGAAGCGTAAAAGAAGCTTCATACACTTCGTTGTTAAAGTCTAAAAGGCGTCCCTCATGCGAGAGAGACGCCCAAAAAGCCTTTACTTTCTAAGTCCTAATTCTGCGATAAGCTCACGATATCTTACTACGTCTCTATCTCTGATGTAATCAAGCAGGCCTTTTCTTTGGCCTACCATTTTCAAAAGACCTCTTCTGGAATGATGGTCTTTTTTATGAAGCTTAAGATGTTCTGTAAGATGGTTAATTCTCTCTGTTAAAAGAGCTACTTGAACCTCCGGAGAGCCGGTATCGGTTTCATTTCTGCCGAATTTTGCAATTACTTCCTTTTTTGAAAGCATAATGTTCCTCCCTGATAAATTTTAAGCTAAATGCCAAGACCGGGGCGGGAAATCCTCAATCCGAGCACAAGCATAATTATATTATCACAATTGTATATATTTTTCAACAAATTTTTTTAAGTTTATAACATAGCTGAAATGCTGTGAGTCTGCGATGCTAAAAGCAAAATCCTTAGTTAATATTTTTTCTTGCGTTTTTTGCGTTTAAGTTTAAGCCTTTTTTGGATAATCAGCAAACCGGAGATGAAAATTATAATTATGGCTAAAGCTTGGCTTACAGGAATATCAGTATTCCACAATATAATTTGGTCTGTGCGGAAGCTTTCTGTAAAAGTACGGATTACGCCGTAGCCAAAAAAGTAAAACAGTGCAACCTCTCCATCGAAGCGTTTTCGCCGCTTCCAAAAGCAAAGCAGGGCAAAAAGAACCATATTAGCCGAAAACTCGTATAAAAACATGGGCTGAACCTGAATATAATCTACACCGTTTACGGTAATCATTCTCTCATAAACACTCTGAGGGATGAAAAAAACATCCGCCGCACGGTATCTGAGGGCAAATAAAGAGTCTGTGTAAGAGCCGAAGGCCTCTCTGTTAAAAAAATTGCCCCATCTTCCGATTGCTTGGCCTAAAAGCAAAGCAGGAGCCGCCACATCAGCCAATACCCAAATTATACTTTTTAACCTTGGCATAGACTATGGCGGCTAAAGTGCCGCCAATTATCCCGCCGTATATAGCGAGGCCGCCGCTTCTCATATTAAGCACACTTATAGGGTTGGCNGCNTAAAGNTTCCAATTGAATATTACAAAATAAAGCCTGGCTCCCAAAATAGCGCTGACAAAGCCCGGAAAGAATAAATCAATATAAAAATCAGGGCTTTGCCCCGTTCTTTTGGCTTCAAAATAACCATATAAAACCCCTGACAGGGCCCCGAGAGCCACACAAATGGCATACCAATATATAGAAACGCCAAATACCGTAATAAAAGTTCTCGGTAAATTATGAATTTCTATTCCCAAATTTACAAAATATGCTTGCGGCATTGATTCCATCAGTATATTTCCCTTCTACTCCAACTTATTTACTACAGAGAGACAAAAATTATTGTCCATGAAGCAATTTTCCAATCTTTCTGTCACATATTCAATTTTAACATCATTAAGGGATTTAGCCAAGTCAAAAATATTAAAACCCTTAACAAAGAAATCCGCTTGCATTTCGGAAGGGGTACTTACCGAATTAAAGCTTTGCATAAACCGGCCGAGATGTTTTTTCTTTATCCTTTCAAAAACAGAAGGCTCAATGCCGGCTTTTTTGACATTTTTAATGGCCCCCATAATCTCTTCAAATACAATTTGCGGATTTTTGGAAGCACCGGAAAACATAGTGGTACCGTANCAGNTGCCGTGNCTGTAATCAAGGCCAAAACCGTCATCTAAAAGCCCTGCATTNTAAAGCTTGTTATAAGTCTCACTGCTGCCGCCCATGATAATATCCAAAAGTATTTTGGTGGAAACTATTTGTTTTGTATCTNTTATATTATGGCTATCTTTAAAGCCAAGGCAGAAAAGCGGNTTGGCTATATGCATTTTATCCGTAATNTTGTCCTCAGGTGCGACGGCGGGCTCAACGGGATATATTTTTTCCACTGCCGGCGAGAGCTGATCAGCGGTTTTTTCTAAAGCTATATCATAAATATTTGAAAGTTCAAAATCCCCGGAGCAAATTAAGGCCATATTTTTAGGCACATAGAAGGAGTCAAATATTGTTCTCAGCATAGGCAAATCAATTTCAGCAATTGATTTTGCGCTTCCGGCTATTTCATTTTTTACGGGAGAGTTTTTATAAAGTCCTCCAAGCATATTAAAATACACACGCCAACTAGGGTCATCATCATACATACTTATTTCCTGCTCGATTATGCCTTTTTCTTTTTCAACAGTTTCATCGGTTAAATAGAGGCTGTAAACCATGTCAAAGAGCAGGCTCAAGCAGTCGGTAAAGTTTTCACTGCAGCTAAAATAATATACTGTGGTATTAAAATTTGTATAAGCATTTACACTGCCGCTCAGCTTGGTAAATTCGTTAAAATAATCAAGCTCCCCATCCTCAAAAATTTTATGCTCAAGAAAATGAGCGACACCTTGAGGGGTGGTGATATTTTTTTTGTTAAGCTTAAATTCCAAATCGCATGAGCCGAAATTTACGGCCAAAGCAGCAAATTTTTCATTAAAGCCTTTTTTTGGGATTATATATGAGCAAAGGCCGGAGGGCAATGCTTTAATATGCATAATTTCATTGAGTATATCGCTTTTAAGTATATTATTCATCGCTTTCTCCTTTCAGGATATAAATTGTATCNGTATATAATAAATTGGCGAGTTTTACTATATCGGGAATACNGACATTGTTAATACCTTGGATAATNTCNTCTATACTGTCATTATCGCCAAGTATATNCTGGGTGTAGCTGAAATCAAGTATTGCGCCTTGGCTGTCTGTTATNCTTTTAAAACCCGAAAGCAGGCTTTGCTTGGCCAGATGCAGNTCTTCATCAGANANTTGGCTGTCTTTTACAGCNTGCAACTGCTCATTGATTTTTTGTATNGTAAGGTCAATATTTTTAGTCTCCACACCGCTTTGAATCATTAGTATAGATTTAGCTCTGTATAAAAACGAAAAAATACTGTAGCAAAGGCTGGCTTTCTCCCGCAGATTCATAAAAAGTTTGGAATTGCCGGAGCCTCCCAAAATTTCGTTAAAAACTAAAAAGTCGCAGAAGGGCTTGCCGGAGTAGCCGTAGCCTGCCCTAAGCCCCATACAAATTTTACCTTGGTTTATTTTTAGAGTTTCTTCGTGTTTAACAGCCTCGCCGGGTTTATATATAGGAGGGGCTGCTTCCAAGGCAACAGCCTCGAAATCATTGTTTTTAAAATTTTCTTCTGCAAGCTTTTTAAATTTCACGGCATCTATATTGCCGGAGGCAATAAATTCCAAAGGAGTAGTGCGGATTATTTCTTCATAATGCAGGTAGAGTATTTTGGGGTCGAGTTCATCAAGCTCCTCGGCATACCCGTCTGCATATATACCGAAAGGTTCATCTTTGCACATTTTTTCGATGCATTTAAGGCGCACATAAGAATTTTTATCATTTATACGCTCGGAAATTGAGTCTTTAAGCATATTTTTTTCATTTTCAAATACTTCCCTCGAAAATTCCCCATTTTTCACAAGAGGGTTAAATAGGATTTCCTTTAAAAATTCCACGGCTTCATTAAGAAGCCCGTCATCCAGATTAGCTGCAAACTCAATATATAG
>JGI20163J15578_10001267_pt1 | contig 10451 bp, 8 predicted proteins | sample TergutCu122P1_FD_15578 | JGI IMG/M metagenome (IMG submission 15578)
ACGATAAAGCCCGGCGTATTAAAAGGTACCCCTGCCAAAATCATCGCCGCAACTGCTGCCAACATACAACCTAGCATAATCGGTATGGCGGCAAACAACCGCTTGCCATACACGCCAAATCCTACCACTGACAAGATCGCACCAATCACCGGCCCATTGTATTCTCCTTGTACGATGAGCATAAACACAAAGCAAAAGAGTCCCAATATCCCCATGTTCGTATAAGATCTGGGGCCATACTGTGCATAATAGTCTACATTCTCTGCTCGCATCCATACCATGTCTAAGAAACTTCCTTTGCCGGTACCAAGCAAACCACAGAGAATAAAATACAATGATATCAAAAGTAAAAATAATCCTAATTGAAAGTTATACCCCTCACTCCAGATATTCATCAGCCCAAAATCTATCCCTAGGGTTCGAAAAGCTACCATAATCCCAATCGCCACCAAACCGCCGGCTAACCCTACATTGTAAAGGTTGTATCCATCATGGGTAAGACGTACCGCCTTGGCAATCGGCGTAATCACAAACCCGACAAAAATCCCTAATATGATTCCCATCGCAATCCCCGAAGGAGTAGGAATATGCTCTACGAAGGCCAGTTGAGTTACTACCGGAGCCAAACAAGTCACCAAAATCGGTGGTAAACAACATGACTTAAATGGGGTTTTAGTAACTTTACTATACAAAAACCCACCAAAGATAATCGGCATCATATTCAACGGATTTTTACCAAAAAAGGCAAACCCTAATACTAATCCAAAGGTTCCAAAGGTTAGTCCCTCCGGCTCATGGCCGGCAAGTTTTAACACCACCATACATAAGACTCCTGCTAAGGCAGAGTTGACGATGGCTGCTCCTAAGCCACCTATCGCAATATAATCAGAAACTAATATGTCTGTCGATATTGCAATCGTCCACAACCCACGAAAGACCTCCATGGGAGGCGAAACAATAAATCCAAATAGTATAAAGAGGCAAATTAGCCCGCCTATCACACGATAGGGATAATTTAAAAATATTTTTTGCAACCGGGTTTTATCCTGTCCGACAGTATTCACATTTGATGACTCCATTGTCAAGCATCCTCATTCCCTATTTTTAAGTGTCAAGATTATTTTACCATATCACGTCAAAAATGCACTGGTTTCCAGCCTAATTTTTCTTTCGCTTTCTTACCTTTCGATTCTCATTTACTTTATTAAACTTATCTTCTATGCTAGAAGTTTTCTTTGTTTCTTGCTGTTTATTTTTGCTTCTTGTTGCTTCTTGTTGTTTATTTTGCTTCTTGTTGTTTATTTTGCTTCTTGTTGTTTATTTTGCTTCTTGTTGCTTTTTGTTGTTTCTTATAGTTTCTTGTTGCTTCTTGTTGTTTCTTGTTGTTTCTTGTTGCTTCTTGTTGTTTATTTTTGCTTCTTGTTGTTTCTTGTTGCTTCTTACTGTTTCTCGCTTTTCTTCTATCTTGCGGTTGTAATATTTTTCTTTGCAATTCCTTTTCGCGAAAACTCCTGGCTACATACACCGGCCTCATGGTGCGTGGATCAACTCCCGTATAATACATGCAGGTCGAGATCGTCGATGGAGTAGGGTAAAAATCTTGTACCTGTTCCGGCAGATGACCTAAGCCTTTGCAATACTGTGCTAACTCAAGGGCATCTTTCATCGTGGAGCCGGGATGAGAGGACATTAGGTAGGGAACAATAAATTGTTTCTTTCCGGTTTTTTGATTCATTCTTTTAAATGCTTCGACAAAGGTTTGGTAGATCTGAGATTTAGGTTTTCCCATCACTTTTAACACTTCTTCGGAAACATGTTCCGGAGCCACTCTTAGCTGTCCACTAATATGATGTTCGCATAACTCCTTTAAAAATGTTCTGTCTTTATCCGCCATTAGATAGTCAAAACGGATTCCCGAACGGATAAATACCTTTTTCACTCCCGATAACTTTCGTAACTTGCGCAAAAGTTGTAAATAATCTTGATGATCCACCTTCAGATTACTGCAGGGAGTGGGAAATAAGCACTGTCGCTCCATACAAACCCCTTGGGTCAACTGCTTTTCACAGGAGGGATGACGAAAATTCGCCGTTGGGCCACCCACGTCATGGATATAGCCCTTAAACTCTTTATCCTTGATCAACTCTTTGGCTTCTGCAACAATTGATTCATGACTCCTTGCTTGGACAATTCGTCCCTGGTGAAAGGTGAGAGAACAAAAATTACATCCCCCAAAACATCCACGATTGTTGGTCAAACTAAACTTCACTTCTTCAATCGCCGCCACTTTACCCTTTGCTAAGCAATGAGGATGCACCTGCCGGGTATAAGGAAAGGCATATATATCATCTAACTCCTGCCGGGTTAATGGTTTAGCCGGTGGGTTTTGCACCACATATAGATAAGGGGAATAAGATTCCACCAACGGTTTTGCGGTGAAAGGGTCGGTATTTTGATACTGTGCATAGAAGCTTTTGGCATAGAGTAAAGTCTCTTCTTGCATCTTAGGAAAATCAGGCAACAATACCGGTTCATAGACCAAGTCTAGGTTTTTCATTCGTACCACCGTGCCGGGTAGATAAGTAATATCTTCTACTTTGATTCCGGCGACCAACAGTTCGGCAATCTCCAGGATCGCTCGCTCCCCCATTCCATATACTAGTATATCCGCTCCGGCGTCTAATAGCAATGAACGTTTTAGTTTATTTGACCAATAATCATAATGGGCTAACCGACGTAAACTTGCTTCCAATCCCCCTAAAATAATGGGTGTTTCCTTATAGATCTTGCGAATCAGATTGCTGTAAACAATGGTCGCATAATTGGGACGTTTTCCTACCTCACCGCCGGGGGTGTAAGCATCCGTCTGCCGTCTTTTTTTAAGAACCGTATAATGATTTACCATGGAATCCATATTGCCGGCGGAAACAAGAAACCCTAAACGCGGTTTTCCCAGTATGGTTATACTCTCATCATCCTTCCAATCCGGTTGCGCAATCACACCCACCCTAAACCCATGTGCCTCTAACAAACGGGTGATAATCGCTACTCCAAAAGAGGGATGATCCACATAGGCATCCCCGTTTACAAAGATAAAATCTAGTTGATTCCATCCTCGCTCTTTCATTTCTGCTCTTGTCATCGGTAAAGATTGATTCATGGCCGTGGAAACCTCGCGCCCGGCTCGATGAGCTCGTTCATTGCATCTCGAATGTTATCGATAAACGCTTGTCTGTCATTTTCTATGGTATGGAAAGAACCGCGGAAGCCATCTTCTATGAAGCAGAACATATGCGCTCCGACACCCTCCCCGGAAACGTCCTGTACGCCTTCCAAGGTGAAGATTCGCACACCCATCGCTTCGTTATATGCGATACCGATGTATGTGCTCAGCCATGCTGTATTCGTATCCAACAGTTGAATAATAAACGCACTCGTCCCATCGTCGATTTTCTCAAATGAAACGTCAACGATATGTTCATCACCTAAACCGAAATCAGAGCGCAGGTCATTGGCGCGGCTGATAATTTCCGCTTCACTATTTGGTGGTTCCGCTCCCTGTTCCACCACCAATTCTACCCATATGACATTTGTCGTTGCAATCTCCCAACAGCTTAAAACGTGTTGTCTCATATCTTCTACATTTGCTGTTTGGATGAGGGTAATCACCGTCTCTGTTTCCAGCCCGTCGGCAAATATAGATTCCGGTAAAAGCATTTGCTCAAATACCCCCGGCTCACCGGCAAATATAGATCGCGGTAAAATCATTTGTTCAAATATATACCGCGCTTCATATTGGAGTTGAGACAATTCCTCCACATATCCCGGCGTCGTATCTTCTTCGACTATTACTATTTCAACGGGCATTTCGATTTCGGCAGGGGCGACAGCAAAAGCCGGGCCAAGCAGGATTATTAGGATAAAATATAATAATTGTATGATCTTATTCATTTTCTAATTTCCCTTCTCTTCACATTAAAATTTCACTCCGCGAAACTACATCGTTCCTCAAACCCTTCTCTACTTTTTTTGCTCCATAAAGTATTGTAACAAAAACAAGATCAAAAAGCAAAGTTTTCCGGTTACATCGATTCAATTTTTACATGTACGTAAAAATCATTTTGTGTTATACTCAAATGAGTGAGATTGAGTAGGGTCACCAGAGTACTCAAAAGTGAAAAGGAGATCTTATATATGGACACCACTTTATTTACCACATATCGTGACAAGATTATTTCCAACTGTTCGAAAGTTATTCTGGGTAAGGATGAGAAGATTCTGCTCTTACTCATTTCCTTCCTTTGTTCCGGTCATGTGCTGTTAGAAGATGTACCGGGCACCGGAAAGACTATGCTACTTCGGGCCTTTGCCAAAACGATTGGGGGAGATTTTAAGCGAATCCAGTTCACCCCTGACTTATTACCCTCTGACCTAACCGGGATACACTTCTTTAACCAAAAGGTCAGTGATTTTGAATTTCGTCCCGGACCTTTGTTTGCCAATGTTGTCCTGGCCGATGAAATCAACCGAGCTACTCCCAGAACTCAGTCAAGTCTATTAGAGGCGATGGAAGAACAACAAGTTACTATCGATGGCACTACCTTTTCTTTGGACTCTCCCTATATGGTTATGGCTACTCAGAATCCGTTGGAGTCCTATGGTACTTTCCCCTTACCGGAAGCCCAGATGGACCGTTTTTTCATGCGCTTGTCTTTAGGATATATGACCCGGGAAGAAGAGCTTACGGTTATGGCAAGAACCTCTACCGTAAACATCATCGAACAACTTACCCAAATCGTTTCCGATGAAGAAACTCGTTTGGTTCGGGAACAATTTACTCAGGTGAAAGTTTCCCCGGATGTGGCCAATTACATGATCGATATTGTATCATACACCAGAACCCGGAATCGTTTCCAGGTGGGACTTTCCACCCGTGGTGGGATTGCCCTTTACAAGGCCGCTCAAGCATCTGCCGCTTTACAAGGACGAGATTACTGTTTACCGGAGGATGTTCGCTTTGTAGCCCCTTACGTTTGCGCTCATCGTCTACATGTTAATAGTACTGAACGCAAAAGCGCCATCGATATTATGTATGAACTAATCAATGACGTCGCAGTTCCATTAGAATAAGATTCCACGTAATCGAGTAGAAGGTAGAGGATTTTTTTAAATGGCGTTTATTATCGCAACGATTCTTATTATAATAGTCGTTCAAGCTTGGTCTTACAGATATGCCCTTACCGGTATTGATTATACCTCCGAAAGTTCAAATCGACTGGTTGAAGAAGATGAAGTATTCGAGTTTATCACGATATTGACAAATCATTCTTCTCGTTTTGTTCCCTACCTCAGAATTGATGAGGTATTTCCGGAGAATGTTCAGCTTGAACACAAAGATGTCCCCTTAGCAGGCATTTATGTTAAAGAACAAACCTACACTACCTCGGCCTACTTAATGCCACGAAGTCAACTGGAGCGTCGTAATAACATTTCCATAGCTGATCGGGGCTGTTATGTTTTTCGTGGTGCCTATCTATCCGGCGGTGATTTCCTAGGCTTAAACGAGGAGGCGATGTTTTATGCCACATATAATGAGGTGGTAGTTTACCCCAAAGCGATAACATCACCAAAATTGTTAGAGATGCTTGGTGGTTTCTTAGGGGATGTTTCCGTGCGTAGATTTATCCAAGAGGACCCGGTACTCATTGCGGGGATTCGGGAATATACCGGTAGTGAACCCTTCAAACAATTGTCATGGAAACATACGGCACGTCTAAACCAACTTATGGTCAAACAATTTGACTATACCTTAGAGCCTAAAATTACCGTTTTAGTGGACAGTAGTGTGAAGGATAAAATCGGCGAATATGCGGAGCATATTGAAACCTGCTTATCTCTTGCCAGCGGTGTTTGCCATTATCTGGAACAAAAAATGATAACCTATGATTTCATCTGCAATGCCTTCCTTCGGCTGGGTGTTAAGAGTGACAATTATTTACCTGAGGGATTGGGTCCTAAACACTTTGATACAGTTCTGGAGTGGTTAGGCCGATCAACTTATTATCCTAATGAAACTTTTTCTCATACGCTGGAACGATTGCTTACAAAACAAGAGAAGAATCGTTCAACAATTCTCATCATACCTCAGAAAAATGCTGAAAAATCCGCTTTAATCAAACGTTTTGCTCATGTTTCAGGAAGTAGTATCTTGACCCTTTACGGGGAGGATTTTTATGCTGAAGAACCATAACTTACATAGCGAGTACAAGAGTGCACTCTCGGGAACTCCTTTGCACGCATCTTTGCGGCTGATTCTCTGCCGGTTGCACACAAATTCGTGAAGATTGAACTACTAATGTTCAATCGCATAATCTACGTACAAAGAGTTTCCGAGAGTATTCTAAAATAGAATGGAGACAGAATAAAGATGAAACACCTGACCGGATGGAGTAGAATTTCAGTGATTAGTTTCTACATGACCTTTGCCAATTTGCTTGGTCTTCTTTTCGATGCTACAAATTTGATTCTCACATTATTTGTATTTGCTGTGATCTCACTTGCCGCAGCTTTTTTACAGAAATACAAAATAGCTAGTGCTTTGATGCTACTATTGCTTTTTGCCATACCGGCGATTATACCGATTAGTGTAATCAACATACTAATCTTGATTCCCCCTACCGCTTATCTTATCTATGATGTAATCGCTCGATTAAGAAACAAACATCCCTCGATTGATTATTCCCGAATGTTTGTTACATTTGTGATTATTTTTTTGCCTTTCGTTCTTATCCTTGCTACCTTTGGCGCCGGGTATACGGTAAGAACAATGATGATTCCTTTTGGTTTCACATTTTTTCTAAGCACGGTTACCTTGCTACGGGCAGCGCGACATAAAGAAGAAGTATTAGGAAGCAAAGTTTTTCATTTCCTGAATTTCCTCACCCCTCTCCTGCTCCTATGTGGTGGTTTTCTTCTAAGCACCAATTTTGTGGGAAATATCCTTAGTTTCATCTTAAGGAGTTTCTTTTTGTATATAGCCCGCCCCCTTGCGCTGGCTCTTATATGGGTCCTTAGTTGGATTGTTTATCTAATCTCCCTCCTCATCCCCTTCCGGGGCAGTATGGCTGAAATGGGTACACCTGATTTTCCCAGCATGATGATCGAGGAAGACGCCGCTTTGCACTACTACGGAGAGGCTGCGACAATCCCTTGGTTTGTTTATTCAATTTTAATTCTTATCTTTATTGCGATTTGTGTCTTTGTTTTAATTAAAATCTTTCGTTCGATGAATTATCGCCTTAGCTCTCTGTCATTTAAAGACAATGAGCATGAAACTAGGCGCCGATTAGAAGATAGTCAAATCATAACCAAGAAACGTCGCCGATCCACCGGCAACCAAATCCGAGATATTTATTATGATTATTTACGTTTATGCAAGAAGCAAGGTGTCTCTATCAAACCTTACATGACCAGTGAAGATGTTTGTGTAGCCGCTGCTGAAAATGCCAATGAAGAACCACACCAAAATCTTCGCTTGCTCTATATCAATAGTCGTTACGGTGAGTATGAATATAGCAAATCAGATCTGCAACGAGCAAAGCAACTCTATCGAGACTTGCAAAAAGAAATGAAAAAAGACCCCTAGAGTGGAGGGGTCCGTGTATGTTAGTTTCTGAGCGCGAAAGTATCTCGTATGGTAGTTCCTCTAACGCTTAAGAAGGCCTCGTAATGAGGTTCCTTTCCCTAGGTGGTAGAACTGCATACACAGTTATACCTTCATGAGCTCGATAGTACCTCGCTAAAGGAAACGAACAACTTCCGTGAACAGCTCGATAAGACCTCGGATGGTAGTTCCTTGCTCTAACGCTCGATAATACCTCGCTAAGAATCAAGGAACGACTTCCATGCGCACTCGAAAACACCTCGCCGCATTTTCAGCCTCAGTCTAGTATTCCCGGGGCGTCGGCATAGCTTTCATTAGATAGTTCTAGTTCCGAGCGGTTGGTACGAACGACGTTGTAGCACTCTTGTAAAGAGTTAATCAAACCGTCATACTTCGTCGTGTAGCTATCCAGAGTATGTCCGATAATGCTCTCGGCATTGGCTAACAAATCGTCTGTGTACTGGATGGCGCCTACCCGAATCGCATTACCGTCGGCAGTTGCATTATCAATAATCTCTTGTGCCTGAGCCGTTGCTTGGGTAACAATTTCGTTGGCTTGCGCATAGGCTTGTTGCATAATCTCATGCTCGCTTACCAATTCTGTGGTCTGTATCTTCGCTTCTTTTAACATCGCTTCGGCCTTTTGCTGAGCATCTGCTAAAATCGCGTCACGATTGGCAATGATTTTTTGATACCGTTTAATTTCATCCGGTGTTTTAATTCGCAACTCACGAAGCAACTCATCCAGATGTTCTTTGTTTACAATTATCTTCGTAGTAGAAAGGGGTTGATACTTACAATCTCGATCAATATACTCTTCAATTTCTTCAATAATTTGTTCAATACGACTACTCATTATTATTCTACTCTCCTTTTGCTTTTTTTGCTAATTCTTCTGCTACAATCAAGGGTACAAATCCTGTAACATCTCCGCCAAGCTTAGCAATCTCCTTTACCGTTGAAGAACTTATATACGAATACTCGACACTGGTTGTCAAAAAAACTGTCTCCACAGTGGAATCCAATTTGTGATTTGCCTGAGCCATCTGTAACTCATAATCAAAGTCTGTAATCGCCCGTAATCCACGGATAATTACGTCTGCCTCCATCAATTTAGCAAAGTCAATTAGCAATCCCCCAAACAAAACAATTTTTACATTGCCCAAGTCCTTCGTTGCTTCCTTTAACATTTTAACACGTTCTTCTACAGAAAACAATGGATTTTTCGCATTGTTCTCTAATACCCCGACAATTAGTTCATCAGCTAAGTTAGAAGAACGCTTAACAATATCCAAATGTCCTAATGTCACCGGGTCAAAAGTCCCCGGATAAATTGCCTTTAACATAGATTTTCTCCTTCTCTTTTCCGAGAATGCTCTTTTCTTATAGGATTCGGGTGCCAAAGGGTCGGGCCGTGGCTAGGGGCAATTCTATATGCATCTGCAGGAGTGCTAGAACTACTTGATGGCAGTATGTAACTCTTTGATCTATCGAACATCAATAATCCCTACATCTAACACATGCGCAAGAAAATGTGTTTATTCGTTTTGTATACTTTCTCTTTCACCAACTCAACTCCTAAATCTATGATATAATCAAACGATGTCTCGTAAGAAGCCTCTACAATAATGAGTGTATCCCGATGAATTAATTTAGATTTGGAAAGACTCGACAAGACCTGTTTTTCTATCCCTAAATTATATGGCGGATCCATGTAGATTGTGTCAAATCGTTTTTCTTGCCCTGCCAATTTGCCCAGTGCTTGTAGCACATCTTGTTGTATCACAAATCCCTTTTTTTCCAACTTGGTATGTTCTAAATTGTCCCGAATGCAAGCAATTGCCTGAGCATTATTATCCACAAAGATAGCTTCCTTTGCCCCTCGACTCAAGGCTTCTATCCCAACCCCACCACTTCCGGCAAACAAGTCCAAGAAAAACCCATCAACCACATCCGCCGAAATCATATTAAACAAAGTCTCCTTCACCCGATCCGCGATCGGACGCGTATCCAACCCCGGCACCGTTTTCAATTGTAATCGCTTAGCCGATCCGGCTATTACTCGCATATTTCATATCTCCTTCTGACTTTTCCAGTCATCACACACACATCGCAACTTCCCTTCTTACCATTCTTTTCGAAAGAGTTAGGCCGGAACTACAGACCGATACATGTGCATTTGCGGGGGTGTTAGAATCACTCGGAAACCGCACACGCATCGGTCTGTAGTTCCGGTCGAATTCTCACAACTCACAAAGTCATCGACTCCAGCTGCCGCCCAAGATATTCATCCAACCGTCTCTTCAACCGCTCATGGGTTTGCATTTCTAACTTTTCATCCGCTTCCAGCACTCTCTTAGCCACATCATTGGCTTGCTTTAATAGCTTCGCATCTTGAAAAACATCCCCCAGTTGAAAATCCATCAGTCCACTTTGACGAATCCCAAAGATATCCCCCGGGCCGCGCAGGCGTAAATCCTCCGCCGCAATAAAAAAACCGTCATTAGAAGTATTCAATATCTCCAATCTTTCTCTTGTATCTTTACTTTTTGTCGCCGACATGAAGATACAATAGGAAGCATGCTCGCCTCTTCCTACTCGTCCGCGCAATTGATGAAGCTGAGCCAACCCAAACCGCTCGGCATTTTCGATGAGCATTACCGTCGCATTGGCAACATCTATTCCAACTTCAATCACCGTGGTCGATACTAACACATGGATTTGATTGGCCGAAAAACGAGCCATAATCTCATCCTTTTGCTCTTGCTTCATCTTTCCATGCAAGAAG
>JGI20163J15578_10001268_pt1 | contig 10441 bp, 8 predicted proteins | sample TergutCu122P1_FD_15578 | JGI IMG/M metagenome (IMG submission 15578)
CTTGTTAACAGAGCCGTACTCAAATACTGTAGTGGCGGGGTCAATGGCAATACCTCTTTCTATATCAGCATACCCATAACCTCTTGAGAAAATAATATTACCATCGTGGATGACTACTACTGCTACACCCGGCGTTGATTGATTTAGGTGCTGTGCAACAATAGCATCTATTTCATTCTCCATTTCTGAAAAAGATATTCCGGACGGTGTTTCAACTGCTAATGCAGGTAGAGTCGTTGTGGCTAAAATGATAAGTATCAATAGGACAACAGAAAATTTTCTCATAGACAATACCCCAATCAATATATGATAATTATATTATGAGTCGAAAAAGCTGTTTTCATCATAACTTATATCACAATAAACTTCAACACAAATACTAGAAAGTAAGCACAAATTGGCATATTTATTTAGGTGATGGTAATTGCAAAAAAATAATATGCCCATTCCAGATATTTATGATATCATGCTGCGCAGAGGTCTATTTTAACACATACTAAATCAAAAACTCTTATGAAAACTTATCAATAGCCAACAACAATGCGCCCATTACCGGGGAATTGTCAGGCTCGTTTAATACACCACCGGAATCTTCTATTAATTTTTTGAGAGGTTTCAAAAGCAAATCGCCAACCTTAAAAATCCCGCCCCAATAAGAAACCTGCCAGCCGACTGATGGCATATCAAGCTTTTGTTTGATAGCATTAGCCATTAAGAAAAATTCTTTCGCCGCTTCATCATATAGTTTGCGAGCTTCATCATCGCCTGCAATAGCCGCTTCTTTTACAATAAGCTGAAAAGCAGCTCGCCCTTTTCTATCTGTTCCGTAGTTTTCCAATAGGTAATCAATAAAGTCTATATCCCGTGTTAAAGAAAATTTTTCACGAACAATTTTAAGTAAGTGACTCTCAGGCAAGCGACCATCTGATTGTTTAGAGAATAACTCCATTCCTCTGCGGGCAATCCAGAAAGCCGAACCTTCATCGGAGAAAAAATCATCCCAACCACCACATCGTACGGTAGTACCATGCCTATCGACACCATATGCTATTGACCCTGTGCCGCCAACCAAATGAATACCCGGACGTAAGGAAAAAGAGCCTGCCCAACCTACCTCNACATCATTGGTTATGTAAAGAGGTATGTTGGGTAGAGCTTTTTTAAGTTCAANTTCAAGTGCGGCGTCACCCTCGGCACTTTCGCCATAGCAAGGCATGCCCATAGCAATGCCACCAATTGTGCCGCAGTTTAAGTTATNTACAGCTTCGGCAATAAGCTCGGCAACNTTTTGCGCACCATGTTCGCGCCATGAAGAACCTGTTGTTTGAACCTCGGCAATTACTGCTTTATCTTTGCCGGAAGCAACAAGCGCAGTTTTTGTGCCTCCGCCATCTATACCAATATAATTAATCAAAATCGCGTACTCCTCACATAGTTAAAGATTTTGGGGCAGGGGAGACTATGTCGTTTTCCTATATTTCGTAATCGTGTATGTGGATAATTCCCTTCATAACAGCACCGAGCATAGTTTCAGTATGGCTAAGTTCGGAAAGTATAAGTTTTGGAGCAAAAGGCAGCTGATTGCCTAAAATTTCTCGCCACTGATCGATGAACAGCTTGCCAAGGTTAGCACCGAGCCCGCCTGCAATAATGATTACCTCCGGATTTAAAATAGCGGCCATATTGGTGAGTGCTAAGCCGAAATTCAACGCAATTTCGTCAGCGATTAACTTAGCGTACATGTCATCTCCGTCGGTATACTCTTTGATAAGGTTTTCGATCCCTTCTTCAAAGTTACCCTTACTAAGATATTTATTAATTTTACTACCGGAAATCATTTCCTCGAGAGATCCTGTTTCATCATATGTTTTATGTATGTCCATCGGTTCTGTCACCATAAAACCGATTTCACCCGCAGCGCCATTAGTACCTCGATATAGTTTTCCGTCGATTATATGCGCTGCACCCAGACCTACTCCGTAAGCAATGTAAATAACGTTATTATGGTTAATACCTGCACCTTTCCATTGCTCGCCGATAGCTCCGAGATTTACGCAGTTTTCAAGAATAACTTCGGCTTCAAAAGCTTCTTGCAGAATTCCAATCATATCTTTCTCGAGATAATTTTCTGTAAATGGTGCCAGATAGCTTTTCCCATCATGCATTACGCCGGGAATACCAATCACAATGCATAAAATATCATCTTTAGTTTTTCCCGAGTTATTTAAAAGATCCTGAATATGCTCACGAATCAGAGATGTGCTTTGATTACCATCTCCGAAAGGATCGGCACTGTTTTTAACCTCTTTCTTTGCGATTTCATTACCCAGAAGGTCGGCCAGCATAACGCGTATTTTAAAGCGACCTAAGTCAACGCCGACAATTAATCCTCGCTGTGCGTTAAAAGCGAGTAAAGTTGACTTTCGTCCGAGCAAATTGTCTCCGGAACCGATTTCTAAAATATAGTTAGCATCCAGCAACCATTTCGCATTGGAGGAAACAGCGGGGAAACTCATATCCAGATATCTTGACAAATCTGCGCGAGACATGTTTCCGTTATATCGCAAGGCATCTAATATCAAATGTCTGTTATACTCAGCAACTTTTGTCAGTGAATTGACTTGACTCATATTTAAAATGCCCCCTTGCAGTTGAGTTTGAAAAACTGGAATATCAGAAGTAATACCATTATTAAGTAATCGTTAATTATTAAAAATGATACTATACTTCTCCGGCTCTGTCAAATGTATTTAGTTGAACAAAATGTATTTTTTCTATCATATTTTAAGGTTTCATGGCAAATAAAAAAGCAGCAGGGCGTTAAGTTTGTCGTCAAAACGAAGTTTTTTGGTTGTTTTGCACATAAATCAGAGGCAATTTATGTGCGTAGTGCTAAAAATAAAATTTTTGTTGCGCAAAAAATACATTTGATTTATACTACATATTAAGCAAGGCTTAATAACTAAAGTTAGCAATAACAATTAAATTGGAGGTAATTTAAAATGAGAAAGGTTCTAGCGACTATCCTTGCATTAGTATTTATGTTGTCAATCGTGGCCGCATGTGCTAATGATGATCCTGTTTCGGTGGACACACCTGCCGGTCAGGAAACGCCGGACGCACCGCCACCGGTTGATGTGCCCGAAGGACATGATCCTCGTGCGTTCCAACCCGTACCGGACGGTCCGTGGTACACTCCTTTTCCGTACCCCGTGACCATGACTGCTGTTGCAGACCATGGCACAAACTGGTATTTCCTTGATGGAGATGACGTAAATTACAATCCTTGGACACGCCTCTATGCTGAGAAGCTGAATGTTCATGTATCTTTCGATTGGACTTCAGTAGATGAGTATATTACTCGTCTAAATCTTGCGATTGCAGCAGGTGAATTACCTGATGTATTCCATATTCCTACAGCAATGGATTTTCGTGTTTTCCGTGAGTTGGTAGAAAATGGTATGATCCAAGATCTTACCGATGTTTTCAATAACTACGCTTCAGACCGTCTGCGCGGTTTTGCTGAAATGGATCCTGATACAATGGATGTTTTCACAGTTGACGGCAGACTCTTTGGTATACCTCGTTTTTACTATGGTCAAATAGACCAACCTTGGCATTTGTGGGTGCGTAAAGATTGGTACGAAGCAGCAGGTTCACCTGAAATCAGAACAGTCGCTGATCTTGAAGAACTCGGAAGAACATTTATGAGAGATCAAGGCGCAGCCTATGGTATTGGTGTTGACTCTGACCTGCAATGGCTATTCAGAACAGGTGCGATGTTCGGTGCATACATGGGTAATATTCATGANAATCAATATTTCTGGCGNGCAGATGAAACAGGCAGAATCAGACCTTGCATTGCATTCCCTGAGTTTTTGGATGCACTTGAAGCATGGCAAAGATGGTTCGAAGAAGGACTTATAAGCCCTGACTTTATGACGATGGAACCTTGGGGTCGTGCTCAAGAAGAAATCATCAACGGCAGAGTTGGTATGCATGCTTGGTGGCAATGGTGGGGTTGGTTCAGCGGACCACAAACCGTTGCAATGCATGGAGATGATGCCTACTTTATACCTCTGAATCTTCCGACAGTTGACGGAAGCAGACCGGCAAGAGGACAGATTTTCTTCCCGAACTTGGGTGTAACTGTTGTTAATTCAAACTTCCAAAATCCCGCAGCTTTAATGAAAGTTATGAGTTTGGTTGACTACATGGTTGCAAGCCCATATGCAAACCTAAGCACAGAAGATCTATGGTACTTCATGGAAGAAGGCAGAGAACATTCAGTAACTCCAACATTCCACGTAATCGGACCCGATACTGACATGGTACAATATCAGTATGTTCTCGATGCACTTCAAAGAAACGATCCAAGTGATTTGTTTACGACAGGAATGATATTCAAATATAACGATTCTGTTGCGTGGAGAGATAATAGAGAGCCGCATGGTTTGGGCGCATTTCTGCAAATGGGATTTGAAGGTAGTGCATATGCAAGATCACAGCATCTGTTTGACAATGGCTGGGTCATCCAGAACGAACTGTGGGGAGCGTTTCCACCTGAGTTTGACCAAGTTGGAACAATCGGTGATATCATTATGGAAGAAGTAATGCTTATCATCATGGGTGTCAATCCTGTAAGCCATTTTGAGTCTGTTCTTGAACAATGGTATGCTCAAGGCGGTCAAATTATGGAAGATGCAGTGAATCTGCACTTTGGCTAAAACATTTAACTAAGTCGCATTCCATGCTTGCGCTTTTGCGCAAGCATGGGAGCGGCTTGTTATGTTTTATGTTCATCACAAACTATTAATAATTCTGGGAGGTCAATTATGCAGCCGGGTTTAACTCCTTATGTTTCAGAAACCGCATTAGCTGCCGCAAAAACAGGCTATTTTAGCGGCGGACGCAATATAATTAAACGCTTTCGGAGAGAATGGCCTTTGCATCTATTGATACTCCCTGCGTTTATAGTAACCGCTATTTTTTCATATGGGCCCATGTATGGGCTTATCATGGCTTTTCAGGACTACAGCCCTGTTCGCGGATTCAGCGGGTCTGAGTGGGTTGGTCTGGACAACATAAGATGGCTTTTTAATCAACCGCAGTTTGTACGAACGATTTATAATACGTTTTTTATATCACTATTCAAAATAGGCATTGGAATTTTGGCTTCTGTCATATTTGCTTTGCTCCTGAACGAAATACGCATGGCATTTTGTAAACGCGTATTCCAAACAATAGTATATATTCCCAACTTTATTTCTTGGGTTATAATGGCAGGAGTGCTGCATACCTTATTAGCTTCCGATGGCATGCTGAATTCCGTACTAATGACTCTTGGTTTTGAACGAGTACCATTTTTGTCTGACCCAAGAGTGTTCCCCTGGACGATGATATGGACTGATGTATGGAAAACCTTTGGTTTCGGTACGGTCGTCTATCTTGCTGTAATTACATCTATTGATCCGGTACTCTATGAATCGGCAGTCATTGATGGTGCAGGTAGATTTAGACAGACTATTTCCATTACTCTCCCTCTTATGGGTCCTATAATAGTGTTGATGTTGACTCTGGCCTTTGGCGGCGTTTTAAATGCCGGATTTGACCAGATTTTCAATTTATATTCACCCGTAGTTTTCTCAACAGGTGACATCATAGATACATACCTATTCCGACTTGGTCTTGAGGGGGGGCGCTTCTCCCTGGGTGCGGCAGTAGGGCTTATGAGATCGGTTGTATCTATGATATTCATGACCATATCACTAACAATCGCCTATAAAGTGGCGAAATACAGAATATTTTAGAAGGGCGGTGACGATATGATTGCCAGATCCACAGGTGAAAAGATTTTTAACGTTGTAAATTATTTTATTGTTATAATTGTCTGCATAATTTGTGCTTTGCCGATTATTCATATTTTAGCCGTTTCATTGAGTTCGAATCATTATGTCTCGGCTGCTCGTGTAGGTCTTATACCCATGGGTTTTACCCTTGAAGCATATGAGTTTGCGTTTTTGAGCGGAAGATTTATGCAAGCTTTTTGGGTTTCGGTTCAGAGAGTGGTCTTAGGTGTTGGCCTAAATATGATTTTGATGATATTAACTGCTTATCCTCTTTCTAAGTCGGTTTCGCAATTTAGTGCAAGAAACTACTACATGGCATTTTTTGCGATAACGATGATTTTTGGCGGCGGACTTATTCCCTTTTATATATTGATAGTTAATCTTGGTATGCTGGATTCTATTTGGTCTCTTGTGTTACCCGGTGGGCTTCCTGTTTTTTCAATGATCATACTTATGAATTTCATACGCGGTTTGCCGCCGGAACTTGAGGAAGCCGCCTTGATTGACGGTGCGGGATATTTTACGGTGCTGTTTCGTATTATGTTACCGGTATTAAAACCGGCATTGGCCACAGTAGCACTCTTTGCGTTCGTTTTTCATTGGAATGAATGGCTTACGGGATTGCTGTTTATGAACGATCCGAATAATTACCCGCTGCAAACGTACTTGCAAACCTTGCTTACCAATTTTAGAGAATTAATGCGTCAGTTGGGAGCTGAGCAAATGCAGCTAATTGCACGTATGAATGAGCGTACGGGTCGTGCNGCGCAGTTGTTCCTTGGTATGATTCCTATTTTGTTAATATATCCGTTCTTGCAGAAGTACTTTACAAAAGGGTTAGTAATTGGTAGTGTAAAGGGCTAGTGCATCGCTTCAGAAATAAAATGCTAATGAGGTAATTTGTTTAATCAACAAAAACAATGTCGGTCGAAATTACATCGGCCGACATTGCAAAGTATTAGTTATTACTNAACACTATGGAAATGTTTTGAAATATGTTAAAAAGTCTTTGTTTTGCTCAAACATGCGTTTTGTCATCTCGCGAATTTCAGCCATCGACAAAACCGCTGCTGTAAGAGGATCAAACAAAATAGATTGATATATTTTCTCACCATCACCTTCCATCATCGCATTTACAGCCAGACTTTCGCACTGAGCAGTATTACTTATCAGTATTGCAAGATTATCAGGCAATGGACCTGCGTGGAAAGGTCTGACCTCACCGCGAGAAGCCAGCATAGGCACTTCAACACAAGCATCTGCGGGAAGATTCGGAATCACGCCGTTATTAATGATATTGCCGTTGAACTCATATGGGGTGCAGTCGCCNAACATTGCATTGAAAATATTTGCAGCATATTCGCCGCCACGCTCCAAATTTACATCCTCTTCATCAAGTTTCTTCTTAAACTTAGANTCCCAAGTTACCTCTGTTTCAATATACTCGTTGAGTATGAATGCGTGTGCACCCGGATTCCAACCCGTACCCGGTAAACAGTATTTTTCAATCAAGTCAGGACGCTTTCGGAACCATGCAACATACTCTGAATCATGTCCTGATGACTCGGTGGGATAATAGCCCAGTTGCAAGAACATTTCATTTCTGACAAGTTCCTCATTACGCACTTCCGGACGATTCAGAATTGCTTCTTTAATTAGTGGAGTCGCATCCTTTCCGTTCCAGTTGAAATCCAGATAAAATGCTTGATGGTTTACGCCTGAGCATTTGTAGGTGATTTCGGACATGGGTGCGCCAATCCATCTGGCAAGCATATCGGCAGTACCTTGAACACTGTGGCATAGACCTGTTATGTTCATGAAGCTGTTCTTCTGCAAATAAGCACAGAGCATTGCCATCGGATTTGTGTAATTGAGGACTATGGCCTGCGGACAAACTTCCTCAGCATCGCGTATGATATCGAGCATTACAGGTGCCGTACGCAAGAAGCGGAAAATGCCGGACGGTCCGCGCGTGTCTCCGACACAAATATCAATACCGTACTCCTTTGGAATCTCAATATCATGCCGCCATACATCAACACCGCCTTGCAAAATAGTTATCAGCACACCATCAGCATCCTTTAGTGCTTCTCGTCTGTTTGTTGTGGCTGTAACAGTCGCTTTACCACCGGTTGCCTTGATAAGTTTTTCTACAGCAAGACGTGAATAATTAAGCCTGCCTTCGTGGATATCCATTAGTGCGAATTCTGCGTCTTTAAACGAATCGTAGCTTAAAATATCTCGTACTAAGTCTTGCGTGAAGCCAAGCGAACCTGATCCAATAAAAGTGAATTTACGTCGTTTCATTCCATAGCCCCTTTTCATGTATTTTTATAATATATGCACTACAAAATTGTAACATAAAAGCTGTTGTATTGCAATCATTTTACAAGCGAGGAACATAGGTGTACGGTAACCCAAAAAACATAAGACATAATACAAAACTTTTTTTCACGGGCGCAATGATGTTTACGCCCTCGCTTGCACTAATTTCGATATCGACTGTTATACCTTTTTTTCTTGAGCGTCTTGGTGCTGCGACGATGCAAATAGGTATGGCAGCAGCGCTCGCTCTGATTTGCATGTTGATAACTCAGCCGTTTTTTGGATCACTCGCATCTCGTAAAGTTTTACTGCATAAAACTTTTGGAAAAATCCTCATGCTGCAACGCGTAATTTTTCTTTTCTTTTTGCTCAATATACCGTTACTTTCGGAAAATCCCGCTTTGCTGATATGGGTATTCCTTGTTTTTTGGGGAGTTTTCAACTTGTTTGTGGGCTCTTACGGAGTGTTCTATCCGCTGATTTTACTCAGACTCTTACCTCCCGAGAAACGAGGCTTTGCGCGTGGTCTCGGCAATGCGATAGGTAGCTTTCTCGGCATGGGAGCTGCTGCTTTAATCCCTGTGACTCTGTACCGATTTTCACATCCTTATGATTTTATGCTGATTTTTTTTGCAGGTCTTTTCTTTTTGTTTGTTGATGCTACGGTTTTTTTCTTGATGCGTGATAGTGGGAGTCCACAGCCCAATACTCCGATGAGTGTTGTTACGTACATAAAAAAAATGCCTTCTACTTTGCGTGAAAATAAGGCATTTCGTTATTTAGTCATTACGTGTGCATTAATAATTGTTGCTAACTCTCTGCTTCCTTATTATACCCTCTATGCAATACGAGTCTTTGATGCGTCTGAGTCAAGTGTCGCTGCGTTAGCCTTTATTGCAGTTGTTTCCAATGCAGTAGGTTTTGTTGTGTTTGGTAAGCTGCTTGATCGACGGGGTCCTATTATCACAGTTGCCATCGCTGCTTGTCTCATTTTGTCGGCAGGGGCTCTAGCACTTGCAACCAACTCGCTGAACCTTCTGTTTTCAGCTTGGGCGATTGCAAACTTGGGGAATACTGCTTTTTCAATCTCTATGTCTCTTGTGATTGGAGAGGTAAATGCTTCAGATAAGNTGCCGCTGTACGCAGGAGTGCTGAACACAATATCGTTGGCATTTTCAGCAATCATTTTACTGATACTTGCCCCAATTCTTGAAAATATTAGTTTTGCAATACTTTTTGTGACAGTTGCAGTTTGCGGTGGTGTTAGTTTGTTATTTAATAGACTTATTCTCAAAAAACACATAGAAGCGGCAAAAAAATGAATAATACGCTACTGTTGCAGCACATCATTTGACATATCATTCGGTGTGTCATCCAGTATAACGTACAGAACATTCAGGTCGCCATCTACATCAACAGTAACGGTAAAATCTGAAGTCCACCATCTATATGAGATTCTACCAAACATATAGTCTGTGATAACGCCGGATCTTCCAAGTAATGTTTCAAAGTATTCCANCTGAATTTCGGTGTCTATTGCTGCAGTGTACGGCATTAAATCATTTTTCGTCACCGATAAAGGAGCTTGAAAATCAGGGACGTTGATTACCAAAGAAGCATTGCTGAATACATCATTTCGATTTCTGCGCCATGCAACATAAATGTCGAAATCGTCAGTGCCGGTATCAGCAACCCGCACAGCAATGAAATTAGGATCTTCTGTAGTTTCCATCCCCAGTATTTCTGAAACTCGCTCTTCCGTGATTCCATCATTCTCATGCATTTCCCACACAAGAGTTTCAAATACATAAACTGCCTCTTCCAAAGTGATGTCACGNCCATTNNTNCCCGAGCATCCTACAACCAAATATACCAACATAATTACAAAGAAAAGGCGCACGATTTTCATGGTATCCTCCTATCTAATTTTCCATCAAGAAGTGTTGGTATTATACCGCAGGCGCAAAGCGCCAATGTAATATATCCATCAAATCATATATATAATCGTTTTGCGGTCATTATATCATGAGGAAATATGATTGACAATAAAAATGATTTCACTATAATAACTTAGTAGAACTCTTTACAGAGCGCTGNNATTCTGTAAAGTATAAAAATAAAAGGAGAAAACATATGAGTTTAACGTATAAAGAAATTATGGAAACACCTGAATCCTTGCAAAAAACTGCCAATTATATCGAGCAGAATTGGCAGGCAATTACACAATTTTTGAAAGGGACAGAGCGATTTGTGTTTTTAGGTTGCGG
>JGI20163J15578_10001269_pt1 | contig 10441 bp, 8 predicted proteins | sample TergutCu122P1_FD_15578 | JGI IMG/M metagenome (IMG submission 15578)
CAGCCGATTTCCCTCAGGCGGGCAAAGCCCGCCTTGCGGATTTAACTCGGGAAACGCTTCGTTTCCCGAACCCTTCCGCTTTAAAATCAAACTTTTTTGACAGGCTGATTATTTCTTTTTTTCAAAAATATGAAATTAAATTAAATCCATTGCGGCGTCTGCAATACTATCTGCATCTATACCATACTCTTTCTTAAGAAAATCAAGGCTGCCGGTTTGACCATAGCGCTTGTTCACACCAAGGCGTTTGAATTTAGTGCCCTTGCCGGATTCGGCTATAACTTCCGCTACGGCGCTTCCCAGGCCGTTTACTATAAAATGGTTCTCAACAGTTAAAATTTTACCCGGAGAGGAGGCGTATTTAAGTATTATATCCTTATCCAAAGGCTCTATCATAAACATATCGATAACAGCAGCATCAACCCTTTTTCTTTAAGCTTACGAGCGGCTATTAAGGCATCGGCCACGCAAATACCCGAGGCGACTATGCATATATCTTTACCTTCTCTTACAACTTTAGCTTTGCCCGGTTCAAACTTCTCGTTTTCGCCATAAATTTGGAAGGCTTTTTTCCTTGCGGTGCGTATATACCAAAGGCCGCCTTTTTCGTGGCTCAACTCTATTAAAGCTTTCATCATATGCTCATCGGAGGGCTCGGCAACAGTACAATTAGGTATGGCACGCATTAATGCCACATCCTCAAAAGGCATATGGGTGCCGCCGTTATGTTCGGCGCATACTCCCGGGTCAGAGCCTAATATTGTAGCCTCTAAGCGGGAATAGCCAAGTGAAATAAATATCTGGTCATAGGGCCTTCTTGTGGCAAAGCATGCAAATGTATGAAGAAAAGGACGCTTGCCCGCCAATGATAAACCGGCGGCGGCCCCAACCATTTGNGCTTCCATAATACCGCAGTTTACAAATTGCCCGGGGTATTTTTCCTTAAACTTAGCTGTGCCTATAGAGGCCGCCAAATCAGCCTCCATAACAACTATATTTTTATCTTTTGCTGCAAGGTCTATTAAAGTATCAACATAAACTTGGCGCAGTTCCTTAGTGCCTTCTTTAAGCATTATTAAGCCCCTCCAATTCCTTTTCCAATCCGGCGATATAATCTGTTAAAATGGCTTTTTCTTCCTCTGTAGGTCTTAAATGATGGCTTGAAGCCTTTTTTTCAAGATATGGGAAACCTTGGCCTTTTATAGTGTCAAGCACTATAATATGAGGCTTGCCTTTTACTTTTTTAGCATCTTCTATTGCGTTATATATAGATAGCACACAGGCGCCGGGTACTGTTTTGGCATTAAAGCCAAAAGAATCAAAAATCTTTTCAAAGTCGCGCTTGCCGCCTATTTCCTCGGCTGTGCCGTCTAATTGTTTTTTATTATCATCAACAAATATNATTAAATTATCAAGNTNCTGNNCNNCGGCAAATTGTNCCGCCTCCCAGCATTGGCCTTCGTTCATTTCACCATCGCCTACTATACAGTAAGTCCATTGGCCGGTGCCGTTCATTTTAGCGGCTAAGGCTGTTCCTGTGGCTACGCTTATACCCTGGCCCAAAGAGCCCGAGGACATATCGACCCCCGGTGTAAGCATCCTGTCTAAATGGCTGGGTAAGCTTGTGCCGTCTTTATTTAAGGTCATCAGCTTGTCCAAATCAAAATAGCCTAAAAGAGCAAGAGCCGGATAGAGGCCGGGGCCTGCATGGCCTTTTGAGAGTATAAAGTAATCACGCCCGTCCCAATCAGGATTTTTAGGGTCTATATTCATAACTTTTCCATAAAGAACGGCCAAACACTCAACTATGGAAAGTGAACCTCCATAATGCCCCGAACCCAAATGGTTTAAGGATTTGACAGCATTCAGCCTAATTTCAAGAGCAAATTTTTCAAGTTTTAATACTTCCGCTTTATTCATTGCACCCTCCATAAATATATTATTTAGCATTACACTCTTGTGTAAATAATATAACAATTTTTGCTGCAAATTACAACATAAACTTACAAGAATCTTAACTTCCTTATTGCACATACTATGGTATAATGTGAACATAGAAAGAAACACTTCGCAAAGCGAAGTGTTTCATCCCTGATTGTTCAACGAGACTTTTTCTTTCAGAAAAAGTCGAGTAAAGACTGTGTTTATGGTGTATTGATTGTTCAACGAGCTTTGCGAAGCAAAGTCGAGTAAGGGCTGTATTTATGTTTATACCACAACAAACTCCAAAAAAACGGTGGAATAATAAATGACAAATATTTCCATATTCATTATTGAACTTTTTAAGAGAATAAAAGAGGATGACATTATATCCAAAGCAGGGGATTTAACATTTAAAATGCTTCTATCCCTTTTTCCGTTTATACTGTTTCTTATGGCTCTCGCCAGCTATTTTGAAATTGATGTAACTGTGCTGATAGATGGGATGTATCAAGGCCTGCCGGCCGATATTGTGGATTTTATCGCTCCTTTTATGATAGAGCTTTTTGAAATACGAAGGCCTCAGATGCTGTCAATATCTTTTCTTATTATGCTTTTTTCCGCCTCGGGAGGCTTTAACACGGCAATGAAGGGCATAAACAAAGCCCACGGACATATTGATGAGCGGAACTTTTTTCACAGGCGTTTAATAAGCATTGCTTTGGTTTTAGTATTTGCCGTTGCCATAATATCAGCAATGATTATGCTTATATTTAACAATACAATTTATAATTTTGCGATGAACCATTTATATAATACCGCTTTTTTAAATGTTATTTTCAGCTTTTTCGGCTATCTTGTATCTATCGGGATTTTACTTTTCAGTGTAATTATAATAAACTCCCTTTCCCTTGCGAAGAAAAAGCATTTTAGTGCTATATTGCCGGGAGCGTCTGTTACGGTGGTTTGCTGGGTTCTTTTAAGCCGCGCATTCAGTGTATATGTGAATAATTTTTCAAACCACTCCGCTTTGTACGGAAGTGTTGCGGGGATTATGCTGTTTTTGATTTGGCTTAATCTGGTTTGTACTTTTATGCTTATAGGCTCGGAGATAAATGCGATTATAAATGTGAAGAATTAAGATTGATTTTTAGACAAAGAACTGTTATACTATCTGAGAGGTGTAGCTAATGAAGATTATAGAACCGAGTTTTTCCATACAAGGTAATATTGACGGGCATCAAATGCTTAAAAATATTGAGGAAGCCGGGCGTGTTTGCTATAAAAGCGAGCATCATATAAAAGAAGATTCGGCTGTGAAATTTATTGAAAAAATAATTAAGCGCGGCCATGAAGCCGTTATTGAGCATGAAAAAATCACTGTCCTTATAATTTGCGACCGCGGTGTATCCCATGAAATAGTGCGCCACCGTATTGCAAGCTACTGCCAGGAAAGCACAAGATATTGCAATTACGCCAAAGATAAATTCGGCAATGAAATTACCTTCATAAAGCCTTATTTTTGGGATGAAAACGAAGAAAAATACGAGCTTTGGGTGCAAACTATGGCTCTTATTGAAAAGTCATATATGAGGCTCCTGGAACTGGGTGCAACCCCCGAAGAAGCCAGAAGTGTACTGCCCAACAGCTTAAAAACGGAAATATATGTTACCATGAACCTAAGAGAATGGCGCCATTTCTTTAAGCTTAGAACCAGCGCGGGCTCACACCCTCAAATGCGGGAGATTGCAAGGCCTATGCTTGATTATTTTAAGCAGCTTGTCCCCGTGGTATTTGATGATATAAGCTATTAAATTCGCATAATTAAACAGGAGGCATAGCTCAGCCGGGAGAGCGCTTGCCCGACACGCAAGAGGTCACTGGTTCGATCCCAGTTGTCTCCATTTATTAATGAACGCAGTCGAACCCTCGCTGATAAGATAAAACTTGTTAGCGAGGGTTTTGGCTATAAGCGAGATTAAGAAATATAAGCATTAATTCTCTTGGGGATAATTTTCACCAAATATTTGTGCTGCAATATGTGGCGGAATGGAGTTAATATGAAAAAACAATTAGCAATAACGCTCGCTGTCATACTGCTAATGATTATTCCCTTTGTTATTTTGACAAGCGATTCGCATAATACAGTAATCGAAGCCGGTGCGGTTGGCACAGATGATTCGAGTAATACAGCAATCGAAACCGGTAGGGTTGGAACAAGCAATTCGCGCAGTACAGTAATCGAAACCGGTACGATTGGCACAAATGGCGCCCCGTGGAGGCTGTATAGGGATGGTGTACTAATAATAGAGGCCGGGATTATTGATATGACCGGGGGGATTAGACCGTGGAGGCAAATAAACCCCAGCCGCATTAACAAAATCATTTTTACCGGGCCAATTACTGCCGGTCCATCACTGAGGGGATTGTTTGATTTATCTAATATAACAATCATTGAAGGACTGGAGTATTTCGATACCAGTAATGTAACGGATATGAGTAGAATGTTCCAAATGGCTACGGGACTAACCTACTTAGACTTATCCAGTTGGGATACCAGCAATGTAACCAATATGGAGGCCATGTTTTTTAATACGAGAAGTCTGACAAGCTTAGACTTATCCAACTTTGACACCGGAAATGTAATAACTATGAGTCATATGTTTTCGGATGCACGAAGCTTATCATATTTAAATTTATCTAGTTTTAATACCGATAATGTAACAAACATGTGGGGCATGTTTTCGAGAACAAATAGCTTGGAAAGCTTGGATTTATCTAATTTTAACACCAGTAATGTAACAAGTATGGGGGAAATGTTTGAGGGTACAGGTTTAACAAGTTTAGACTTGACTAACTTTGATACCAGTCGTGTGACATATATGTGCAGGATGTTTAGCCATTCACTTAATCTGACAAATCTTGATTTATCCGGCTTCGACACCGGTAATGTAAGAAGTATGGCCGGTATGTTTTTATACACGAGTAATCTGACAAGCTTGAATTTATCCGGCTTTAATACCGGTAATGTAAGAAGAATGAATCAAATGTTCCAGAACGCATATAGCCTGGTAAGTCTGGATTTATCTAGCTTTGATACCAGTAATGTAGGCAATATGCATCAGATGTTTCGAGATGCACATGGCCTAGTAAACCTGGATTTATCCAATTTTGATACCCGCCGTGTAGGGAATATGAGTCAAATGTTTCAAGATGCACATAATTTGTCAAATCTAAATTTGTCTGGTTTTAACACCAGAGATGTAGGGCGTATGGGGTCAATTTTTAGAGGGGCAACATCTCTGCAACAACTCACATTAGGCGAAAATTTCTATTTTGTTCAAGCACAAGGAGTCCGGGAGCCGTTTTTTAACGAGTGGGGTCGGCCGGTTCACACATGCCCTTACAGCGTAAGCCACGCTCACCTTCCTATTGGTTATTGGCAAAACATGAGTAACGGAACTGCAGCTAACCCCCAGGGTGAATTTATCTTTACTGCAAGCCAACTCATGGCAACCTTTGATGGCCAAACCATGGCTGATACATGGGTGCGGATATCGGGGCATAAGCTTCCCTTTACCGACATGCCGGAAGGTTATGCAATGCGTCATGCGATTTGGTATATGTACGAAAATAATATCATGCAAGGCACATCATCAACCACGTTTGCGCCAAATGAGAAGTTAAGTCGTGCCATGATGGTAACCATACTACATCGCTTAACAGATTCACCTAGCATTGCATTTAACAACGCATTTGACGATGTCTTTGCGGGGCAATGGTACACGGATGCTATCCTCTGGGCGACGCAAAACAATATCGTGCAGGGAATTGGCGAGGGACGCTTTGTGCCACATGGCAATGTTACAAGAGAACAGCTTATAACAATGCTCTATCGGTTTGCTGCATCTAATGAACACAATTTGATAATTCCGATAAATTTTACACTGATTTCTTCTGACGCCAATCAGATTAGTGATTGGGCGCTAGAAAGTATGAATTGGGCAGCTTACAACGGCTTTATCACAAATTTAGATTCTATAGCTATACGTCCCCTAGACTACGCAACGAGAGTGGAAGTCGCTTTCATTTTGGAGCGATTTTTGCAATATGTGCGGGATATGGAAATAAGGACTCCTGTTAGTTCTATCGGAGACAATGTCAATATTTATTACTGTTCGGATAATCCTCAAAGAATTGCAATGCAAAGTATAGAGCTTGATTCTGTCGGAGACAATGTCGATATTTATTACTGTTCGGACAATCCCCAAAGAATTGCAATGCAAAGTATAGAATGGGGTCTTGTTTTACTTTTTTTATTAACTGCTCCAATTATAAGCCTTTTTGTATTTTTCGCAGCAAAAAAAGTTTACCAAAAAATCAAATATGAATAGTATAAGCAAAATCCCGTATAATATATATTAAACCCCCGCGAGAAGAGGCTTTTTCATGCCTTGTCTTGTGGGGGTTTCCCTGTCTTTTTGATGCAATGAAATGAAGAATCACAACGCTTAATCGCATAGGGAAAATAGGCAGCAAATTTGTTAAAGCCGCCCATATAAGCGGCGGCTTTAACAACACCCTACATCTTAATATCAACCGAGTTAATCTTCCAAATCTCTTCTGCGTACTGTTTTATAGTTCTGTCTGAGGAGAATTTGCCGCTTCTGGCCGTATTTAAAACAGCAGATTTACCCCAACGGCTTTTGTCTCTGTAGGCCTCGTCCGCTTTCATCTGAGCATTTGCATAACTTTCATAATCCTTTAGTATAAAGTATTCATCTGCCATAGAGCCTCCCGAGCCGTTTAGCAGCATTTCGTAAATCTCTCTGAAGATATCGGGGTTTCCGGGGTTAAGGGAGCCGTCTATAAGGCTTGTCAGGGCTTTTCGCAAATTATGGTTTATATTGTAAATATCCCAAGGGGAGTATTCGCCGGAGCGGTACAAATCCTGAACCTGCCGGACATTCATACCGAAAATAAAAATATTTTCGTCACCAACTTCTTCAAATATTTCCACATTGGCCCCATCCATAGTACCTATAGTAATAGCGCCGTTTAGCATAAACTTCATATTTCCGGTACCGGAAGCCTCTTTGCCTGCAGTTGAAATCTGCTCTGAAAGGTCAGCGGCGGGAATCAGCTTCTCAGCCAGTGAAACACAGTAGTTTTTCATAAATAAAACTTTTATGCGGCCGTCAATACCGGGATCATTATTTATAAGCTCCGCAATATCATTAATAAGCTTAATTATAAGCTTTGCCCTGCGGTAGCTGGCGGCAGCCTTGGCAGAGAATATAAATGTACGGGGAACCATGTCAAAATTAGGATTAATTTTAAGCTGATAGTACAAATCAAGTATATGAAGAGCGTTTAACAATTGGCGCTTATACTCATGTAATCTTTTAATCTGGATATCGAATATAGAATCCGGGTCAACACTAAGGCCGCATTCCGCCAAAATATAATTAGACAGTGTTGACTTATTCTTCCTCTTAACTTTCATAAACTCATCTCTAAAGGCCGCATCATCAGCGTAGGGCTCTAATTTTTTAAGCTCATCAAGATTAGTGGCAAAGTCGTTGCCTATAGTATTTCTTATAAGAGAAGAAAGCCCGGGATTGCAATGAAGAAGCCACCTGCGCTGAGTAATACCGTTGGTTTTATTATTAAAGCGCTCGGGCCAAACATTGTAGAAGTCTTTGAATATAGTGTTTTTAAGTATTTCGGTATGAATGGCCGCAACACCGTTTACACTGTAGCTTCCGACTACCGCAAGATTAGCCATTCTAACCTGGCCGTCGGCAATTATGGCCATAGATCTGATTTTATCAGGGTCTTCTCCGAATTTATATACAAGCTCTGCACAAAAACGACGGTTAATCTCTTCAATTATCATATAAATCCTTGGCAGAAGCCTTGATAAAAGCTCGGCAGGCCACATTTCAAGAGCTTCCGGCATAATGGTATGGTTTGTATAGGCACATGTTTTTTGCGTAATTTCCCAGGCCTTATTCCATTGCAGGCCGTGCTCGTCCATTAATATGCGCATAAGCTCAGCAACTGTAACCGATGGATGGGTATCATTCATCTGAAAGACTATTTTTTCAGGCAAAATACTTAAATCATCATGCTTTTCTTTAAACTTTGCTATGGCAGTTTGAAGAGATGCAGATATGAAAAAATACTGCTGCTTAAGTCTGAGTTCCTTACCACTTATAAATTCATCAGCAGGATAAAGAACTTCACAAAGCTGACGGGCCAAATTTTCATCTTCAACAGCCTTTGTATAATTACCCTGGTTAAAGCTTTGAAGGTCAAAGGTGTTTTTTGCCTGAGCGTCCCATAATCTCAGAGAGTTTACCGTATTATTTCCATAGCCTAAAATCGGATAGTCATAAGGTATGGCTACTACGGTTTGAGCGTTCTCCAAAGTAAATTTAATAGTGTTATCAGAGTTTTTATTGGCAACTACATTGCCGAAAAAGCTTACATCACATGAATATTCCGGCCTTTTTATGCCCCATTTATCACCAAATTCCAGCCAGTTATCAGGCTTTTCAACTTGATGCCCGTCAATAATATCCTGCTCGAATATACCGAATCTATAACGTATACCGCAACCGTAAGCGGGATAGCCCAAAGTAGAAAGGCTCTCCAAAAAACAAGCTGCAAGACGGCCAAGGCCGCCATTGCCAAGGCCCGGGTCCCTTTCCGCTTCCTCTACTTCATTATAGCTTAGGCCAAGCTCCGCAAAAATTTCTCTGATTTCCTCGTCTTCCCCGAGAGCAAGCAAGGTATTGCCTAAAAAGCGGCCCATAAGAAATTCCATTGAAAGATAGTAAAGGGTTTTGGCATCTCCTCTGTTATACTCATCATGGGTTGCTATCCATTTTTCCGTAACCAAATTTCTGACAGTAAGAGCAAGGCCGTCATAGATTTCACGAGTAGTTGCCCTATTTAATGTTTTTCTTGAAAGACTTCTGACATTTTCAGCTAATTTTTCTTTAAATTCTTCTTTGGTTATAAAAGGAAATAATTTCATAAAAACACCTCTTTTTTTAGATAAGAACAGTTTTTATATTAAACATATTGCCCCGTAAAAATTTTGCAATACCTATAATATACTTATATGGAGCAATAAATGATTTCTTTTACTTTTAGGGAGCTTTAGGCGTAAAAATATTTGTTAAAAAAATTTCTTTTACATTAAGGTCTGCTCTTATCTGAGACATAGCCTTCTGAGCTGTATGCTTGTCCTCAAACATGCCAAAAACTGTAGGCCCCGAGCCGCTCATAACTGCGCCTAATGAACCGTTTAAAAGCATAATCCGCTTAATACGCTCTATTACTACAAATTCTTTAGCTGTAACGCTTTCCAAAACATTTACAAGCCCTGCCGCAAGAGATTTAATATTCCCGTTTTCAATATCCTTAATCATTTTATTTATATCAGGGCGCTTGCTGACATTTTCTTGCTTAAACTGCCTGAATACTTCTTTAGTAGAAACTGAAACAGGAGGCTTGGCTATGACTATATGAACATCAGGACAAGGTGTAATAGGTGTTAAGTCCTCGCCGATGCCTTCGGCAAGCGCTGTCCCTTTCATAATACAAAAAGGAACATCTGCCCCGAGGCTTAATCCTATTTCCATAAGCTCATTTATACTAATAGGTAAATTAAAAAGCTTTCTTACGCCCAAAAGAGCAGCGGCGGCATTTGCAGACCCGCCTCCAAGCCCGGCGCATATGGGAATTTTTTTATCAATCTCTATAAGTACGCCGTAATCAATATCAAACATGTCAATTAATGCCTTTGCGGCACCAAAAGCCAAATTGCGCTCGTCATTCGGCAGCCATTTTACATTTGAGTTTAGCTTAATCCGGTTGGTATACAGCTTTCTTATTGTCAGCTTGTCCCTTAAGGCTACAGTTTGCATAATAGTGCAAAGCTCATGATAACCGTCATCGCGCTCTCCTATCACATCCAGAGCTAAATTTATTTTTGCATTGGCATATATATTGACATAATCCACAGCATTCACCTTAGGGCTTATTATGAGAAAACAATCTTTAAAGCATTTAAGCCAGTTTACTATATATAGTGATTTCAGTCAAAAACGGACTGAAATCACGCCCGGCATTCGCACATTTGTTTCCTCAGCGAGACAAAGCTGCGCTTTATCTCACTGAGGAACGTTCACTGGGCTTGAAAATTATTTCCGGCAAGCCGGATAATTTTCAAGTTGATTCACTATAACACAAATATGCTCATGTTCGGGCGCTCATGCACTTTAAAACGGCAAAAAGGAGCAAGCTCATTCCGATCCGTTTTAAAGTGCATTCACTATATAAACCATTATAAAGAAAGCCTTGGCAAAAATCAACTACTACAGTATTACAGCACGCCAAACGCATAAAAAAATATCAACTAAAGATTTTGCTTTTAGCGTCGCAGACTTTAATCATTTTGACGGAATTTATTTCCGGCAAAATGCAGAAATATTGAAAATTTCAAGCG
>JGI20163J15578_10001270_pt1 | contig 10438 bp, 13 predicted proteins | sample TergutCu122P1_FD_15578 | JGI IMG/M metagenome (IMG submission 15578)
TTAATAATCGTATCCACTGCAACAGAAGTTTTCCCTGTTTGACGGTCTCCAATAATCAGCTCCCTTTGTCCTCTACCAATGGGAACAAGAGCATCAATGGCCTTAAGACCCGTCTGCAAAGGTTGGTCTACAGATTTCCTTGCCATAACACCTGAGGCCTTAACCTCTATAGGTCGCTCCATTGTGGTAAGCAGTGGTCCACCTCCATCAATAGGATTCCCCAGAGCATCTAACACTCGACCAATTAATTCTTCTCCAACTGGAACAGACATGATTCGACCAGTACGCTTTACCTCATCTTTTTCTTTTACTGTTGTGTAATCCCCAAAGATAATAATCCCTACATTATGAGCTTCTAAACTTTGAACCATACCAACGGTTCCTGAGGCAAATTCTACAATCTCCCCTGCCATTACATTGATTAGGCCGTGAGCACGAGCCGTTCCATCACCAACGCTAATGACCACTCCCGTTTCGCTAATGTCTAACGTACGCTCATAATCCTTTATTTGTTCTTTGATTCTTGCACTCATCTTTTCTAAATTGATGATCATCTTCAAACCTCTTTTCTCAAAGTAGCGGTGCAAACCCCTCTACCTTGAACTTTAATAACATTCCACTTCTAGATCTTTTTAAGATTTTTCCAGTGATTCTCGCAACTGGCTTAACTGTAATTTAATGGTATCATCATAAACTTTACTTTGTATCTTCACACGGTAACCACCAATAAGAGAGGGATCAATGATAGAAATAAACCTTACCTCTTTCCCTAACTTGGTAGCAAATGTTCGGATTAACCTTTGTAGTTGCTCCTGATCTAAAGGAACAGCACTATAAACCTCTCCCTCTACAATTCCAAGGTAATCCTCTAAATACTGCCTTACTCCTTGATGATAGAGAAACTCTATCTCTTCTAATAGGTCAAGAGCCTCTTCCTGGGTTAATCTCACCACAAAATCAATGAGTAGTGAACTCATTTGATCTGCAACCATCTCCTGGATGAACTTTCTTTTCTCTCTCACTCCCATTTTAGGATTCTTTAGAATGGTAACGATTTTAGGCTCACCTTCTAGGAGTCTCGTTAAACTTTTTAGCTCTTGCCGTATTTCTTCCACTTTACTGTCTTTATAGGCAAGAGCAAATAAATCTAAGGCATAACTTTCACTATTCTTAGACATGTTTTCCACCTATATTTGTAATAAAGTCATCAAAAAGCCGCTTGTGGTCTTCTCCATCAAGCTCTTTTTTTATCAATCGCTCTGTTGAGCTTACAGCAATCTCTATAATGTCTTCTTTTATCTTGCTCTGAGCATTGCGTACATCTTGTTTAATTGCTTCATCTGCCCTAAGTAACTTCTCGCTGGCCTCTCTACGAGCCTCTATGATAATGTTCTCATAAACTTTCTTGCCTTCTTCTCTTGAGCTTTCAATAATCTGGTGAGCCTCATCTGTGGCCTTGTTTAAATGTTCTTCGTATTGACGCTTTAATTCCAAAGATTCTTCTTTTGCAGTCTCGGCCTCTGAAAATTTAGAAGAAATTATCTCTTGGCGCTTTTCAATGAACCTTTTTGTTGGAGCCCAACCAAAACGTTTAAAAACCAGCAGCAAAATCACAAGGGATACTAACTGAATAATTATGTTCTCTAAATTAGGGACTATATATATCTCTAACAACTTCTATTGCCTCCTATTTTCTGCTCCATAAGGAACACACTTCGACCTATCCTAAGAAGCCCATCAATGGATTTGCGAATAATATAATTAAAGAAATAATCAACCCATAAATCCCTGATGTTTCTGACATGGCCTGCCCAACGATCATGGTAATCATAATATCCCCTCTCGCTTCTGGCTGACGCCCAACCGCTGTAGCCGCTTCTCCTGCTGCACGCCCTTGTCCCAATCCGGCACCAAAAGCTGGCATAATTGCGATTGCAGCTGCAATTGCAGACATTCCTAGAACAAATCCTTCATTGGTAATCTGTGACATTTTCATTTCCTCCTTGATGATAATCTTTGTACTTGTTATATTTGTTTCATTTGTTGTTTCATTTGTTACTTAACCTATTACTTCCTTACAGTAGCTCCCTGCAGCCATATCATAGTTAAAACACAGAAGATTAAGGTTTGCATCACTCCTGCAAAGATATTGAAAATAAAACTTAGTCCTGGCATAATTGCAATAGATAGCCAGCTTAACATATAAACGGCAACGGCAATCATAACGGTTCCACTTAATATATTCCCGAACAAACGGAAAGACAAAGAGATAATCTTAGCCGTTTCACCAATAATGTTCAGCAAGAACAAAGCAGGGACGTCTCCAAAAAAAGTATCTTTCAAATAGCCCCAGAATCCTTTTGCACGAATTCCTGATACTGCAATATAGGTCAAGGTTAGTAGAGCTAAAGATAGGGTGACATTGTAGTTGCTGGTGGGAGTACTTAGCCCTGTTAGTCCAAGAAGATTCACTGCTGGTAAGTAAAATATCAGAAAACCTATAAAAGGAGCAAACTTGCCCGTTTTATCTCCAATCATGCCATTGGCTATGCTTTCAATTCCTGATACGGCAAACTCCATGAAAAAGACCAAACCTTTGGAAGGTTTCGAAGGGTCTGCTTTGTTCATTTTTGCTCCACAAACAATAAAAAATATACACAAACACACTACCACCAATAGCGAGTTGATGATCGCAGGCTGTATCACAATATTTTCTCCTATGTGCAGATATAAATCCATCCCTACTCTCCTACATTCTTTGCTTTTCTTCCATACATTATATCAGATTTGCGTCACTTTTTTTGTATTCTTCTAAGTACAATAGACATTTTCACTCTAAAAATATACTTCTATTTCATCTTCTTTATCGCCTATTTCCTCTGTATCATCTTCTGCTTCTGTATCATCTGCTGTTTCTTTATCACCTGTTGCTGGTACATCCACTATTTCTGTATCCTCTACCCCTTTGACACTTTCACCCTCTATATCATAAACTCCATCTACACAGGCTCTCTTCTTCAAATCTGTGCTTCCCTTTTTCTCTAATCCCATGGTAAAAAATCCATCAGACTTAAAAGAAAAATTCACCATGCAAGCCCCTACAAAAGACGCTAATAATGCAGGAGTCCCTATTCTCCAAGCAATAACGAATACAATTCCATATAGTAGGTAACGAAGCATTATGTTAGGAGTCATGGAAGCTTTTTTACCTGCTTCTGCCTTTTCCAAATAATTCTTCGACCCAATGATAATAATTCTAAAGTTAATAAGGTTAATCCCCACTCCCATCCAGAAACCAATCAGCGCTATAATTGTTGGCCAGTTAAAAAGCAAGGTAATAACTATGATAAGCCCTGTGATTATAAAAGAGGTAAGCAATACTCTTTTAGGCACTTCCCGAATGGGATTACTTCTCAATTGGCTCATCTTCCTTTCTCCTTTTCAACTCTAAATTTGATCCATGATGTCTTTTCTAATTCATCAATTTTTTAACCATTAAATATACTGCTCGAAAGCCACTGGCAACCCCCAATAATGTTAAAATTATCATAAACACATGACCTGTTCCCAGCCATCTATCTAGGTACATTCCTCCGATTAGACCGATGGCTACACTTGCAAACATAATTAAGCCGATCTGGCCAACTAATGAAAACGCAGTCAAAGCACTACGAAGTGCTGAAAGCTGTTCCTCTGCCCCTTTTTCTGATTTAAGACTCTCTGGCTTAGATTCTTTTATCTTCACCCTCTCTATCAGTGCTCTTTTTGAGGGAATAAGCTCCCCCTCTAAATCCTCAGGCTCTAAGGGTTTCGGGTCGAATTCTTCAAAGTCAAATTTCTTCACCTTGTTTTCGCCTGTATCCAATTCTCCTGGCTCTCTTTCTTTATTCATTTCGGCCTCAAATCTAAAAAAACCAAATCATTTCCCAAAATAGTACCTTTTCCTCTTTCGAAAAGACAATACTTCGAACTAAATGATTCGACCACAAGCATTAACCACTATTTCCTATGTTTAAAGCACATCAAATTGAACTTTTGACTTTACCAGATGCACCTCAATCATATATAGCATAAAAGCGGGTTGGTGTCAACTTCTTTTAGTGATTTGACGTACAATTTTCTTGGCTTTTTTTAACATATTCATTACTTTCACCCTCTCTAATCAATGCCTTTATTTTCCGATACCGAAAAGTAATTGGATTCTTTTTCTAAATCCAAAAAGGAGTTCTGCCTTAAAGCTTCATAAAGTACCACCGCTACTGAATTGCAAAGGTTCAAAGAGCGAGAGGATTCCACCATGGGAATACGTACACATCTCTTCATATTTTCTCTTAAAATCTCATCAGGAATGCCAGCGCTTTCTTTTCCAAACATAATAAAACAATCAGGTTCATAATTAACCTGAGTGTAAGACTTTTTCCCTTTGGTTTCTGCCATGTAAATTTTAGCACCTGGATTACGCTTCAAAAAATCCTTATAATCAATATAGGTCGTCACATCTAGTTCTGACCAGTAATCCATTCCTGCCTTTTTTAAGGCCTTTTCGTTAATTTTAAACCCCAGAGGCTCAATCAGATGAAGGCGCGCACCTGTTACCATACAAGTTCGTCCTATATTTCCTGTATTCCCAGGTATTTCTGGCTCTAATAACACTATATTTATCATGTTTTGCCTTCTCGCTTATATTTGAGTAATGATGTAGACATCAAAAACATTTTAACCTTTGTATCAAGTAATTTTTCTAAGATGAGTGTTCCTTTGAGCTAACTCTTTTAGAATATGGATTTCATCTTCTGTAAATAACTGTTCCCCATTATTTTGTGTTTGATTGGCAAAACCCTGTTGTCCTTGTCCCATATTCCCACTTTCGATAATCCCTTTTAACGTTGCGATTTCATCTTCGTGTACTTTTAACTCACTCTTCAGATACGCATCATACATGGTTACAATTTGCTGTATATGAAAATATACATCTACTTTGTCGAGGCCACCGCCTCCTAAGCCAGCTCTTTTAATGTTCATTTTGTTAATGTAACTAATAATATCTTCCTTCGTAACCTTGATGTTATTATCCACTTCTTCTTTGTTTTTTCTAAACATGGCTCTAGCCTCCTCTTTTTATTGCTTTTTCTCGTTCCTTTTACTGAAATCACTCAGCTTCTTCACTTTGGTCTGGGTAAATGGCGAATGTAATCCCCTCTTTTAATTAATCTCGCCTTATTTTTTGTAGTCTCTCCAATCACTTCTGACACCACTTTTTTCTCTCTCAACTCTAACATAACTTCCTCCCACTTGGAAGTGATGATTAAATAACTTCCTCCAGATAATAGCTGATAAGGATTTAGTCCAGCAAACTGACAAATTTCTATCGTCTCTTGACGGATGGGAATGAGAAGGCTTTCTATCTCAACTCCTGTTCCATATGTTTCGCAAAAGTGCCACATGGCCGACCATAAACTTTTACATTTTTCATCTACCCCTAAAGAGATGAATACCTCCTCTTCGTGCTCTTCTATTCCATTCAACCCCTTTAAAACCCATGGAGGAATCAGAGACTCTTTACATTTTTTCACTTGATTCATAAAATGTTTGGAAAAATATGACCCTAACTCCTCCTCTTTTTCTTTCGCTATTTTTAGCGAGCCTTCAAGTCCAACATATCCTACCTGGATAATCTTTTTTTTCGGTAACAATCTCTCTGGTCCCCTCCTACCACTATTCCCTAGCAATCCTCAACATATCCTACTAGGATAACCTCTAATATCCTCCTGTATATTCACCTTCATATCCCCCCAAATAATCACCGGTATATCCTCCTTGCCCACTACCTGTATATTCATATTCACTGGGTTGCCAGCCCGTTAAAATTTGATTGATTGTGTTTCTAACAGTATCATAGTTCTGACTACCGATTGCCCCTAACATCAATGCGGTACTATCGGGGTTGGGAGATCCTGTCCCAACTTCCCAAATTCTTGGAGATTCCATATAATGGCTAGAGTTCACCTGCACTCGCTCCACTTCCACATCGTCAATAAAGATTACCTTTATTAGCCTTGCTGTAATAGGAGCTCTGGCTTCACTCACGATCCACATGGCACCAATCCCATACTCAGTGGCTATAAATTGAGTTCCCTGCGGCACATCACCATACTCAGCCTCACTAATAAATTCTATTCTCCGATTAGCAGGTCTACCTTCTCTTCCAAAAATGTTGTAGGTTATGCTCTCCCCAGGTACAATCACTGCTTCAATATAAATCGGCGTGCTCATGTTGTTTCTAAATCGTAAATCCAACAATCCTTCTGCTATCGCTGCGTCCCTTGAATAGCGTACATAGTTCACTGGCATAGAGTGAGCATTGCGTTGTAGAATCTCTATTTCTGCATATAATAAAGCATTATAAAGGGTACTGGCCACCTGACAAATCCCTCCCCCTATAGCATCAACGGTTAAGTTACCAACAAACATTGACCCATAGGCGTAACCATTTTCCACAGTATAAGGGCCCATTAAATTACAAGCAGAGATTTCATCTCCTGGTGCAAGAAAAAGGTGATTGATTTTGGAGGCTCCATTTTCAACATTCTGAGCACGGCTTTCATTACTGTCAAAGAAAGTAGTTGTAAATGTCCCTAATAAGTCTGTAATTTCACGGAGTTGGTCTGCCACAACATCGGCGTCTTCCCTGATTACCTCAAGAGTAAAGCTTGCACTTGTTCTATCCCAGTAACGATTAATGTAATCAGAGATTTCATGATAAGCAAATTCTATTTCAAAGACTTCCCCTGCTCGGTCCGGTATAATATTCACCCCGCTTGCGGTGCTTTCTATTCTGGCGTTAACAGGAGTGTTCAGATGAGCCTCCATATGTGACTTCAAAAAATCTGTCAGTTCACTCAAAGAGATTTCATAATTTAGCGGAATATCCACATTCAATCGTCCACTATTGGCACGACGGGCAAGACGCACTCTTCGAGACAGAACCCTCTCTTGCCCGTACTCAAGAGCCTCTTTTACCACCCCATTCAAACCTTCAATCGATAAGCCGATATCCCCCAAAGTTCCCGAAAAGCTACCTCGATTCTCTATTCTAAAAGTAATACCACTCTCTTGATAAGTTGCTAATCTGGATCTTAATTCATCTAAAGCTTGATTTTGGGTCATTCCCGATACATCAACACCGTCAATAGAGATTCCTGCAAGAATGGTTCCATCATTGTAACGCTCCAGATAATTATTCATCGCAACTCTAGAACCCAAAATGCCAATTAAGATCACCAAAAGAGCCATGCCTAATGTTAGCATGGTTCTTTTAGATATTATTTTGCCTACATTCACATTACTAATTAGCTGCCTTGTGTTCTTCTTAATCCTTTTTCGTCCCTTTTTCAACTTGGATCTTAATCTTGATACCTTCGACTTTGTCTTTTTTGATTCTAGATCCGCTCTTGCATTTTGTTGTTCTGGGATTGACTTTGGCTCTTGTTCCTCTGAATTTTGCATTGTTTTCAACTTAAGCTTTAGTCCCTCTAGATACCTTGTAGGCGTCTTTCCTCTTTTTCGTCTTACTTTTGCACTTTTTCTCACTTGGTATCTGTTTCCTCTTATTCTTTATAACCCCCGCTTTTCCTCATATCCTCTACTTTTCTTCTGTACTCTCTGATTTTTTATAATCCCTTCTCTTCTGCTATACTCTACCTTTCTTACACCCTCTCTTTCTCTTTTATGCCCCTACCTTTTTTTAATTTTTCTCCTTCTAGCCCTTTCTAACCCTTTTTGACGTTTTTGTTTCTTGAAGAATACTCCTTACAATACTTTGTCAAAGGACATTCTCCACACTTTGGGTTTCTAGCGGTGCATATGCTTCGACCAAAGGCAATAATTTGAATGTTAAACAGTATCCAATGCTCCTTTGGTAGCTCTTTCATTAAATCTTGTTCTATCTTTTCAGGAGAACTTTCTTTAGTGAATTTCAAGCGATTCGAAATTCGTTTCACATGAGTATCCACAACTACGCTAGGTTCATGGAATATATTTCCTCGGATTACGTTGGCTGTTTTGCGACCTACTCCAGCCAAAGAAGTTAGATGTTCAATATCTTTGGGGACTTCTCCTTGATATTTTTCTTTTATATCTTCCATACAGGAAATTATATTTTTTGCCTTGGTATGATAAAATCCTGTGGATTTAATATCTTGTTCCAACTCTTTTAAGTCTGCATTGGCAAAATCCTGAACAGATAGATACTTCTTAAATAAATCCTTCGTTACAATGTTCACTCTAGCATCCGTGCACTGAGCGCTTAGAATCGTGGCAATCAGAAGTTGCCAAGGTGTTTCATAATCTAGATAACGAATAACCTCTGTACCAAAATGTTCGTCTAATATTGCAAGAATTTCTTCTGTTCGCTTCTTCATTAATTCTTGGGCAAGAACACACAGTATTTATAACTCACAGAGATTGACTTGGTCGCCTGTACCATCAGATCAATTTCATGAGAATTTGCCCTCTCCTTTTGGATTTTAAAACTTTACCATAGAAACAATATGTATTTTTGCTTGATGATTCCAAGAACTTTTACCAAGATAATCAAACAGATACACTTTTCCATTAATAGACTCCAGATGAGTCATCTTCCTTATCTTTCTTTTCTCCATTCCTTGATAGTCTGTTAGATAGTTAAACTCTACAGATTCCTTGTCATAAAATTCTTTTATCGCTTCTTTTGATAAAGCCTCTTCTCCAGCAAAAGCAGGCCTTTTTTTAGGATTTTCTCTTAAGTAATAATCAAGAATTAGGAGTTGTCGAAACTCTTCTGCCTCTTTCTTTCCCTCATTACCATTCCATAATTCACTTTTCACAAACTCTAGAATCATCTCATATCGCTTTTCTCTAGAATGATTGTGTGCTTTACCATCATTTAAATTATAAAAATCCCCCAAGGATTCATACAGGTAAAATGGAGAAGGAAATTTCTTCTCTAACCAATTTATTGAATGGAGGAACTGACCACTATTATAGTAGATTTCCACCATTTCTTCAACTGCTTTAATCCTTAAAATTTCATTAAAGTCAAGCCATTTGGTGGCTAGCACCTCATAAGGAGGGTGTTCTTGCACTACCAAGCCATAGATTTCTTTATTTTTGTCCAAAAGAGAACCTTTAAGTAACTTCAGAAAACCTAATTGCAAGTGTTCTGCCTTTAATTGATATACTTGATTAAAAGATTTAATAAAACTATCCATATCCTCCTTCGGCAATCCCCCAATCAAATCTAGGTGCAAATGGATATTCTGAGACTCTTTAAGCCTGCTAACCCCTCTTTCAACCAAAGAAAAATCCATCACTCTGTTTATCTCTTTTAAGGTCCAAGAGTTGGTGCTTTGTACCCCGATTTCAAACTGGACTAACCCCTGACGAAATGTGCCAAGTAATTCAAAATCTTCTTCCCCCAATAAATCTCCTGCTATTTCAAAATGAAAATTTGTTTTTCCATTGTCATGGTCTTGGATGAACCTCCAAATCTCCCTTGCTCTTCTTCCATCACAGTTAAAGGTTCTGTCCACAAACTTCACCTGAGGCACATCGTTATTTATAAGAACCTTTATATCTTCCTTCACCCTCTTCAAGGTTTTGAATCGCACTTCATCCTCTGCAGAAGACAAACAATAACTACAAGAATAGGGGCAACCACGACTGCTTTCATAATATATGATTCGATTTTCTAGACTTGATAAGTCTCTATAAGGAAAAGGTAGAGAATCTAGCTCTATGTGTTTAACCATAGGAGTCTCTTTTATTTCTCCTCTTTCATCTCTATAAGCGATTCCCAAAATATCTTCCATGTTGTTCTCTTCAAAAGTTTCTTCATAGCCTCTTTTATAAATCTCTTTATCAGCCTCTTTATGAATCTCCTTACAATGCTCTTTGTAACCCTCTACTTTCAAAATTCTTGCAAATGCCTCTTCTCCCTCCCCTTTAACGATTCCTGACAACTGTGGATATTTCTCCAAGACCTCTATTGCATTATAAGAAACCTCTGGCCCTCCTAACCATAACTTAGTCTCAGGCAATATTTTTTTTAATTCTACAATCAAGCGTTCTACATAAGAGATATTCCATATATAACATGAAAACCCTATTAAATCTGGTTTTTTCTTGTAAATATCTCTTAATATTTCATCGAAATGTTGATTGATGGTATATTCTTCTACTTCTACCTGTATACTAAAGGAAAACCTAGCGTACTCTTGTAGATGATGTACTGCTAAGTTAGAATGAATAAATTTAGCATTTAATGCACATAATAATACTCTCATCTTGACTTTCTCATGGTTTTTCTATATAATTGAGTTCCGTGCAGCCGGGGCGCTAGCGGTGTCTTGTAACCTGCAATCCGCTACAGCAGGGGTGATGTTACGCTGAGGGTGATAAT
>JGI20163J15578_10001271_pt1 | contig 10431 bp, 11 predicted proteins | sample TergutCu122P1_FD_15578 | JGI IMG/M metagenome (IMG submission 15578)
ATCATTATGTTTTTCTGGGCTTCAGGATTAAAGTCCGTTCGTTCTCAGAATTTAGCCACCAATTATGTTCGTGATGGAAGTTTACAGATTCCTATTAGAACAGAACGATTTTTATTTAGAAATGTAGTGAAGCGACCAAGACCAAAGCAAAATAATAATAGTGGCGGAGGCATCGGTGGTTCCACCATTAGAACTGGTTCTGGAGGCGGAAGCTTTGGTGGCGGTGGAAGAAGATTTTAACGTGAATATATATTCATAGAAGATTTTAGAGTAGTTTTGAGCAGTTATAAATGATTGTATTTATAGTTAGAAAGGAATGAGTGTATTTATGAAAGAACGTATCCTAACGATAGTACTTATTGTGCTGGTTATCATCGTTGTTCTGTTGGTCTATTCACGTCTAAGAAATATCTTGGACCCAGACAGAAGCGGTTGAGGACCTGTGATTAACAGACAGGTGTCTGAAGAGATGATAGAAGCAGATGAAACAGAAGATGTAGATGAAATGGAAGAAGTCGATGAGGGCACATGAGTACCCATTAACAGGCAGGTGCCTGATGAAGAAGAAACAGAAGAACTTGGTGGATGGATATGAGGGCCAGTAGGCGGGCAGGTGTCCGAACAGGAGTTGGAAGAGGATGATTAAAGAACTATACCAATGGAACCAACCTTTTGTTTGTAAGTGACGTCTTACCAGATACGAGATATTTATTGTGTGGTGTGATGAAGGAATACTAGAGAGAAATGTAATGAATATAATGAATTATCAATTGGAATTAGACAAGATAATGAAAATGAGTACTGCCAACAATCAAAGACCAAGTCTATTATTACATAGCTGTTGCGCGCCTTGTAGCAGCTATGTTTTAGAATACTTACTTGACTACTTTGAAATTACAGTATTCTATTACAATCCAAATATCTTCCCTGAATCAGAGATGATTCAGCGAGTAAAAGAGCAAGAAAAGTTGATTAATCAGATGAATCAGGGGGCACTAAGAAATGATAAAGAGGAGGAGAAATCCACTGGTCAAGGAGAGATAAAGTTTATCCAGGGTCCATATGAACAGGAAAAGTTCTATCAACTTTCCAAAGGTTTAGAGAGAGAAAAGGAAAAAGGAGAGCGTTGTGTAAAGTGCTACAAGTTACGATTGGAGAAGACTGCTTGGTTGGCCAAAGCGCAGGGTTTTGATTATTTTACCACCACCTTATCCATTAGTCCTCTAAAAGATGCTGACCTAATCAACCACATTGGAGGCCAGTTACAGGAAGAAGTTCAAGTAAAGTGGTTGCCATCAGACTTTAAGAAAAAAAATGGTTACAGACGTTCTGTAGATTTGTCCAAGCAATTTGGACTATATCGCCAAAATTACTGTGGTTGTGAGTTTTCTCTTATAAACAGGTAGTTTTTTCAGGGGGAATCAGATATACTATAAAGATAATCTTGAAGGTGATGAGCAAAAAAAATCAAGACGAATGATATTCAGATAACCAAACATGATACGAAATGAGATTGAGGAAAAGGAAAAATGGATAAAAAACTAAAGGTAGGAGTATTAGGAGCAACAGGAACAGTAGGACAAAGATTTATCACTTTACTGGACAACCATCCTTGGTTTCAGGTAGTAGCTCTAGCGGCAAGTCCCCGCTCAGCAGGGAAGACTTACCAAGAGGCAGTAGGGGAAAATTGGAGAATGGAAACTCCTATGCCTGATGCGGTGAAAGAACTTGTGGTATTTAATGTGAATGAGATAGAAAAAGTAGCCAAGGAAGTGGACTTTGTCTTCAGTGCTGTGGAGATGTCCAAAGAAGAAATCAAAGCCATTGAATATGCTTATGCCAAAGCAGAGGTTCCGGTGGTGTCTAACAACAGTGCTCATCGCTGGACAGCAGATGTACCCATGGTGGTTCCAGAGATTAATGACCATCACTTTGAAATCATTCCTAATCAGCAAAAACGTCTAGGAACAAAGAGAGGTTTTGTGGCAGTGAAACCTAACTGCTCCATTCAAAGCTATCTTCCATGTCTCAAAGCATGGGAAGAGTTTGAACCAAAGGAATTGTTTGTGACCACTTATCAAGCCATATCAGGAGCAGGGAAAACCTTTGAGCAATGGCCAGAGATGGTAGGGAATATTATCCCATACATTGGAGGCGAAGAAGAAAAAAGCGAGCAAGAGCCTCTTAAGATATTAGGCAGGTTGGAAGGGGGACAATTGGTCAATGCAACAGAGCCAAAGATTTCTTGTCAATGCCTTCGAGTGCCTGTACTGGATGGGCATTTCGCGGCAGTATTCATTAAGTTTGGGAAAAAAACCACAAAAGAGCAATTGATTGAAAAACTAGAGAGCTATACTGGTTACCCCCAGCAGGAGAATCTGCCCAGCGCACCCAAGAACTTTATTCAATACCACAAAGAGGAAGAACGCCCTCAAGTAATCCTAGATGTGGATTTTGAAAAGGGCATGGGAACGTCTATTGGTCGATTGCATGAAGACGGGCTTTACGATTTTAGATTTATTGGATTATCTCACAACACCATTCGAGGTGCTGCAGGTGGCGCCGTACTATGCGCAGAAACCTTGGTGGCCCAAGGATATATCTCTCACTGAGATATAGTCGCGGTTGGACGGCAGAGATTTGCAGAGGTACATGATTGATGATTTAGGGATAAGAGGATGCCATGAGTTTTATTCTTTTATCCTAATGAATCCTCAACCTGAGATTTGGCCATAAGGACAAGTCTCATATGTTGAGGGAAATAGAGAGAGGAAACTTACAATTTGACATGAAGAAATTATTTAGACTAACGAAAAGGGACGCCTTTCTTCTGATCGTAACACTTATATTTGCGGCTATTGCAGCCTTTTTATTTATATCCATACCGCTACTGACTCGAATTGTAGTGGACAACGTTATCAACCAACAGCCCTTTGAAGGGGGAGGCATATTTACCTGGCTCATTGAACTTTTTGGTGGCATCGAATCCCTTAGACAATCTCTATGGTTGGCAGGGGTTATGCTTCTAATGGTAAGTTTGGTTCAGGTAACCTTTATGTTTCTGCGGGGAAGAATGGCCAGTGTCATGGCAGAAAATATTGCCAAAGGATTAAAGGATAAGCTTTACGACCACATTCAAAAGCTACCCTACGATTACCATGTCAAGTCTCAGGCAGGAGATTTGATTCAACGTTGTACATCAGACGTGGAAACGGTACGAGTATTTTACAACCAACAAGCCATTGAAGTGGTAAGATCAGTGTTTTTGGTAGGTTTTGCTACATCGATAATGGTTAACGTAGACCTTAGAATGACTTTTGCTTCTTTGTTTTTCCTGCCCTTTATCTTTACTTTTTCCTTCTTTTTCTTTCGTTATGTAAAGAAGACCTTTAAGTTGGCCGATGAAAAGGAAGGGGAATTACAGACGGTATTGCAAGAAAGCTTAAGTGGCATTCGAGTGATTCGAGCCTTTGGTCGAGGAAAGTTTGAGCTAGAGCGTTTTGAAAAGAAAAACGATGAGTTTCGCCAGATTTCCTATCAATTGTTAAAACGATTGGCAGAATATTGGTCCATTACCGATGTGCTTTGTCATGTTCAAGCGTTAATTGTGTTGGTTTATGGGGTGTATTTGACCTATACGGGTCAGTTGACCGTTGGGGAATTTATTCTGTTTAATTCCTATGTGAATATGATGGTTTGGCCTGCCAGACAGTTGGGCCGAGTGCTCAGTGACACGGGTAGAGCCGAAGTTGCCATTGGCAGAATCTACGAAATATTAGAAACGCCAGCAGAGGCCGACACACCAGGAGCCACTCCTCATGACCTAAAAGGAGAGATTGTTTTCGATCAGGTGTCCTTTGCTTATGATAAAGGCAAATCAGTGCTGAACAACCTATCCTTTAAAGTGAATCAAGGAGAAACCATTGCCATCTTAGGGTCTACCGGCTCAGGGAAATCCACTTTATTGCACATTCTACTTCGCTTGTACGATATTGGAAGTGGCAAGGTGACCATCAATGGACGCCAGCTGCAAACTATCAGCAAAGAATGGTTGCGCCAGAAGATAGGGATTGTATTGCAAGAGCCTTTCCTCTATTCCAGAACCATTAAGCACAACTTGAAAATGGCAAAGGATGAACTGGAAAGAGACGAGATGGTAGAGGCCACCACCGTGGCCAATGTGCACCATGTCATCGAAGAGTTTGACAAAGGATATGACACCCTAGTTGGTGAAAAAGGTGTGACTTTATCTGGAGGGCAAAAGCAAAGGGTGGCCATTGCCAGAACCTTGATTCGTAACAGTGAGATTCTTATTTTTGACGATTCCTTAAGTGCCGTAGACACCGAGACCGATAAAGAGATTAGAAGAGAACTGAAAGAACGAGGCAAAGACATCACCACCTTTATTATATCTCAGCGAATCACAACCTTAATGGATGCAGACCGCATCTTTGTGATGGAGCGAGGAGCTGTTACAGACAGCGGTACCCATGAAGAATTAATTCAGCGAGACGGATTATATGCGAGAATCTGGAAGATTCAAAGCATGGAGGCGATAGATTTTGAATACATTTGAAGAACAAGATTATAGTGAGAATTTTGATTTAGGGCTTTGGCGAAAAATCATTCGCTTTTGCAAGCCCCATAAAAAGATATTTATAACTTTAGCAATTTCTGGATTAGTGCTGGCAGTGACCGAGGCATTATTTCCACTATTTACAGGATATGCCATTGATACTTTTGTAGTACAAAGAGACTTGCAAACCTTACCTATCTTCATGTTACTGTTTATTTTGTTGATGTTGATTAAGTGTGTGATGGTGTATTTGTTTATTGCCTATGCTGGAAAAGCAGAGACCTTAGTGTCTCGTGATGTTCGAAGAGCAGGTTTTAGAAAGTTAATGAAGCTGTCCTTTTCCTATTACGACAACACCCCAGTAGGGTGGATGATGGCACGGATGACCTCGGATACCAACAGAATCGGAGACATTGTAGCCTGGAGCACCATTGACGTGGTGTGGAGTTTTGCATTTATCATTATGGCCATTGTCTTTATGTTGATGACCGATGTTCGTTTGACGCTGTTTATGCTTCTGGTAGCTCCTTTGATGGTCATCATCAGCCTGTATTTTCAGAAGAAGATCCTAGCAGGACACCGAGAATCAAGGAAGTTTAATTCTAAGATTACAGGATCTTACAATGAAGGCATTATGGGAGCCAGAACCACTAAGACCTTGGTGAGAGAAGATAAGAACTTTGAAGAGTTTCAGGAGTTATCTGGGGGCATGAGAAGAGCAAGCATCAAAGCTCTTACCATCTCATCACTTTACTTTCCTGTGATTATGTTTACCACCAACATCGCCATTGCCATTGTACTGGGAGAGGGAGGACGAAGTGTTATCGAAGGGTATATCTCTCTAGGAACCCTGTCCATCTTCATTGCTTATGCAGCCTGGTTATCGGATCCCATTGGACAGATTGCCCATGTGATTTCAGAGATCAAAGCCGCTCAGGCGGCAGGAGAGCGAACCATCGCCCTGTTGGAAACGGATTTGGATGTTGTGGATTCGGATGAAATTGTCAAGTTGTATGGAGATTTCCTGGATCCCAAGCCTGAAAATTGGCATGGCATTAAAGGAGACATCCAATTTGAGAACGTATCCTTCCATTACAAAACGGGAGAAGAGGTATTAGAGGATTTTAACCTGAAAGTCAGAGCAGGAGAGAAGATTGCCTTGGTTGGAGAAACTGGCTCAGGGAAAAGCACTATCGTGAACCTGCTTTGTCGTTTCTATGAGCCTATTGAAGGGAGAATTCTCATCGATGGCATGGATTATCGCAAGATGCCACAGATTTGGCTGCAATCCAACTTAGGCTATGTGCTTCAATCGCCACATCTCTTTAGTGGCAGCATTCGAGAGAATATTCGTTATGGGAAACTTGATGCTACTGATGAAGAGATCGAAGAAGCCGCAAGGTTAGTGGATTCCTATGAGTTCATTATGGGAATGGAGAAAGGTTTTGATTTTGATGTAGGAGAGAGCGGTAGCCGTCTGTCTACTGGTCAGAAGCAGCTGGTTTCTTTCGCTCGTGCCATCGTAGGGAAACCAAGTCTCTTCGTGTTGGATGAGGCCACGTCCTCTATTGATACAGAGTCAGAGCAGATCATTCAGAACGCCATTTTCAAGATATTAGAAGGGCGAACCAGTTTTATTGTGGCTCATCGCTTGTCTACCATTCGTCACTGCGATAGAATATTGGTCATTGACAAAGGCAAGATTATCGAAAGTGGCACTCACAAAGAGTTGATTCGCCAGAGAGGGCATTATTATAATCTCTACACCAATCAATTTAAGCGGGAGAGTGAAGATAAGATTCTCAGAGAAGAGACCGAAAGTTGAACTTTTTTGTTTCAAGGAAAAAACCAAAAGTAAGTGCTAATTTAAGCCGAAGAAATATAGAAGCTAAGAAAATTCCAAGTCAGGAGGGCAACAAAATGGGAATGACCATGACACAGAAAATCCTAGCAGACCATGCAGGGTTAGAGAAAGTAGAAGCAGGACAGTTAATCGAAGCAAAGCTTGACGTTGTAATGGCCAATGACATTACAGGCCCTATGGCCATTCCTATTTTCAGGCAGATGGCCGATAAAGTGTTTGATAAAGATAAGGTAGTGATGGTACCCGACCATTTCACCCCTAACAAGGACATTAAATCTGCTGAGAATTCCAAGGCCATTCGTGACTTTGCCAAGGACCAAGAATTGACCTGGTTCTTTGAGCAGGGCAAATCAGGCATTGAGCATGCTATACTCACAGAGTTTGGAATTGTGGTGGCAGGAGAGTGTATTGTGGGAGCGGACTCCCATACTTGTACTTATGGGGCTCTGGGAGCCTTCTCAACTGGAGTAGGCACCACAGATATTGCGACAGCCATGGCTACAGGAGAGCTATGGTTTAAGGTTCCTTCTGCTATTAAGTTTGAACTTACAGGCAAACCCGGGGCTTATGTCAGTGGCAAAGATGTGATTTTGCATATCATTGGGTTGATTGGAGTAGATGGAGCCTTGTACAATTCTATGGAATTTGTAGGGGACGGTATCGCTCATCTGTCCATGGATGATCGTTTTACCATTGCCAACATGGCCATTGAAGCAGGAGCCAAAAATGGCATCTTCCCAGTGGATGAGTTGACCATAGAGTATTTGGAGCAACATTCTAAGAAGCCATACAAAATTTACCAAGCAGATGAAGATGCGGTGTATGACCAAGTGATTGCTATAGATTTAAGCACCATTCGTCCTACCGTAGCCTTCCCACATCTGCCAGAGAATACCAAGACCGTGGATGAGATCAAAGAGATGGAGCCCATTAAAATCGACCAAGTGGTAATCGGCTCTTGTACCAATGGAAGAATCGAAGATTTCCGTAAGGCGGCGGCTATTTTAAAGGACAGACTGGTTCATGAAGATGTTCGTGTGATGATTGTACCCGCCAGTCAGAGAGTATTCAAGCAATGTATGAACGAAGGATTAATGGATATCTTCATTGACGCAGGCTGTGCCATTAACACTCCCAGTTGTGGGCCTTGTATGGGAGGACATATGGGCGTGTTGGCCGCAGGTGAGAAATGCGTGTCCACAACCAATCGAAACTTTGTAGGGAGAATGGGGCATGTGGACTCGAAAGTGTATCTGGCTTCCCCAGAAGTAGCGGCAGCCAGTGCGGTGATGGGGGTTATTGCGAATCCAGAGGAGGTGGAATAATGAAGGCTTTAGGACGTGTATTTAAATATGGAGACAACGTAGACACCGATGTAATCATCCCTGCTCGTTTTTTAAGTTCTTTTGATGGGAAGGAATTGGCGAAGCATGCCATGGTGGACATTGACCCTACCTTTGCTGGGAGAGTGAAGCAAGGAGATTTAATTGTGGCAGGAAAGAACTTTGGCTGTGGCTCATCAAGAGAGCATGCGCCGTTATGCTTGAAGGAGGCAGGAGTAAGCTGTATTATTGCTGAAACTTTCGCCAGGATATTCTATCGGAATGCCATTAATATAGGATTGCCCATCATAGAGTGCCCCGAAGCAGCCATTGACATTCAAGAGGGGGATGAAGTAGAAGTTATCTTCGAAACTGGAGAGATTACCAATCATACCACAGGGAAGAGGTATGTGGGGCAACCTTTTCCTGAGTTTATGCAGAAACTGATTCAGGCTGGAGGGTTAGTAAACTATACCAACCAGAAGTTGAAGAAAGCTAAGATGGAATGAGAGTGAATTGTTTATTTTGAGGGAAAAAGATGAGAAAAAAAGTGAAGAAGATATTGAAAATAATACTAGCTATTGTGCTGCTTATACTTTCTCTTGCTTTGATTTTAGTTGATATACCCTTCTTGGATTCTCTTGTTGAGAAAATTCTTGAAAAACTTGAGAAAAGAAAAAAAGAAACGATAAATTTCAGTTTTTGGGAGTAAATGAGGGGAAATTTGTATCTTCGTGTGTTCCACGCTAGGAGGTAGAGAGATGAACAACGTGAAAGAAGTTATCAATGAAACAATGAAAGACGATGAGTTTTTCATTCATCTTGGGGACTTTCTTGATCACTTTTATCGTTCGAATCATGACATAAGACAAATCATGATAGATGACTCTCCGTTAAGTTTCAAAACTATGGTGAGTCCTTATTATCTTGCATTTACAGCGGCCACAGTTCACAAATTGGCAAATGATTATAAATTGAATGTGCCTGAATGGGTTTTTGACACCGCCTGCTATTTAAGTGGGGATAACCCCTACTTTACGGGCAATGTGAAAGGGAATTTACGCTTACTTTTCTTATATTTATCACCAACTGAATTTAAACATCGCAATCTATTTGTTGACGAAAATGTATTGAAAAGAGTGTAGGAGAAATCAGATGATTAGAAAAGAGAAATTATTGGAAGCCTTAAAGCGTGTTGGTGAAAAACTTGATGCCGAAGGGAAGGTTGGAGAAATATTACTTACAGGAGGGGCAACAATGTCTCTTGTATTGGATGCACGTACGTCAACGCAAGATGTAGATGCCCTTTATGAGCCAAAAGATGATATTAATAATATAGCAAAGGAAGTGGCAATAGAAATGAATCTGCCACAAGATTGGCTTAATGACAGTGTGAAAGGGTTTATGTCACCAGGAGCAGAGGTTCATGAATATAAAACATTTGCCGGTTTGCGGATTACTACGGTTACACCTGAGTATCTTTTAGCCATGAAACTTCTGTCAGCACGGATATCGGACACAGACTTAGAGGATGCTGGGTTCTTAATGAAGAAACTTAAAATCGGTACAGCCGAGCAAGCCTATGAGGTTTTGGAAAAGTATTATCCAGTTGAAAGAGTATTGCCTAAAACAAAGTATTTCATTGAGGAAATATTGGAAAAGATAGAATGAAAGTGAGATGGATAGATAGAGTCGAGGAGACCCGCTATGAAAAAGGCATATTTATAGGAATTTATATATTATATCCATCTGTATCCATAGTTTTTTTGGTGCTGTTATTCTTACTAATTTACTATATAGTTCCTTTTTCCTTTTTATTTTACCCAGGTTGGGGTGAGGTTGTGCTTCCTCTCGCTTTTCTTTATGCTTTTCCTATTTTTGGGTTTTATTATTTTATTAAAAAGCGACCTTTTAATCAGTGGTTATTATTTATTGGCTTTGTTCCAGTTCCCTTTTGGATATATTATTTTGACCGTGGCGGAAGCTATCAATGGGCAACTCTTTGGTCAACTGTTTTTTACGCAATACCCTTAATCATCGTCTCTTTGATTATAAGCATTGTTTTAACAATAAAAGATAAAAGAAAACTTAACAAGATAAATTTTAGTTTTTGGGAGTAAAAAAATGGAATTATACTACAAAAGCACCAGAACCGACAACATACAAGTGAAGGCATCAGAGGCGATTCTACAGGGTCTGGCACCAGATGGTGGACTGTTTGTGCCCAGTCGAATGCCTAAGTTAGAAGTTCCCATGGAAGAGTTGGCAAATCTTTCCTATCAAGAAATCGCCTATGAAGTAATGAGGCTGTTCTTGACAGATTACACAGAAGATGAATTAAAATCATGCATTAACAATGCCTATGATGACAAGTTCGATACAGAAGAAATTGCTCCTATTGTAAAGGTGGGAGATGATGGCAGTGCTACTTACTATTTGGAGTTGTTCCACGGACCAACTCTGGCGTTTAAGGACATGGCTTTGTCCATCCTGCCCTATCTAATGACAACAGCGGCCAGGAAGAATCAAGTGACCAATGACATCGTCATTTTAACGGCCACCTCAGGAGACACAGGAAAAGCCGCTTTGGCAGGATTTGCTGATGTGCCTGATACTAAGATTATTGTTTTTTATCCTAAGAATGGAGTCAGCCAGATTCAAGAACTGCA
>JGI20163J15578_10001272_pt1 | contig 10430 bp, 3 predicted proteins | sample TergutCu122P1_FD_15578 | JGI IMG/M metagenome (IMG submission 15578)
TACCGAATGCNNGGAATACAGGATACAGTAGCCCGAAAATCCCGGAAATACGCCAAAAACTAGCCCTTTACTCACTGCTATTTTGTAAACGACGGTCGGATTCTTCAGCGCCGTCATAGGGGATCGTGGAATAAATGCCGCGAAGCGGCGTTTATGCCGCGAAAGCCCCTTGACGGCGTCACGACTAAGTACGCTTCGACGGCGAAGCCGGCAGTTGCTGAATTTATTCAGAGACTGCCGGCTTCTGCCTCGCGGCGAGCGCTGGGGGTTTGGGGGCGGAGCCCCCGTAGAAGCCGCGCAGCGGCGCGGGGTCTGGGGACGAAGTCCCCAGCTGGGAGCGGGACAGCGTCCCGCGGTCTTAACGCGATAGAGCCCCGTAGAGGCGTTTGAGTTGTCGTCCTAGTGTTTTACACGACCCCCATACTCAAAAACGAGCCACGGGCCTCTAAACGTGTTATACGAGGCATCTGTGTGTGTGAGCCGACAACTGCTGTACGAGACCTCGCCCAGGGGCGCGCCGCCGCGAAGCGGCATTTAATGCGCGCCGGGCGCGCTTGTCGCGCCCTACCGCGCGCGGCGGTGAGGTGCGTGGGCGGGCCAAGCGGCAACGCCGCGCAGGCCGATGGGCGCGTCAGCGTAGCGCGCGCCCAGACCACGCATGCCAGCGCGAACCGCCGCGCCGGGCGGCGCCGCGAGACGCGCCGGACGTAACTTGCTAATGCCCGAGCCGTGGCACGGCGCGGACGAGCGGCAACGGAGGTGTGCCGCCCGTAAAATCACGAGAGGCCCCTCAAACCCGCACTATGACTGGCTTTGAAGGGCCTCTCGCGCGCGCGCGCGCGTGATCGCGCGCGCGCGCGCGTAGGCGCGCGCATTATGCGCGCGCGCGGCTATTAGCTATTGATTGCCCTTGTTTATATGAATACAAGTGCACGAATTTGCACTTGCCAAAAGTAAAAGCCCGTGGTATTCTGTGATTGACGAGAAAACAGAAAAACCAGGGCTTTGTGTAACCCTTCCCGTTAGGGGGGAAAGGAAACTTTATGTATCCCGATGATACCACGAAGAAAGTGCGCGCGCAAGTAGTAACACCAATCCAGATATATCTAACGGCGGAAGTGACACTCAAGCGTCAGGGAGACCGCTACGCCGAGGTGCTTTACATGGCGAAGAAATCAAGGCCGAATATCCGCAAGCTGAACAAAGACGAGTATGTTGAGCTTAACACCGGGGAGATCAAACGATTTAAGCAAAGCGACGGTAAAATGCGCGAGACGTTGCGGCATACTTTCCGGGAGCTTAAGGGCCTGATACGGTCGAATTTCAGCGCGGATGACCCGAGCCAAAAGTTTGTGACGCTTACATACCGGGAGAACATGACCGATCCAGAGCGGCTGTTAAAAGATTTTAAAGCTTTCTGGATGCGCCTCCAGCGATCACACAAGCGTTGGCCGATGAAATACATAGCAGTTGCGGAGCCGCAGGGCCGCGGAGCGTGGCATATGCACGTGATGATTAAGTCCGATGAGCCGGGTCTTTGGATCGACAAGGACAAGCTTAAAGAACTGTGGGGCCATGGCAGAACCGAGATAGAGCAGCTTAAGAGCGACGATGTCGGGAATTATTACGTGGCATATTTTACCAGCCTTGCCGCGGAGATTGACGGCGGCGAAGTCGATCCGCTTAAGCCCACAAACAAAGCTTATGTCAAGGGCGGTCGCCTGCAATTCTACCCGAAGGGGTTCCGGTTCTATCGCTGTTCGCAAAGCATAAGACGCCCGACGCAAGAGGAGATCGAACACTGGCGAGTTCAGGACGAATACGGCAAAGCCAAGTACAAGCAAGCATACGAGCTTCAGCGTGTCGAGGACGATGGCGGTGCAGACGATGCGATTAATTTTATTCAACGCGAGATGTACGACAAAAATTTAAGCCCCGCGGATTAGGCGGGGTTTTGTTTTGTTGCTATTGGCGTATATGCCTTTGTCGGCTTCGGCAAATGTGATAGCAGCCCGTGCAAAGATTGCTGCATTTACCGAATGCCTGGAATACGAAATGCAGTAGCCAGAAAAGCCCGGAAATACGCCAAAAACTCGCCCTTTACTCACTGTTATTTTGTAAACGACGGTCGGATTCTTCAGCGCCGTCATAGGGGATCGTGGAATAAATGCCGCGAAGCGGCGTTTATTCCGCGAAAGCCCCTTGACGGCGTCACGACTAAGTACGCTCCGACGGCGAAGCCGGCTTCGCTCAAAGAGCGGGGCCGGCTTTTGTCACACGGCGAGTGTGGGGGTTCGGGGGCAAAGCCCCCGTAAAAGCGGCTGAAAGCCGCGCGGGGTCTGGGGTCGAAGACCCCAGCAGGGGGCGGGACAGCGTCCCGCGGTCTTTTCTGAACACGGCGGTGCGGTGCGTGGGCGGGCCAAGCGGCAAAGCCGCGCAGGCCGATGGGCGCGGCAAGCGCCCAGACCACGCACGCCGACACGAACCGCCGCGCCGGGCGGTGCCGCGAGACGCGCCGGACGTGACTTGCTAATGCCCGAGCCGTGGCACGGCGTGGACGAGCGGCAACGAAAGTGTGCCGCCCGTTTTTTTATGTTTCGTTCTTCGTTTCATGTAGACAGAATTTTTATGCATATTTTTGCATAGCGACGGGATGTAAAATGGGGTCAAAAGGGGATCAAAAATAGGGGTCAAAAACGGGTCTTTTCTTCTCTCGATACTTTAGGCGTATTGAGATTCTTTAAAATAGCCGTGAAGCCGCACTGTGAGCGGGTTTGAGAGAATTTTGAGATACAGTTGACAAACCAATGGCTGATGTGCTATTTTGGATGTGTCTAATACCCAAAAATAACCAACCAGCCAGAGAGGAAAAAATTATATCATGTGTGAGCAAAATGTACAAGAGGTTTTATGTGATAAAGCTAAAAATGGTCGGGAACGGCCTTGGAGAGAAAAGCGTGTGGCTACGGAATATACTGCTCTGGCCTATGACGAGGTGAATGAGCGTAAGGCCTTACGTTTGCGCGATTGTGGTTGCTATTTGGACTTTAAGCCTATGATTGACGGTGGTTTGAAGTTGATGCGTGCTAATTTTTGCCGTGTTCGGCTCTGCCCTATGTGTATGTGGCGGCGCGGACTTAAGGTTTTTGCGCAGACGATGGCGATTATGCAGGAACTAGAGCGTGAGCGGAAGTGTGGTTATGTGCTGTTGACGTTAACAGTACGCAACTGCGTTGGTGACGAGTTATCGGCTACGCTTGATGAGATGACCGAAGGCTGGAACCGATTAACCAAGTATAAACGAGTTGGCAAAGCCGCTAAGGGCTGGATGCGTATTACAGAGATTACACATAACTTGGACAATGATACGTATCATCCGCATTTTCATGCGATTCTTGCGGTGCCTTTAAATTATTTTGCACAAGGATACATTTCCCAAGCCGATTGGACAAGCATGTGGCAGAAGGCTGCAGGGCTGGACTATAAGCCGATTGTACATGTGAAGCGCGTAAAGGTTGACACGACAAAGACAATGGCGAAGGCTGTGGCCGAAGTTGCGAAGTATGCCGTTAAGGACAAGGATTACATTGTGCCGCGTGATTGGGAGTTAACTGTACAGACAATCGGTGTGCTTGATGCGGCACTGCACAAACGCCGCCTTGTTGCGTATGGCGGCAAGTGCAGGGAAATACATAAACGGCTGCATCTTGACGATGCCGAAGACGGTGACTTGGTGAATGTCGGTGATGATAGCACGCCGATTGAGCCGGGTGCTGAGGAGATTTCGTATTCTTGGAGCATTGGATATCAGCAGTATTTTCGACGTGTCAGAAAGCCGGAAGGGGTGTAATTTCGGTGAAGAACAAAATCCCGCAAATTAGGCGGGGTTTTGTTTTGTTGCTATTGGTGTGCAAGCCTTTGTCGGCTTCGGCAAGTGCGATAGCAGCCCGTCGGCGACGTAGTCGTACGTCGTGGACTTGTAAGCATGATTGAGCGCGTCTTGAACGATTGCGACAGAGCGTGAACGCCGCAGGAGGTTGTATGCGTAAGTCTTTCGCATGGAGTGCGTTCCTAGGTTTGTCAGGCCGATTGCGTTCCCCACTGACTTGATCGCGCCATGGGCGTGCTGGCGCGTGATGGGCTTCGCTCTTGATCGGGCTGCGAAGAGGTAGTCGGCTTCGCTGATCGGCCGCGCCGACACGTATCGTTTGATTGCTCGGGTTATGTGTGGCGGCAAAACCATGATTCTAGGTTTGCCCGTTTTGATCTCCGTCACAGATATTGTGTCTGTTACTGTGTCGCTCACACGCAGGGCAAGTAAGTCCGAAACCCGGTAGCCCGTCGCGCATCCCAGCAGCCACAGCAGCCCCAGTTCGGGACTCCGATTCTTTAACTCGGCATAGATACGGCGTTGTTGTTTTGTGCAGTATACACCCGACACACATCTCGTTTACACCATCCCCTTTCCGGGCAGATTATAGCATGAAAAGCCCGGAAATACTGTGAAAATCTGCTATTTACTCATGTCTGGTTTGTAAACATCACCGGAAATAGTCAGAATAGTGTCGGAGTAGGGGAGTGCTCTTTGCTCGTAAAAAAACGGCTATTTGCCGTTTTTAAGGCTTGCGTAGTTCGTTATCCAACTCAGCGACGAGTTTTGACATGATCTCTTTCTCCTTGCCATTTTCTATCGCTTCTCTCAGTCGCGATAATAACATGCTCTTGTAGCTATCAAACTGCTTGTCTGTCATTCCCATGTGATCACCTCCCAATGCGCTATTATACCACGTCCGAACGGCGCCGTCATCGCCGTCATAGGGGACCGTGGAATAAATGCCGCGAAGCGGCGTTTATTCCACGAAGCGGCGTTTATGCCGCGAAAGCCCCTTGACGGCGTCACGACTAAGTACGCTCCGACGGCGAAGCCGGCTTCGCTCAAAGAGCGGGGCTGGCTTCTGCCACACGGCGAGTGTGGGGGTTCGGGGGCAAAGCCCCCGTAAAAGCGGCTGAAAGCCGCGCGGGGTCTGGGGTCGAAGACCCCAGCAGGGGGCGGGACAGCGTCCCGCGGTCTTTTCTGAACACGGCGGTGCGGTGCGTGGGCGGGCCAAGCGGCAAAGCCGCGCAGGCCGATGGGCGCGGCAAGCGCCCAGACCACGCACGCCGACACGAACCGCCGCGCCGGGCGGTGCCGCGAGACGCGCCGGACGTGACTTGCTAATGCCCGAGCCGTGGCACGGCGTGGACGAGCGGCAACGAAAGTGTGCCGCCCGTTTTTTTATGTTTCGTTCTTCGTTTCATGTAGACAGAATTTTTATGCATATTTTTGCATAGCGACGGGATGTAAAATGGGGTCAAAAGGGGATCAAAAATAGGGGTCAAAAACGGGTCTTTTCTTCTCTCGATACTTTAGGCGTATTGAGATTCTTTAAAATAGCCGTGAAGCCGCACTGTGAGCGGGTTTGAGAGAATTTTGAGATACAGTTGACAAACCAATGGCTGATGTGCTATTTTGGATGTGTCTAATACCCAAAAATAACCAACCAGCCAGAGAGGAAAAAATTATATCATGTGTGAGCAAAATGTACAAGAGGTTTTATGTGATAAAGCTAAAAATGGTCGGGAACGGCCTTGGAGAGAAAAGCGTGTGGCTACGGAATATACTGCTCTGGCCTATGACGAGGTGAATGAGCGTAAGGCCTTACGTTTGCGCGATTGTGGTTGCTATTTGGACTTTAAGCCTATGATTGACGGTGGTTTGAAGTTGATGCGTGCTAATTTTTGCCGTGTTCGGCTCTGCCCTATGTGTATGTGGCGGCGCGGACTTAAGGTTTTTGCGCAGACGATGGCGATTATGCAGGAACTAGAGCGTGAGCGGAAGTGTGGTTATGTGCTGTTGACGTTAACAGTACGCAACTGCGTTGGTGACGAGTTATCGGCTACGCTTGATGAGATGACCGAAGGCTGGAACCGATTAACCAAGTATAAACGAGTTGGCAAAGCCGCTAAGGGCTGGATGCGTATTACAGAGATTACACATAACTTGGACAATGATACGTATCATCCGCATTTTCATGCGATTCTTGCGGTGCCTTTAAATTATTTTGCACAAGGATACATTTCCCAAGCCGATTGGACAAGCATGTGGCAGAAGGCTGCAGGGCTGGACTATAAGCCGATTGTACATGTGAAGCGCGTAAAGGTTGACACGACAAAGACAATGGCGAAGGCTGTGGCCGAAGTTGCGAAGTATGCCGTTAAGGACAAGGATTACATTGTGCCGCGTGATTGGGAGTTAACTGTACAGACAATCGGTGTGCTTGATGCGGCACTGCACAAACGCCGCCTTGTTGCGTATGGCGGCAAGTGCAGGGAAATACATAAACGGCTGCATCTTGACGATGCCGAAGACGGTGACTTGGTGAATGTCGGTGATGATAGCACGCCGATTGAGCCGGGTGCTGAGGAGATTTCGTATTCTTGGAGCATTGGATATCAGCAGTATTTTCGACGTGTCAGAAAGCCGGAAGGGGTGTAATTTCGGTGAAGAACAAAATCCCGCAAATTAGGCGGGGTTTTGTTTTGTTGCTATTGGTGTGCAAGCCTTTGTCGGCTTCGGCAAGTGCGATAGCAGCCCGTCGGCGACGTAGTCGTACGTCGTGGACTTGTAAGCATGATTGAGCGCGTCTTGAACGATTGCGACAGAGCGTGAACGCCGCAGGAGGTTGTATGCGTAAGTCTTTCGCATGGAGTGCGTTCCTAGGTTTGTCAGGCCGATTGCGTTCCCCACTGACTTGATCGCGCCATGGGCGTGCTGGCGCGTGATGGGCTTCGCTCTTGATCGGGCTGCGAAGAGGTAGTCGGCTTCGCTGATCGGCCGCGCCGACACGTATCGTTTGATTGCTCGGGTTATGTGTGGCGGCAAAACCATGATTCTAGGTTTGCCCGTTTTGATCTCCGTCACAGATATTGTGTCTGTTACTGTGTCGCTCACACGCAGGGCAAGTAAGTCCGAAACCCGGTAGCCCGTCGCGCATCCCAGCAGCCACAGCAGCCCCAGTTCGGGACTCCGATTCTTTAACTCGGCATAGATACGGCGTTGTTGTTTTGTGCAGTATACACCCGACACACATCTCGTTTACACCATCCCCTTTCCGGGCAGATTATAGCATGAAAAGCCCGGAAATACTGTGAAAATCTGCTATTTACTCATGTCTGGTTTGTAAACATCACCGGAAATAGTCAGAATAGTGTCGGAGTAGGGGAGTGCTCTTTGCTCGTAAAAAAACGGCTATTTGCCGTTTTTAAGGCTTGCGTAGTTCGTTATCCAACTCAGCGACGAGTTTTGACATGATCTCTTTCTCCTTGCCATTTTCTATCGCTTCTCTCAGTCGCGATAATAACATGCTCTTGTAGCTATCAAACTGCTTGTCTGTCATTCCCATGTGATCACCTCCCAATGCGCTATTATACCACGTCCGAACGGCGCCGTCATCGCCGTCATAGGGGACCGTGGAATAAATGCCGCGAAGCGGCGTTTATTCCACGAAGCGGCGTTTATGCCGCGAAAGCCCCTTGACGGCGTCACGACTAAGTACGCTCCGACGGCGAAGCCGGCTTCGCTCAAAGAGCGGGGCTGGCTTCTGCCACACGGCGAGTGTGGGGGTTCGGGGGCAAAGCCCCCGTAAAAGCGGCTGAAAGCCGCGCGGGGTCTGGGGTCGAAGACCCCAGCAGGGGGCGGGACAGCGTCCCGCGGTCTTTTCTGAACACGGCGGTGCGGTGCGTGGGCGGGCCAAGCGGCAAAGCCGCGCAGGCCGATGGGCGCGGCAAGCGCCCAGACCACGCACGCCGACACGAACCGCCGCGCCGGGCGGTGCCGCGAGACGCGCCGGACGTGACTTGCTAATGCCCGAGCCGTGGCACGGCGTGGACGAGCGGCAACGAAAGTGTGCCGCCCGTTTTTTTATGTTTCGTTCTTCGTTTCATGTAGACAGAATTTTTATGCATATTTTTGCATAGCGACGGGATGTAAAATGGGGTCAAAAGGGGATCAAAAATAGGGGTCAAAAACGGGTCTTTTCTTCTCTCGATACTTTAGGCGTATTGAGATTCTTTAAAATAGCCGTGAAGCCGCACTGTGAGCGGGTTTGAGAGAATTTTGAGATACAGTTGACAAACCAATGGCTGATGTGCTATTTTGGATGTGTCTAATACCCAAAAATAACCAACCAGCCAGAGAGGAAAAAATTATATCATGTGTGAGCAAAATGTACAAGAGGTTTTATGTGATAAAGCTAAAAATGGTCGGGAACGGCCTTGGAGAGAAAAGCGTGTGGCTACGGAATATACTGCTCTGGCCTATGACGAGGTGAATGAGCGTAAGGCCTTACGTTTGCGCGATTGTGGTTGCTATTTGGACTTTAAGCCTATGATTGACGGTGGTTTGAAGTTGATGCGTGCTAATTTTTGCCGTGTTCGGCTCTGCCCTATGTGTATGTGGCGGCGCGGACTTAAGGTTTTTGCGCAGACGATGGCGATTATGCAGGAACTAGAGCGTGAGCGGAAGTGTGGTTATGTGCTGTTGACGTTAACAGTACGCAACTGCGTTGGTGACGAGTTATCGGCTACGCTTGATGAGATGACCGAAGGCTGGAACCGATTAACCAAGTATAAACGAGTTGGCAAAGCCGCTAAGGGCTGGATGCGTATTACAGAGATTACACATAACTTGGACAATGATACGTATCATCCGCATTTTCATGCGATTCTTGCGGTGCCTTTAAATTATTTTGCACAAGGATACATTTCCCAAGCCGATTGGACAAGCATGTGGCAGAAGGCTGCAGGGCTGGACTATAAGCCGATTGTACATGTGAAGCGCGTAAAGGTTGACACGACAAAGACAATGGCGAAGGCTGTGGCCGAAGTTGCGAAGTATGCCGTTAAGGACAAGGATTACATTGTGCCGCGTGATTGGGAGTTAACTGTACAGACAATCGGTGTGCTTGATGCGGCACTGCACAAACGCCGCCTTGTTGCGTATGGCGGCAAGTGCAGGGAAATACATAAACGGCTGCATCTTGACGATGCCGAAGACGGTGACTTGGTGAATGTCGGTGATGATAGCACGCCGATTGAGCCGGGTGCTGAGGAGATTTCGTATTCTTGGAGCATTGGATATCAGCAGTATTTTCGACGTGTCAGAAAGCCGGAAGGGGTGTAATTTCGGTGAAGAACAAAATCCCGCAAATTAGGCGGGGTTTTGTTTTGTTGCTATTGGTGTGCAAGCCTTTGTCGGCTTCGGCAAGTGCGATAGCAGCCCGTCGGCGACGTAGTCGTACGTCGTGGACTTGTAAGCATGATTGAGCGCGTCTTGAACGATTGCGACAGAGCGTGAACGCCGCAGGAGGTTGTATGCGTAAGTCTTTCGCATGGAGTGCGTTCCTAGGTTTGTCAGGCCGATTGCGTTCCCCACTGACTTGATCGCGCCATGGGCGTGCTGGCGCGTGATGGGCTTCGCTCTTGATCGGGCTGCGAAGAGGTAGTCGGCTTCGCTGATCGGCCGCGCCGACACGTATCGTTTGATTGCTCGGGTTATGTGTGGCGGCAAAACCATGATTCTAGGTTTGCCCGTTTTGATCTCCGTCACAGATATTGTGTCTGTTACTGTGTCGCTCACACGCAGGGCAAGTAAGTCCGAAACCCGGTAGCCCGTCGCGCATCCCAGCAGCCACAGCAGCCCCAGTTCGGGACTCCGATTCTTTAACTCGGCATAGATACGGCGTTGTTGTTTTGTGCAGTATACACCCGACACACATCTCGTTTACACCATCCCCTTTCCGGGCAGATTATAGCATGAAAAGCCCGGAAATACTGTGAAAATCTGCTATTTACTCATGTCTGGTTTGTAAACATCACCGGAAATAGTCAGAATAGTGTCGGAGTAGGGGAGTGCTCTTTGCTCGTAAAAAAACGGCTATTTGCCGTTTTTAAGGCTTGCGTAGTTCGTTATCCAACTCAGCGACGAGTTTTGACATGATCTCTTTCTCCTTGCCATTTTCTATCGCTTCTCTCAGTCGCGATAATAACATGCTCTTGTAGCTATCAAACTGCTTGTCTGTCATTCCCATGTGATCACCTCCCAATGCGCTATTATACCACGTCCGAACGGCGCCGTCATCGCCGTCATAGGGGACCGTGGAATAAATGCCGCGAAGCGGCGTTTATTCCACGAAGCGGCGTTTATGCCGCGAAAGCCCCTTGACGGCGTCACGACTAAGTACGCTCCGACGGCGAAGCCGGCTTCGCTCAAAGAGCGGGGCTGGCTTCTGCCACACGGCGAGTGTGGGGGTTCGGGGGCAAAGCCCCCGTAAAAGCGGCTGAAAGCCGCGCGGGGTCTGGGGTCGAAGACCCCAGCAGGGGGCGGGACAGCG
>JGI20163J15578_10001273_pt1 | contig 10425 bp, 12 predicted proteins | sample TergutCu122P1_FD_15578 | JGI IMG/M metagenome (IMG submission 15578)
TGCGAATGCTATGTATATCTGAAAAAATAAGTTTATATTAAACAAATTGGTAAATACGAAAATCAACTCAACACCTCAAATGACTTTCTAGAGCAATGATGTAATTGCTTGTTGTGGTTTTCGTGTGACCACCTCTGCATTAAAACAGATACTCTGGCCAATACGAGGATTCTGTAACAGGTCTGTACTACAACAGATTTAGATACTATGACCCAGAGATGGGGCAGTATACGCAGGTTGATCCGATAGGATTGGCTGGTGGGAATCCTACATTGTATGGATATGTATTTAATCCTTTTGCACAGTCTGATGTTTTAGGCTTGAGGTGTAGCAACTCAGGAGGATATAGAGTAAATGATGTCAATAAACATAGTGAATTATCTCCGCAAGCGAATAGGGCTCCTGGGCATGGAAACAATGCTAACGATGGTTTTGTTCAGAGTCATCACTTTATTCAACAAGAGTGGGTGGTTCAGAACTTGTCAAATCCAAATGCGTTAAATAGAAATGCACCTGCAATATTGCTTAGAAGTGCAAGTGGGGAGCCACATGCATTGATTAGTGCATTGCAAAGGTCAAGGCGTGCACTTGGGGGTTATGGTAATACATTAAGGCAAGAATTCCAGAAAGCTTTTTCCGAACTACTGGCTTCTGGTGTACCTAGAAGAGAAGCACAACGACTTGCGCGACAAGCTTACAAGTTTTTTGAAGATTTATTTTAAGGAGGATTACTATGAAGTTAACATTTCAAGAGAAACCATATCTTATAACAAATATAACTGAGCATATTTCAGAGGATAAAATAAAATCTTTTTTTGGAGATACATTAAATGATAAAATGGTTGAATTTTGGCAAGAATTTGCAGAAATCGGATTTAATAATGTAAACGTATTTGGATTTGAAATAGCCAAAGAGATGAATTTAATCAATGAAGTGGGAAAATACGCTCCAGATTTTATCATGGTTGGAATTACTAATGGAGGAGAGGGTGTTTTTATAAAAAAAGATTTTGTTGATATTAATGTGTTCTATTTGGATATGGGAGCATTAGGAACTGTTGAAATGCGTTCGTTAGGAGTGAACTTCTTTCAATGGATACAAAATGGGCCAAGTTTAGAAGACAAAGAAATAATAGATTATTTAGGATATATAGATTTGTATGTTACTAAATCACCTGAGAATATTGTACAATTTATCGTTGATGTCAGACGCTCACTTGAAGTTACAACTTCTATAAGTGAGTTGAAAAGAGAGCTTAATTCGATTCCTTTTTTATTAAAAGAGCGTATATACTTCGATAAATATGCAAATGCGATAGAATCTATTAATACTAAATATGGGTGTTTAGAAGTTGTTAGAGTCAAGTAAAAAGGCAAAAATTAAATAATGGTTGTAATTGAGGGGAAATAGATTAGAAAGCCACTGCATTAGAAGTGGTACTCCGGAGAGTATACAGAAGGTACCACAAGTAAGGCTTCGTCGAAAACGGAAAAGATTTGCAAAAATACCTGAATCGCTTTACAATGGAAAAAGTTGCATGAGGAAAAAGAGTGAGTTAATATAAGGAAGGAAGATTCTATATGCATTTTCAGTACTATCCAGGTCATATGACCAAGGCAAAACGGATGATGAAGGAGAACATTAAGCTAATCGATTTAATCATTGAGCTTGTTGATGCACGTGTTCCTTTAAGCAGTCGAAATCCAGATATAGATGAACTAGGGGAGCATAAAGCTAGGTTAATCTTGCTTAACAAGGCAGATTTGGCTCAGGAGGCATGGAATGATAAGTGGGTGAGTTATTTTCAGGATAAAGGATACAGTGTCTTAAAGATAAATTCAAAAAAAGGTGGACGAATGAAGCCTGTTTTAGAGATTATTGAAGTTGCTTGTAAGGAAAAGAAAGAGCGAGATAGAAAAAGGGGCATTTTAAATCGCCCTGTACGTGCTATGGTAGTAGGAATTCCTAATGTAGGAAAATCTACATTTATCAATGCTATTGCCGGGAAAGCGGCAACTAAAACGGGAAACAAGCCAGGTGTCACGAAAGGTAAACAATGGATTCGCTTGAATAAAAGTGTGGAGTTATTAGACACTCCTGGTATATTGTGGCCTAAGTTTGAAGATCAGCAGGTAGGATTAAATCTGGCACTTATTGGTTCTATAAAAGATGAGTTGTTGAATATTGAAGAATTGGCATTATCGTTGATTACCTTTTTGTTGGAGAATTATCCCAATGTGTTAAATGAGAAATATGCAGTAGAAGAGACAAAAGATTCTGTAGTTGTACTACAAGAAATAGCTAAGAGCCGTAACTGCCTAGAAAAAGGTAATGAGTTAGACTTGTTAAAGGCAAGTAGGCTGTTATTAGACGATTTTAGAAATGGTCGTATTGGCAGGATTACTTTAGAACATACAGAGTAAAAAGTGTTCCCTTATCCACCAAGGAAAGGATATTTTTTTTATCCCCGTGTTATGATATATGAAGTCAAATTATGTCAAAAAAGTGAATTTTTTAAGAAACATACGGGATAAAGTTTAAATTACTACGAAAATAGTGTATAATAGAAAAGGTTCTAGCCATTTAAAGATAAGAAAAACGAAAGCAGGATATACATGAGAGTAATAAAAGAACTATTAAACTGGGTCATTTACATTATCATTATTGTAGTATTGACCATATTGATTAACACATTTGTAGGACAACGAACTCACGTGATTGGCAGTTCTATGGAACCTACGTTAAGCAACAATGACAATCTAATTGTGGATAAAATGTCTTATCGTTTTAGAGACCCTAGCAGATTTGATATTATTGTTTTTCCTTTTTATCAAGAGGAATCTATCTATTACATTAAAAGAATTATTGGATTGCCCGGTGAGACGGTGCAGATTATAGATGGACATATTTATATTAACGGAGTGCTCTTGCAAGAAAATTTTGGTGCCGAAGAGATTCGCAATCCTGGTATGGCGGCTAGTCCAGTGCATTTAGGGGTGGATGAATATTTTCTTTTAGGTGATAATCGTAACCATAGTGCTGATAGCCGTGATCCAACGGTGGGAGTTCGTCATAGAAATGATTTTACTGGACGGGCCTGGATACGTATTTGGCCATTTTCTGATTTTGGATTGTTACAGCATGACTAAAAAAGAAGAGCAATTATTAAAAAAGGCATTGAGGCTAGAAGAAGAACGACAAAGAGTTTATCAGTTAGGGGAAGTTGAGCGCAAATATAAGCACCTTGATTATATTGCTGGAATTGATGAGGTTGGACGAGGCCCCATTGCAGGTCCTGTCGTGGCGGCAGCTGTTATTCTTCCAAAGGATTGTGAAATATTATATATTAATGACTCCAAGAAGCTGTCTAAAAAGAAGAGAGAATTGTTATATAATGAGATTCTAGAGAAAGCCATTGGGACAGGGATAGGAATGGTTTCATCTGCTAGGATAGACGAGATTAATATTCTCCAGGCCACTTATGAAGCGATGAGATTGGCTATAGAGAGCTTACCTCTTTCTCCAGACTTATTGTTGGTGGATGCGGTGACCATTCCTCAAGTAGAAATAGAACAAATCCCTATAATAAAGGGGGATACCATAAGCATTTCAATTGCTGCCGCCAGTATCTTGGCAAAAGTAACGAGAGACAGGATTATGGCTGAATATGATGAGAGATGGCCGGGATATGATTTTGCACAGAATAGTGGTTACGGTACAAAGGTTCATAGGGAAGCCTTGAAGGAATTGGGGGTGACACCTATTCACAGGAAAACATTTATTAAGGGAATAATATAGAGGAATGGCCAGGGAGAATAAAAGACAAGTAGGAACCAAATATGAAAAACTAGCAGGGGATTTTTTAGAAAAACAGGGGTATGAGATTTTGTGTTATAATTATCGCTGTTTTTTTGGCGAAATAGATATTGTTGCTACAGATTACAAAACCTTGGTTTTCTGTGAGGTGAAATACCGTAGTTCGGAGGTGGGTGGCAATCCTTTAGAGGCTGTTGACTACAAGAAGCAACAAGTTCTCTATAAATGTGCAATGAGTTACTTGAATTATAAATATAAAAGGGAAATGTCTTGTCGATTTGATGTCATTGGATTTGTTGGTGAAAAGATAGTTCATGTGAAAGATGCTTTTGTGGGGTAAGACTTATGTTAGATTTAAAAGACAATTCACTTAGCAATACGGATGAAAAGTCTAAAGAGGCAGAGGATAAAATAGAAGAACTAAGGGAGTTGTTAGAAAGACAAGCTAGGGCTGAGAAGCACCCTATTATTTGGAGGGTTGAGAAAACAATTGGAAATATGAAACGAAGTTTAGGACCAAGTGGAAGAAGGAAGATAAAAAGACAAATACAAAGGAATCCAAAGAAAACAATCGCTTTAGCTTTGGCTGTGATACTCACTTTTATATTGGCTGTTATATTTCTTACGATTCCTTCTGGGGAATATCATTATAACGTTGAAACTAGAGGGGAAGCTGCAGGTAAGGGACTTCCAGAGTTCATTACTGATGAGATGGTGGTAGCCCTGTTTGAAACTCAAACAAGATATGGAATCCCAGTATCAACGGGACTTGCAATGATCATTGCAGAGGGTGGTTTTGGCAATTATGGACCAGGTGGCGAGGAAGGCAGAGGGCTATCTTTGTTGTCTTATGAACACCATAATTTATTTGGAATAAAGTATTGGAATGGAATGAAATATGCTACAGGTGCAGTAAATATGCTAACTGGGGAACAGATGGAATGTGGAGAAACCTATGTTTATGATGGAAACTTTGCAGTCTTTGACAGTTATCGAGATGCTATATTTAAAAGAGGTTGGATGCTCATGCGTTCTCCATACTTTGAGCACATAGAGATGTATTTGAATCCAAGAAACGGAAGTTATACCGTGGAACAGGCAAATGCCTTCATGTATGGGATTAGAGCTGGAGGCTGGGCTACGGATTTGGAATATGTGGAGAAGAATATCCATCATATGGTGACTTTTGATTTGTACCGCTTTGACAATATGACTTTTTATGAGTTCTGGTATGGGAGGTGAACAGATGTCGAAATTAGGTTTGAAATATAAAAATAATGGAAAAGTATTTGAAGAAGTATTGGGTTCAACTCCATATCTGGAATTTCCTTTTCTTAAAGAGACAGGAATTGTTAAACATGGATTTACTACCCGCCATGGAGGATTAAGCAAAGGAGAGTTTGGCTCTTTAAATCTGGGCTTTGCTAGGGGAGATGAAACCCATGACGTAACAAGGAACTTCTTAAACATAGGGAAGGCCATGGGGATTCACATCAAAGACATGGTCTTTTCAAAACAATCTCACTCGACAAATGTTCAGGTGGTAGGAGCAGCAGATAGGGGGAATGGCATTACGAAAGTCCAAAGTTTCCGAGATGTTGATGGATTAGTAACCAATGAACCTGAAGTGTGCCTGGTGACATTTTATGCAGATTGTGTGCCTTTGTTCTTTGTTGATACCAAGAAAAAAGTCATTGGATTAAGCCACTCAGGCTGGAGAGGAACGGCCTCTAGAATGGCTGTACAAACCCTTAATAAGATGAGAGAGAAGTATGGAACTGTAGCAAGGGATGTAAAGGTTGCTATCGGTCCTTCCATCTGCCAAGATTGTTTTGAGGTGAGTGAAGAAGTGGCTATGGAGATAAGAAAGCATTTTCCAAGGGATATGTGGGGAGAATTATACGTTAAAAAAGAAAATGGAAAATATGACCTTGACTTGTGGCGAGCCAATGAATTATTGTTGTTGGACACAGGAGTTCGTCCTGACAATATAGAAGTGACTAATTTATGTACCAGTTGCAACAAAGACTCTTTCTTTTCTCATCGTCGAATGGGAGAGAAAAGAGGGACCATGGCAGCATTTTTAATGATGAAAGATTGGAATGACGTTGTGGGAGTGTAGTGGAGGGGTGCAATACCCAAGGTGCGAACTGCAACGTGAAACTTGTGGCGAATGATGTTAAAGGAGATTTGAGATGATTGTTAATTCCACAGATGCCATACAACACATTATAGAGAATCCAGAGAATATTCATGATGAAGCCAATCAAGTGTTGGAGTTTTTGGTAGATCAAATTCCTAGAATTATTGGGTTTGGAATTAATATTTTGTTGGCCATTTTACTGTTTATAGTAGGTAGAATCGCGATTAAATGTTTGTGTAAGATTATAAAAAGGCATTTGGACAGGAGCAATATAGATTCTGGAATTTCTCAATTTATTAATTCCTTTGCAAGAGTGGCTTTGTATGTGTTGTTGGTTTTTCTCATTGCTCAGGTGGTAGGGGTAGAGTCTTCCTCGGCGGCAGCATTATTAGCGTCAGCAGGGGTGGCTATGGGTCTGGCCATGCAAGGCAGCCTATCCAACATGGCGGGAGGTGTGTTGATTCTTTTGTTAAAGCCTTTTGTGGTGGGAGATTATATTATCGCTCACAATGGCAATAATGAAGGAAAAGTAGTGGAAATCTCCATGTTTTATACCAAGTTACATTCTATCGATAATAAAGTGGTTATTGTTCCCAATGGAATGCTTTCAAACAGTAGTATTACCAATGTGGCAGAGCGTCCAAGGCGACAGTTGGATCTAAGAGTAACGGTATCTTATAAAGAAAATATCGCCAAGGTGAAAGGGATATTAGTTGAGTTATTACATAATACTCCTGAGATACTGAAAGAAGAAAGCATCAATGTTTTTGTGGACGACCTAGGGGTGAATGGTGTGGAAATTGGAATTCGTGGTTGGGTGAAAACGGGAGATTTTATTACCACTAGATGTAAAGTTCTAGAAGAGATTAAGACCATCTTTGAGAGAGAGAATATAGAAATCTCCACTCAACAAATGCAGGTGAAGATTGAGCAGAAGAAGGAATAATGAATCGGGTAAGTAAGAAGACAAGGAGTATCAAACCCCTTGTCTTTTTAGTACGCTATCTACAAATTTCTTAGCTCGTGGAATATCCCCAGCGTCTAGATGCTCAATGATTAAAGGCATATTGGGATGGTGCCTTCCAAGGAGTTGTAAGAAAAGGTCATAGTTCAAATCTCCAAGTCCAGCTGCTGGAAGGTCTACTCCACCTGCCCCACGGAAAGAGTGAGATTCGTCAGCATCAATGTCTGCCATTTTCACAGAATGGTCAGAGGTGAGCTTGATGTCTTTGGCGTGGGCAATCACCATCTTATCCCCAAGAGCATTGAAGATCCGATGTAACTGTCCGTCAATGTCGTGGTAATTTGCTGGAGTGAAATAATTGGTAGGATCACAAATCAACTTCATATTTGGCATATTCATATCGGAAAATAGGCGTTGAATTCGGTCAATATCAAAGACCACATTGTTGACGTAGTTTTCAATGATAAAGGTTGCTCCTACCTCTTTACCAAATTTCAATAGGTCATACAATACTCCAGCGAACTCTTGGTAGGCTTCTTCCGTTGCATTGTAATCATCCCACAGCCAGTCATTGTCTCTATGGTATGTTCCGGTTTCACTGGCCACATATGGGCATCCAAGGTCAAGGGCTCGCTCCATCATCATCTTGATGTAGGCAATATTTTCTTTACGCTTTTCTTTGTCAGGATGGATTAAGTTGGTGTAGGCTGAGATAGCAATCACGGGTAGATTGGCATCCCTAAACTTATCCCGAATCTCATTTGCTTTTTGTTTGGTTAAGTACTCTTTAGCAGAATCACAATCTTTAAAGGAAACATCAAGTTGTACACAAGAGAAGTCCTGTTCCTTGATCTGCTTAATGGTATCGTCCATGGTCATGGGATAATACCCTGTAAAAATACCTGTTGCAATCATGAAAAAACCTCCTTAAAATGTAGTGGATAACAATTGGGTTTTCTTAGTTTCTATGGCTTTAGGGATTGCATTCATAATCTCGATAACATGCCTAGCAATTCCAGGATCCAGAATAGGATTTGTATCATTTTCAATGGCATTAATAAGATCCAATAAGCATTCGGCTTGCTCAAATTCTCCCCTGGGTGGCTCATTTGACAGGGGGTCGATCCAGCCTCTAACTTGTAAAGAGGGGCTGTCTAAGAACATGCGAACCCCATCTCCTTCTCCGATTTTAATACTTCCAAGAATGGTGAGGGTTCCTTTTGTGCCGTAGATCTCTAACATATTTTGAGTGGAGGCAAGAGCACAGAAACCTGCCTCTACCACCCCAATACAACCATTACCCCAATCCAGAGTGATGATGTAATTGTCAGGGAGATAATCCGTCTTTATCTTTTGTCCATCATAGACACCAGAACGAACGGTGCGCTCAGGTTGAGAGATGGTGGCAGTACAAGAAACTTCTTTTACAGGACCAGCTACAGCCACAGCCATAGTTAAGCCGTGAACCCCCATATCAAGGAGAGCACCTGCACCTGGTTGATAAAACCAGCTAGGATCCATCTGACGATGCTGAAAATACTCTGGACCACCGTGAGAGGTGTGAGCACGCACCATCATTAATTCCCCTATGGCTTCATTGGCAATAAGTTCATTGATAAAGCGAATATCAGGGCGTAAGGGGTGAATGGGAGAGGCAGCGAATTTAACACCATTCTCTTTCGCGGCTTGTATCTGTTCACTGACTTCTTCTACGGTTAATCCAATGGGTTTTTGGGAGTAGAGATGCTTGCCTGCTTGTAGTGCTTTCATATTAATCTCATGATGAGCAGCAATGGAGGCAACGTCCATTAAAATATCAAAGTCACACTCTTTTAGCATCTCATCCATATCTGTGTAATATTCAGGAACATCAAATTCCTTGGCACAGTCTCGGGCAGCAAATTCATCGGTGTCACACACTGCTACCAGTTCAACTGGGGAATAATTTTTCATCTGAGGAATATAAATCTCCCTTGTAATCAACCCACAACCAACGATAGCAATCTTCCATTTTTTCATCATCTTTTTGGGCAAAAATCTCTCTTTAAAGATGTGAGAAAATCGCCTCCTCCTTTCAAACTTTGTCACATTTTAACACATATATTTAGCCAGTACAAGTGATTCTTATAGGGAGTGAAGCCTATCTATGGTAAATGATGATGGCACAGAAATACAACCCTATACGAGTTCAAAGCGTACTGGCTTAAGCCCAGTCAACCTGCCTTGATTTTGCCCCCAGATTGTGATACAATTTGCCCAGCGAGAGTTAAGCTGACCGACCTGAAAACTAAATGTTCAGCTTAGAAAAAGTGTGCGGGTATAGAAGATAAATGCAGAAGTATTTGTTATATATTTGCACACTTTTAAAAATGGTAACGTTGTAGTAGAAAAAGGGGACGAAAAAAACCCAACAAATTCGGATATTGTGCACCCCTAGGGGAGAAAGTAACGAGGATTATAAGAGAGGAGTTTACAATGATGGTAACCGCAAAAGATATAGCTAAGATGATTGATCATTCTTTGCTTCGACCAGAGCTTACAGTGTCGGATGTGAAAGAGGGGCTTGAGGTGGCAATGAAATACGATGTGGCAAGTGTTTGTGTCAAACCTGCAGATGTTATTTTTACCGCTGAAGTATTAAAAGGTACAGACGTAATGACCACAACAGTGGTTGGTTTTCCTCACGGTTCATCTGCAACAGAAACCAAGGTGTTTGAAACGAAGAAGGCCATTAAAGACGGGGCAGTAGAGATTGATATGGTTCTTAACTATGGTCGCCTACGCTCAGGAGATGCCGATTACGTAGAGCAAGACATCAGAGCAGTAGTTGAGGTGGCTCACAAGGAGAATGTGATTGTTAAGGTGATTTTTGAAAATTGCTTTTTAACAGATGAGGAGAAGGTTTTGGCTTGTCAGTTATCTGAAAAGGCTGGGGTGGATTTTGTGAAAACATCCACAGGATTTGGTACTGGAGGTGCCACAATTTCTGATTTGAAGTTGATGCGTGCCAACTGCTCACAGAATATACAGGTGAAAGCTGCTGGTGGCGTACGTACTCTGGATAATGCTCTAGCAGTGAGGTCTGTAGGGGTTACTCGTTTTGGAGCTACAGCTACAATTGCAATTATGGAAGAGGCGATGAAAAGAGAGCAAGAGGGAACACTAGCAGATATTCCAGAAGGCACAGGAACCTTGGAGGTAGGGTACTAATCTGTTGTATGTAGTATCAAAATACCTTTTTGACGATTATAAAAGAAGTCGTGTAAGCAGAATTATGAGTAATTGTCAATCTGCTTAATTATTGAAAGGTCTTTTGACATTTGGTCATAACATATGAATTTGGAAAGGAATGGTAAATAACATGGACAAGATTAAAGTGGGTGTAATTGGTACGGGTTTCATTGGACCCGCTCATATTGAAGCCCTTCGTAGATTAGGGTTTGTGGATGTGGTGGCTCTTGCTCATTCCAGCGAAGAGTCAGCAAAGGAAAAAGCAAAAGA
>JGI20163J15578_10001274_pt1 | contig 10421 bp, 7 predicted proteins | sample TergutCu122P1_FD_15578 | JGI IMG/M metagenome (IMG submission 15578)
ATCGTTGAGGGACGTAATGCTAAAATTAAGTCCTTACAGCGGCGTAGGTTTTTTCTTCGTAATCGCACTTTTTACGAGGCACTAATAGCCATCGAGTGTAATAAGGAGATTGCTACTTATGTGTTTAGAGCACTTGCGGCTTAATTCGTAACCACGGATTCTGGTGTTGAGCCTTTTTAACTACAATTGCACCCGGTATGGATTTTGCCTGTATTAATGATTTCTATACAGCTGACAGCATACTCGCAGACAATATGACCATAGCTAATACGGTAAGTCGATACAATGCAAAAGACGATGTGCAATTTGATGATTTATATTTCTTAACCGGTAAATTCCAAAAAATGAAAGCGTTATTGGCAGAGCTTAAATTGTACAACAGAAACAAAACATCAAAACTGTTTTCAATAGATTTACATCAAATAAAGAAATTTTATGACGATATGTCAAAAATGTCAGTTGGCGAAAAAGGACATCCGGGTGGGCCCTGCAAGCCGGGAATTACAAGGCCCTTTGTAGATATAAACGGTGTTATTTATCCTTGTGAAAAAGTCAGCGAAGATTCCGACATCATGAAAATTGGCCATATTGATACTGGTTTTGACCTAGAAAAAATCAACGCAATGCTTAATGTGGGTAAAATAACAGAAGATGAGTGCAAAGTTTGCTGGAACTTTATACACTGTGGTTTATGTGTTGCAACTTGTGATGGCAACTCTGGTTTTTCCAAAGAAGAGCGTCTCAAGTACTGCCTTTCTTCTATGTATAATACCTTCGACACGTTAAAAACTATTTGCTGGTTTTTGGAAAATGGATTTGATTTTTCAAGTATGCTATTTACAGAAAAAGGCAGGGATCATCATGAATAAAAAGTTGGCTCTATACCCTATGACCCGGGAACAGTGTGCCTTGGTACGGTACAAAGCACTAATACAAAATTATTGTCTTTCACATCTTTTTGTGCCCAGTTTTTGGATGTTGCATGAAAAAGATGTTAGTTGCATTGACGGCGGTGATTTCGTAGGCATAACCGTTTCAAACTACAGTGAAGATGAATTAGCTAAGGTCGATGTTTTGTTTATTGACTACGATAGTAGACTCACAGACTTAGAACTTTATCGCAAAGTTATTTATGCAAGTACGGAAATGAATACAGAAGTCATTATCCCACGTTATTTAGCTAAGCTACTAAATATTGAAGCGAACCATCTTGTGACAATAATTGAAAATAACTACTCTCAAGGCTTTATACAAGATAAGCTGTTTGATATTCTCTGTCCAGTAATTACAGTTATATCCCAAGGTGAACGTACAGACCAGTTTGTGATAGAACTGGCATTACGCGAATATTTTACAAATATTGGATACAGTGTGTCTCAAATAGGCTCACATGATTCCAGTTACTTTTTCAGTTTTGCAAATATCCCCAACTTCATGTATGAAAAAATAGAAGCTGAGGAAAAAATCCTACGGTTTAACCACTTTATAAAGGAATTGGTAAAACTTGAGCAGCCGGAGTTGTTGATTATAGGCGTACCAGGTGCAATAATGAAACACAGTAATGAAGTACTGCAAGGTTTGGGAGTCTTACCATACATTATATGTAATGCCGTCAAAAGTGATTTGAGTATTCTATGTATGTACTATGCGCCATACAAAGAAATGCTATTTGACGAAATTTCTAAATATAGTAACTATCATCTGGGATGCTCTATAAATAATTTTTGCATGTCTGGTGTACGAGTATCAGCTATTCCATCGGCACTTACTAATAATTTGGAGTACTATGATATGGATAGCAAATTTGTATTAAATGGAATAAAAGAAGAAGTCGAGTGTGGAGATTTTCATGTATTTAATGCGTTGAGTAGGGAATCTGTAGAAATAACATGTGACAGGATTCACGCAGAATTATCGGACAATATACACAGTATGGTGTAAGAATTGGAGGATGTTGTATGCGACATAGATATTTACTTGTTACATTATTAGTTGCGCTTTTACTTTTAAGCGCGTGTGGAAGACGTATAGAAGTCACAGAAGATGTACGCATGAGTAATGGCACATATGAATGCACCGCTTATACAGATTACGGGAGCTTAAGCACCGCCGCGATACGCCCGGTGCGTACACTTTCTATTCTGGTATCTGATGGTGGAAATTTCGAAAATGTTATTCACCAGGCGGCAGATAGTATGACAGAATCATGGATTGGTGAACACTACGATTTTAGTTTAGAGGTTACAGTTTACAACAGACTAGATTTCGAAAACAACTTTAACCGTTTAAATACCATGCTTATGGCCGGTCAAGGATACGATATGTTTTTTTGGGCCGGGCACAACCTGGTTCATTGGGCAAGGTCGGGCTTTCTTGCAAATTTTTACGATTTAATAGATGAATGCCCTATAACAAATAGAGATGATTTTTTTACTCAGGTATTAAAGGCTAATGAAATTGATGCCGGGGTTTACGCCTTTCCTCTTAGTTTTGGGTTCAAATATGTATTTGTTAATGACAATTTGCCACAAAGTATTGTTAGCGAGTTTATTCGTCACAGTACAATTACAATGCGGGAACTTATGGCACTGTATATACAACTAATGTATGACTATGGCAATGAATTTGGTCATTTAAGTTTTGCAGATGGCTCTTTTGCTTTTGACCCTGTAGCAATGATAACCGCCTATATGGGTGGGTTTGTTGATTTCTCTGCCCGTACTGTAAATTTAACAAGCAATGATTTCATCAGCTTTCTTAACGATTTGACTACCGCGTTTCCACGATGGGATGCTAATGCTTTTGCATCAGTTAATGTAACCACAATGATAAAACGACCATGGATGCTACAACAAACATCTAAAGAGTATGCTTTTTTCGCCGCTTATAGGTTCTTAGATCCGATGCTTGCCTTCACTCACCCTCCTTATTTTGTCCATGGCATTCCGGTAACAGACAATCAAGGCCGTTTATTAATAGATCAACTATCAGCAGGCAGACCAGGTTCTACTTGGGCTACGGTATGTATCGCCTCTGCAGGAGACACAGCACTTGCATGGGAGTTTACCCGTCATCTAATACAAGCCTTTAGTCAACCGACTCTTAGGGCACAATATAGAGATGGGGGTATGCTTAATAATAGCTGGGGACGATACTCTTTAACCACCCCAATATATAGACCACTATTCCATTCACATGTTTCCTCGGCTGTTGATACAGTGGAAAACATTTTACGTGTATTTGGTGCTGTAGAAGATGATCTAACCGATTATCAACAAGCTGATTACTGCTGGCAGACAATAAGACAACTTACTTTAGAAACGATAGAAACTTTTAACGAAATGCCCATCTCGCTTTTTAACAGACATTTACCTTTGCCATTGTTTTTTAATGACATTGATTTATTAATGCGCGGTAATACATCTCCGGAAAATTTTGCTCAAACGGTGCAAAATAGGATTAGGCTTTGGCTAATTGAGTAAATATGCAAAATTTACCTTATGAGTAGTGCTGTCCTACTACAAGATACCGTTTGGCAAATTTTATCACATAATAGAAAGGATGGAATTTATGAAAGAGAAAACATTGCTTAAAAAGAAGCCAAGACAGTTGGAGCATAGTCTGCAATCCTACAGTTGTTTATGTAGCGATTGTATGAGATGGTGTACAACAACTTGTCATCTAAACCCTATTTTTGGAGTTATAGTGCATACTTCTACTGATACTAGCTACGTATCAGGCAGTCCGAGCAGCGGAATGCTTTCGATTGACTAATAGTAAATTTACTGAATATAAGCACGTTTCCAGGTAGTGTCAGCCTACATTTTAGTAATCTTCAAATAAGCAGACAGCGGTAGACTTCCAATCCACGATATGGAAATATTTTGCAAAAATTGCATAAGAGCAATTTTACTCTCCAAGGTTTAGAACGAGGAGGAAATTTATGAGATAGAAAATATTGCTTAAAAGAAGTCAAGACAATTGTGCTTATTTCAGTTTTACACAATCCCCGCCATCAAGAATACACCGCGGGGCAGACCCTGCCTCTAACGCGTATGCACGGAATGGTGCGGTGGCAAATATACTGCACACAATAAGTACAGCCAGCAGTAATGGTAATAAACGTTTTTTCATTTTGAAACCTCCTCAAATATTTAGATTTGTTTCAAACATACACTAATTTTAAGCAATGTACCATGACAAAATGCGTCCGATTGTATAAATTTTTTAAGTATTTTTTTTAAAACATGACATGTTTTGTCATGGTGCGTTGCTTTTATTCATGTTAGTATGATGGTGTGAGGACAAAAAACATGTTGAAATGTTTGTTTCCGAAAATTTCAACACACAGGACAGAGGTGGAAAGCATGATGGTTATTATCAAGACGTTTACAACACCGGGCGGGAAGTATGTGTATGATAGGGAGACGAATTCATTACTGTCTGTTAGTGATGAAGAGTATGTTGCTTGTAAGCGTGTGGAAATGGATATAGCCGATGATAATGATTGGCACTTATTAAAACGTTATACTGACCAAGGTTACCTGCAAGAAAGCTGTTTGAAAGAGATAGAGCATCCTGCGACCCCGTATATGTCAATGTATCTTGAAAATCATGTAGCATATATGACTTTACAAATTGTTCAAAGCTGTAATTTGCGCTGTTCGTATTGTTTTTATGGCGGGAACTATATACAGCGTTCACATTCTCATAAAACAATGTCTCTTGAAACTATAAAAAGTAGCATAGATTTTGCAATGAAACACTCACGCAGTGTAAATGAACTTGTCTTGGGCTTTTACGGTGGTGAACCTTTACTTGCAATTGACAATATAAAAAAATGTGTAGAGTATATTAATAATGCGTACGCAGGAAAACAAGTTAGATACACGATAACAACAAACGGAACATTGATAAACTCTCAAATAGTACAGTTCTTAGAAAAGCATAATTTTGATGTATTTATTAGCTTGGATGGCCCTAAGGAGTTACACAATGCAAATCGTGTATTTGCCGATGGAAAGGGATCATTCGATAAAATAATGTCAAATGTATCCTTTATTAGAGACAACTTTCCAGTATACTATAAAAAAGTCGGGTTTATTACAACTGTCGCCCCCAATATAGAGCTGTCATGTATTAACAATTTTTATGCCGCAGAGACTGTACTTGCAGAAAATAACGCAATGGTTAATACAATAAATTTTTTTAGTACAAATGAAAGCGTAATATATGATGATATGTACTATTGTACTTATAACTACGAGACAATGAAATTATTGCTATCTCATATAGGTATGTATAGTCACAGTAAAACATCCAAGATATATGAACGTTTCATTTTGGACTTGGAAAAATTTTGGAAACTCTTATCAGGAAGCACATTAACAAATAAGTCTCATCCCGGTGGACCTTGTTTACCAGGTGTCTCACGTCCATTTATCGCTGTCGATGGTACAATATACCCTTGTGAAAGAGTAAGTGAGAGTACTGAAGCCATGAAAATTGGTCACGTAAACACTGGGTTTGACTTAAAAAAGATTCTAGCAATATTAAATGTTGGAAAACTCACTGAAAGTGCTTGTAAAATTTGCTGGAATTTTCATGGATGTGGACTATGTGCCGCTGCATGTGATAAAGATGGTACACTCTCAAGAGATGAGCGTTTGAAAAATTGTAGAATTGCAAAGCAAATAACAATAGAAAAACTATTATGTATATGCCTACTCACAGAAAATGGGTATGATTTTATGACCAGAACTACTATTAGAAAGGTTGGTTTTAAATGATGACACAGCATTTGGGATTATTTCCTATGACGCGAGAGCAGTGTGCAATAGCACGATACCAATTTTTATTAAATGGGTATAATTTGTCTTGCATTTTTGTTCCTAAATTTTGGATGTTGGAAGGTGAAGATATATCATGCTTAGACGGCGGAACCTTTGTAGGTATTAATACTATACATTATGATGAAAAAAAATTAGCACTGTGCGATGTACTATATATTGACTATGATGAAAGACTAAAAAACTTACAAACATATCAGGACGTAATATCTGACGCAGAAAAAAATGGTGTTAAAATCATATGCTCAGATAGATTAGCACAAGTTTTAGCTATAACTAAAAGAGCGGAAAAATTTTCATCGAATACTACTAATATTTTTAGTCAGCTATACGAGATCCCCATCCCAATTGTAACTGTCTTGTCGCAAGGTATTCGAACTGACCAATTTGCCACCGAACTTGCTTTACGTCAACATTTTGTAGATGCAGGGGTTAATGTATTGCAATTAGGTTCAAATGATGGTAGCAAATTTTTTGGATTCACATCTATTCCCCAATTTGTATATGAACCAATGGATTACTATACGAAAATACTACATTTCAACCATTATCTTAGGGAGCGAGTGAACGACGAAAATCCTGATTTAGTAATTATTTCCATTTCAGATGCAATAATGAAATATAACGATCAAATTCTTTTAGGGCTGGGTATAGTTCCGTCTATTATATGCAATGCCATTAAAAGTGATTTTAGCATTTTATGTATGTACTACTCAAAGTATAACAGAGAGTTTTTAGACGGTATGTCTAATTATTGCAATTATCGTCTCGGTTGTCCAGTAGGAGCATTTGGCATAGCAAACACTTCTGTTGAGCCAGACCAACTTACTAATATGTCAACACTATCATATTTTGACCTAAACAGTAATTTTGTAACAAATAGCATCGAACAAAATATAGACGCTTGTAATCATACATTATTCAATATACTAAATAGCGAAAACGTAAAAAAACTTTGCCTTCATGTAGAAGGAGCATTAACAAGCAATCCCAGAAATATTAAGTAGCTATATTTTGTATAAAGTTGCACCCCAAAGGTAGCACAAGTCTGCCTTAAACATATATGCCACAAGGGGTAAATTATATGGTGGCAAAGGCTTAAAATCTATAGAAAGGAGACACTTACTGTATGAAAACAAAACTTGTATTAAACAAAAGAGTTTTACATTTGGAACAAAGCCTGCAGTCCTACTCATGTATCTGTTATTGTAGTTGCGATTTTTTATGCAGCACGCAAACCGGTACCACATCAGTTAATTTTTCCAGTAACAGTAGTGGGCCTAGTGCAGGAATGTTGCAATTAGGCTAAATTAAGTTTAATTGCTTCTCAACCTACAAATAGTGTACGCATAGTCTTATTCCACATAGACTATGCGTACATTGTATTTAGAAAAACGGTAGATATTTATAGCGTAAATTTATAGTAGCAGGAGGTAAATATGAGAACATTGTATTTATTTATGACTTTATGTCTAATTCTAATCATGATTCTTGCGGCATGTGGCAGAGACAGAAATAAAAGCGAAGGAACTTCTGATTCTATTTTTCGCTATTCAGGTCAGATAGGTCTTACATCTCAGGTTTTTACTGTAGTAGGCCCCTTACACCTTACAGAAATTATAAATTCAACGGCGGATACTCTGTTTGAAAGTAATGAAGATATAGAATTCAATTTCATAGGCTTACCTCTTCAAATTATAAATGAGGAGATGGATGCTGTTTTTTTAGATTCTATTGCAGGGAATGTTCCAGATATCATTATCTCTATTTCCCCAATGTATCGCTTTATACAACATGGTATTTTATCTGACATATATGATATACTAGATAACTCTGACACAATAAGCCGAGCTGATTTTTTTCAGAACGTTTTAGAGGCTTTTGAGATAAGTGGAAGTTTATACACTATTCCATTGGAGTTTACTTTTCAATTTGTAGGAATAAATACAAATCTTCCCTCTTCTATTCTGCGACAATTTTATGCATTTAACCAAGTAAATGTTATAGATATGATAAATATATACCTAGAGTTAATCGAAAATTATCCGCAATTTGAAAACTTTGCTTTTGCATATGATTTAGGTATTACGCATTTTGGAACGTGGCGGATGCTTATAGACAATTTGAACTATTTTACGGATGTTACTGCCACATCTGCAAATATAGATGTAGGCAAGTTAGAAAATTTTTTGTATGTATTAAAGCAAATTTATGAAAAACAGATACATGACGACGTAGCTACTGACAGTGTGCAAAGAGAAAATCATGTGTTTTTCTATGCTAGGCATGGACTTGATGTGGCAAGTTCATTGTTTATGTGCGATAATAGTTTATTTATCCACCACATACCTTTTGCAGATTTAAATGATAGATTGATTGTAAATACACCTTCTGTGACACATACAGCAAGTATAGGTGTAACTGCAGATAAGCCCTTGGCATTAAATTTTATATACAATTTACAAGGCACATATAGTACTCTATTTGGAAATGTGGAAATTCCAATTGTGAAAAGTCGATTTCAAGAAAAGATGGAAAATGTATTCATTAGAGCTGTAGAAAACGCAGAACAACATCAACGTAGTGCAATTACAGCAAACCAAATGTATGCAGCTATTACAAGGCTTAAACATTATACAAATATGCCACTGTCTGCTCCGATTACACGACATTTTTTACCTACAAACTTAATTCTAAACAGTTTTTCAATGTTTATCACAGGCGAAAACTCTGCATCAGAGACTGTTTCTTTTATCGAAGAACAGTTTTTAGGACTGTTTTTTGCCAACGAACATCTTTTAGTAGAAGACACCGAAATTGACCAATCGTATGATGATGAAATACCAACCTACACATTATCAGTGCTTGCCAGGGAGGATTTCATATGGGTTATACGTCAAGCAGAAACAGCAATGGCGCAAGAGTGGCTGAAACGCCCTATTGGTGAGAAGGCAAACTTTAAAGTAGAAATAAGTTCTTATCAAATGCAAAATCGTGACCAAACTATCACGCGAATGCAAACCATGCTAATGGCAGGACAAGGGTACGATATGTTTTTTTGGAATGGTGTCAATCTAGTACAGTGGGCAAGATCCGGGTTCTTAATCGATATATATAATTTACTAGATACCGATCCAAACACTAATCTTGAGGACTTTTTTACAGAGCCATTGGCTGCAATAGAAATTGACGGAGGGTTATATGCATTTCCTGTCAGTTTTGGTTATTATTATGTGCAAATTAATGAAAATCTTCCGCCATCAATAATTAATCGTTTCAATGTCTTTAACAGAATAAATATGTTAGAGTTAATGAACATATATGCAACGCTTGTGCAAGATTATGGCAGTATATTTAGTAACTTTAGTTTTATTGAAGGAATGGGCCTTAATTCAGTTGTGAATGTAATGCTTGCACAAATGGGTGGATATATTGACTTTAATAAGAGAATATCCAATATTACAAACCCAAGTTTTATTGATTTTCTTAATGTTTTGCGCATCGCATATGATGGCTCAGATCCTAACTATTTTTCCGGTATGAAAAGTTTCCCCTTCTTTTCCTATGGTACACGAATCAATTTTTCTCAATCCTATGCATTTATTGCAGAATCGTCTTTTTTAGGACCAGGGAATGCATTTATAGATAGTCCAGTTTTTACAAATGGCATACCATTAACTGATAACCTTGATCGCTTAATTATTGACCAAGGATTTATTTCTCCCAGTACTTGGGCCAGTATATGCTTTCCGGTAGCTGGAAACAGTACTCTTGCATGGGAATTTACTCAGCATTTAGTTGCCGCATTTAGCCAACCGATAGGTAGGGCACAGCATTGGAATACAACAAATCCATGGGGCAGATATAGTTTATCCAGCCCTATTCTGAGGCACTTGTTTCAAGATCATATTACTTCGGCATTTGATAATTTTTATACTTACGCCAGTGCACTCGGGCTTCTTAAAAGAGAAGAAAGAGAATGGAGTCAGTTAGTAGATACTGCAATAGATAGGTTGTTGCTATTTAATGAAATGCCAATGGCTATTTTTTTAAACCACATACCACAAGAATTAGTTTTGGATAATTTTCTACTATTCTGGAATGGACTTATAACAGCAGAGGAATTTGCAAATCGCGCCAATAACAGCATTTCATTATGGCTTATAGAATGAGATTTCCACAACTGAATAAGCTTGTAGTCAATAGAGTAAATTACTCCGTAATACTAGTGCGCCAAAAAGTTTAAAACTTCCATAGTAAAAACTATGATATACTCTCCTGTAGGAGAGTGAAAAGAATGGGTATAAAATATCGAGTAACATTAACAAGTGAAGAACGTGCAGAATTGCAAAATTTAGTAAAAACAGGGAAAGTAGCCGGTTACAAAATCCGCCATTCACAGATACTGCTGGCACTGGACGAAGTGCCGGAAAACAAAGACCGGACAGACAAGCTAATCGCCAAAGCGTACCATACAACTGATAAAACAGTGGGAGCCATTCGTAAACGCTTCGTAGAGAAAGGTTTTGAAGCGGCAGTAGGCAGGCAGCAGCGTGAGACACCGCCGTCAAT
>JGI20163J15578_10001275_pt1 | contig 10421 bp, 7 predicted proteins | sample TergutCu122P1_FD_15578 | JGI IMG/M metagenome (IMG submission 15578)
AAAGCATCATTGAGATTGACGGTTCTTCCCAAACCATCGATATTCCCATAAGAGAATCATTCATACCTATCGTGTATGTATCCATTGCATCATATACAGTCAGAACCGGGCCGCCGAGCCATACATATTTCGATCCTGACCTGGATAAACCCAGAGGGCTTTTCGGCCTGACAAGTCTTTTGATTTGTCATGACAGCCTCAGCTACAAAATAGAAATTGAACCTTCCAGGGGCGCATATCGTCCGGGTGAAGAAGCGGAGGTAACTCTCAGGGTTAGCCGCAACGGGCGGCCTGCTCCCGGCGTGGAGCTGACCTTCATGGCAGTGGATCGGGGCGTATTGGATCTCATCAATCACCGCGTGCCTGACCCAATGGCTTTTTTCTACAGCCCCTGGAATTTCCCCCTGGGCGTCCGCGGCGCAGACAGCCGCTCCCTGCTCATCGATCCTGTTACTTACAATCTGAGGGATCTGCTGGGCGGAGGTGACGGCAAATCCGCTGGAGCCGCTATGGCCCCAGAATCCATCACATTCGAAGAACGCGATGATTTCAGACCCACCGCCGTTTTTGAACCCTTCCTTGTAACAGGGCCTGATGGAACCGTAACAGTAAGATTCACACTTCCCGATTCCCTTACCACCTTCCGCTGCACCGCAGTGGCGGTTGGCGTGAGCAATTTCGGCATTGCCGAACACGACCTGCGCGTAAGCGCGCCCCTTACAGCCCTGCCTGCCCTGCCCCGCGCTCTCCGCTGGCGCGACACGGGAACGGTTTCCCTCATACTCACCAATCTGGAAAGAACCGCAGTGGAAGCCACGGTCTCGCTGGAAACCGAAGTAATTGAAAGCGGCGCCTGGGACACGGTGCTTGAGATAGACGGCGTAAGGGAAAGAACCGTGAGAATCGAGCCGGGGGCCTCGGAGGAAGTTTCTTTTAAGGTCGCAGCCCTGGGCGCCGGCGAGAGCAGGCTGACTTTCACCCTTCGCTCTCCCCTTGTAAACGAGAGGATCACAAGAACCCTCAGGGTAAACAGGCCGGTATTATTCGAAACAGTCACCACCATCGGCAGCCTGGGAGCCGACAACCCCTTTATCGAAGAAGGGGTTGTGCTTCCTTCGATACTTCCGCAAGGAACCGGGACTCTTTCAGTTTCCCTTTCCGCTTCCCGGCTTGCCATGCTGAACGAAACAGTACGCTTTCTCCTGAATTATCCGCACGGCGGGCTGGAACAGCGTACTGCGGCGCTTCTGCCCCTTATCGCCTTTGCTGATCATTTGGAAATTTTTGAGCTTGACACGCCGGTCAGGGATCCGCGAAGAGTTATTGAAGCCGAATTGGCCTCACTGGCAAGCAATCAGCTGCAAGACGGCTCTTTCCCCTTCTGGCCGGGCGGCAGAATTGGCAATGTTTATGTAACGCTTCGTGTTGCCCACATTGTGGCCATTGCAAGACAGAGGGGCTACAATATCCCCGAAACATTGAATATCCGCGCCATGCTCACTTTTATAAACAACATTGATTTTACAAGAGTGCCTTTCAGACATGACCACTTTATTAGGGGTTATTCTCTGTGGGTCAGGAGCATGTTTGGAGAGCGGATTGGCGCGGAAATTTCCGCATACTTGAGGCTTGGTGACGAGCCCGGCATTTCAGGCTGGGGTTTTGCGGGTCTGGCCGCCATGGAGCTTGGGATGAGAGACCTTGCCATCACCGCAAGAGACCGGATAAGGCGCTTTATACGCCCCGGAACCCGCACCGTGGATTTAACTGACACTTTTCAGCGGTTTAACTTCTGGGGCAGCGACAGCGATCGTTATGCGATAGCTCTCATGCTTTACCATGCCATAAGCCCCGAAGACGACATGACCACCCGGCTGGCAAACTCACTTATAGAACGTCAGCGCCGCGGGATTTGGGGCAATACCTCATCTTCCTATTGGGCAGTTCTTGCTTTTAGCCGCGTTGCCGATGCAGAAGAACGCAACGGGGTCGATGGCCTTGTTGCCCGCCTTTCCCTTGGCGGAAGACAGCTTATGGAAGCCAATTTTGACACTTTTGGAGGGGTACCAGCTTCACGTACCTGGACTTTTACAGAAGCGCCCATTGACGCCATAGAACGGGATACCCTTCTGCCCCTGAGAATTGAACGCGGCGCCCAGCCGGGGCGGACTGGCGCAGGCCGGCTCTTTTATACGGCAAGCCTGCGCTACGGGATTCCCACTGAGCTTGCCGCTCCCCGTGACGAGGGCCTCAGCGTCTTCGCGGAAATTTTTGACTCAGAAGGAAACCCGGTTAGAGACGGATTTTTGACTCCCGGCAGAACCTATACCCGGCGTGTCACTCTTTCAAGCCCGCGTGATCGCACCTTTGTGGCACTGAGGGCGCCGGTTCCCTCGGGTGCGGAAATTGTGGACGCCACTTTTGTAACAGCCGCCACAGTGCCGCCCAGAGAGGAAGTCAGAAGGGAAAGAATGGACGAGTTCTTCTGGCATCGCGAAACGCCGCCAGTACGCTTTATCATGGACGATGAAGTAGTATTCCACTGGGATTTCTTCCCTGCCGGAAGAAGGGAAGTGGAGTTTCGTTTCCGCGCAGTGATGCCGGGAATCTACCCCACCCCGCCGGTACATGCAGAATGTATTTACGAGCCGGAAATTTTCGGACGCGGGGCCGGGGAGTTGTTCCGCATAGGAATTGCAAGGTAGGCTCCTGACGTTACCTGCAAAATTCTCACACATAGGAACGTCTGTCTTGTTTGGCATTTGCCGGTCAAGACAGACGTTTTTTTTAATAGCAAGACAGGAATACAAAAACAGCAATTTCGGAATAGCCCAATAAAAAGCCTTTCAGTAACATCGTTTTTAAAGGAGACGGTTTAATTTGTGTTACATTGATATTCTGCAGGAAATGTTACGGTACATTGATGACAAAATCAAGGAAAAACTGAGTGTTGAAAAATTGGCAGCCCGGGCAGGTTTTTCACCATTTCATTTTTGCCGGATCTTTCAATGGGAAACCGGTTATTCAATTATGGAATATGTGAGACTAAGACGGCTGGCATTTGCAGCATCAGAATTAAGTTCAACAAAAAAGATAATCGATATAGCCGTTGATTATGGGTATGAAACACATACAGGGTTTACAAAAGCTTTTAAGCGCCACTTTGGCTGTACGCCGGAAAAGTGCCGGCTTTATGCGACTTTCGATGTACCCAAATTACCCGTCCTTGAAAAAACGAAACAATATGTCAATGGAGGCATTATTATGGAACCAAAAATGATAAAAAAATCTGCCATTAAACTGGCAGGGTTCGCTGTCAGGTCAAAAGCAAACGCCGAAGAAAGCAATAAGGCATATTCCAAATTATGGCAGGAATATTATACGCTTGAAGGAAGGCGCGACAAATTAATCGGAGAACCTTTTGTCAAAAGCCATGCCGATTACGGCGCCAGCATTCTGCAAGACCCTGAATACGGTGAGGTTGAACATGTTGTCGGGGTTGAAGTAAAAGAAGGCCATGATATTCCAAAAGATTATCACGTTTGTACCATCCCGGAAGCTTTGTATGCAGTATTCAGCCCGCCTCCTGCGTATAACAAAGATGTAAGTTCTTCCATTTATGGCACATACAGATATATTTTTTCAGAATGGTTTCCAAACTCAGAATATGAAATCATGGAAAATGGAATTGATTTTGTTCTCTCAGACGGGTTTTTTTTGCCGTATGATGAACCGCGAAAATTCTTTGATGTATATATTCCTGTTGTAAAAAGAGTCCGGGAGACAAGTAATTTAAAAGAGGTTTTAAACAAATGAATCAAATGGTTAAAGGAAAAAGCGTGTCAAAGTATCCTAAAAAAGCAATTTACAAGTATATCATCGCAGCAGAACTGGGTGATGCAAAAGCGCAATTTAGCCTTGGACTTTGTTATTACAAAGGAATAGGGCTGGAAAAAGACGGTGGCAAAGCCATTGACTGGTGGGTAAAAGCAGCAGCCCAGGGCCACGCCAAAGCGCAGGCCAATCTTGATTATTGCCTGGAGAACGGATGGGGTGTGCCGAAGGACATGAAAAAAACAAACCGCACAATCAGCGTAAGCATGAAAAATGCGGGAAAATCCTTTGGCAAAAATGAAGTGTTAAAAAATGTCAGCTTTGAAACTTATGCCGGAGAGATTTTTGGGATGCTGGGGCCATCCGGCGCCGGCAAAACCACAATTATCAATATTCTTACCAGACAGCTAACTGCGGACAGCGGTGAGTGCCATGTAAGCGCGGGCGGCAATGAAATTGGGCTAATGCTGGAAGATGACGGGCTGTTTTCGCGGCTTTCCTGCCTGGATAACCTGATTGTGTTTGAAGATATTTACAGAATTCCCCGCAAGCGGACACTGGAAGCGCTGGAAAAAGTTGGCCTGGGCAAAGCAATAAATATACCCGCAGAACAACTCTCCAAGGGAATGAGGCAAAGACTGGTTTTGGCGCGCGCGGTTTTACACAAACCCAAAATACTCTTTCTCGACGAACCCACAAGCGCGCTTGACCCGATGACAGCACGCGGTATTCATAAACTGATTCGCAATTTACGCGCAAGCGGCTCTACTGTTTTTTTGACTACCCATAACATGGAGGAAGCAACACATCTTTGTGACCGCGTTGTTATGCTGCACAAGGGAAGAATTATTGAAGAAGGTTCGCCCAGAGATATTTGCCGGCGCTACAATGCAAGCAAAAACGTACTGGATTTGGAATCAGTGTTTGTAAAATTGACAGGAAAGGGGCTAGAATGAACAACTTTAAGGCAATTTTCAAAAAACAGCTCAAGGACATCAAAAAAAATCCGACTGTTTTAATTAATTTTATAATATTTCCGCTTGTGGCCTTTGCCATGAGCAGGCTTATGAACTTTGAATTCGATGATAATATACCCGAAGCTGTCATAGAACAAATGATGGCAAATATGCCGAATATGGCAATAATGATGGCGACTGTTTTTGCGGGCATGGGATTAATCCCCGCCGTTGCAGGCGTCATCGCAGAAGACATCGAAAAGAAAAGCCTGCGCTTTTTGAATATGGCGGGTGTAAAACCAGGCTCATATTTGCTGGGCATTGGCTGCGTTACATTCTTTTTAAGCATATTTACCGCTGCGGCATTTGGATTTGTAAGCGACTTTCGCGGACAGGCTTTCTGGATTTTTGGCGCCTCAATATTGTCAGGCGTGGCAGCATCCATTGTACTGGGCGCAACCATTGGCATACTTTCCAAAAATCAGCAAACCGCAACAGCGCTGGCGATGCCGGCCGCAATGATTTTGGGCTTTGGCCCGATGATGGCGCAGTTTAACGAAACTGTAGCACGGCTTCTCAACGTCTTTTATACCCAGCAGCTAAACGTGGTGGCGGATTATTTGACTTTCGGTGGGGCTGAAACAGAACTCTGGCAGTCTTTCAGCATAATGTGGGCAAATGTTGCAGTTTTGGCTGTTCTGTTCGTTATAGTTTACGCCAAAAAAGGGTTGAGAGGTTAAACAGTCCGCAGGTGCAGGGATTTGCCGCTTACGCCGGATTCAACAGGCCGAACTTCCTGAGCATTTCCTGAGTATCGCTTATGCCAAGCTCATAAAGCTGCAAAAGCTTTTCCTTGCTCTTTTCAACTCTGCTGACATTAAGGTCCCGGCTGGGGCGGATAATAATAACCCGCCCTGCCCGTTCTGCCTCTTCGGCGTACTCCAGAGATTGATTGTAGCGCCTAACCCTCATTTTAAGGGCCTCGATTAATTTTTTCCTGCCAAAATAAAAAATCCAGTTGGGAGGGTGAAGCTCCTCTTTTTTTTGAAAACCTGCCGGGTTTGTAAGCACAACCACATTTTGCTTGTATCCTTCTGATTCTGCTTTTTGCAGGGGGATAGCTTCACGGATGGCGCCGTCAAGGTACTTTTTCCCCTTGTACGTAACCATGGTTGAGCTATACGGCATTGAAGAAGACGCCCTTAATGTGGTCAGAAAGTCTGCCGCAGACATTTCATGGCCCTTTTCAAAATACTCCGCCTCGCCGGTTTCGCAGTTTGTGCAAACCGAAACGAACCGCGAAGCTGATTCATTAAAAGTTTTCCAGTCAAAAATTATGTATTTGTTGGGAATCTGTTCAAATACAAAATCCATCCCGAATATTGATCCTGTAGTGAATAAATTTCGTATGGAAAGATAACGCGGATCGCCGTGAAATTGCTTAAGTATCTGAAGATTGCGCCCGCGCTGGCGGGAAACATAGGAGCTGGCCATGCACGCCCCAGCGGAAACTCCTATTATATAAGGAAAGTTAATCCCCGCATCAAGAAAAGCATCCAATACTCCGGCCGTGTAGTTTCCCCTTAACCCCCCGCCTTCCAAAATAAGTCCGCATTCACTTGGGTCAAAAGTCATGGACATGGTTAATCCTCATGACTTGACATTATTCGACAAAAATCTAATTTTTGTCAATGGGAATCTAATTTGAAAACGGGGAGTAATAACTCCGCGGCCCGCGTGCGGGAAGCCTTATTTCGCCCTGGCTCTTGATTTTCGGGCAGCGGCTTTTGAATCCGGTTTTTTAGCGGCCTTTTTGCGCTTGTCCGCCAGAGTAGTTTTCCGCAATGGTTTTACCTTCTCGGCTTTTTTTGGCCTGGGGGCGGGTTTTTTCACCCTGGAAATTTCTTTGAGAGCTGCGCATAATTCAGCGTCTTTGGCAGCTTCAGCCAAATCCGTTTCGCACTGCAAATCCACCCAAAAAGAAACGGGCTTGCCAAAAAACTTTTCAAGCCGGAGGGCAGTCGGAACCGAAACTTTACCTTTGCCTACTACAATTTGACGAACAGAAGAAGGGCTAAGCCGAAGCTCTTTTGAAAGAGAAAAGGTATTTAACTGGTACTCCTCCATCAACTCAATAAGTACAGAAGCAGGAGTTTTTACTGTTTTGGGCATGATGTATCCTCATGATTTGAATTTTTCTTATTTATGCCTGAAAACCCGGCAAATGTCAATACCAGTGCATTTACAAAAAACCCGGTGAAAGTTTATACTGACTTATGTATAGAAAAATTCGTTTTTTTCTGATTCCGCTGGTTTTATTTTTTGTGTTTTACCTGTTTCTTTTATTTCTTCCCTTTCCGGAACTTGATACCTTTCGGGAAAGATCCTACGGAACCTTGATTACTGACCGGAACGGAAATGTTCTCAGGGTTCTGCCCGCGGACGATGGCGTCAGGCGCGAATGGACTCCGTTAAGCGAAATGCCTCCCGGAGCGGTAAAGATCTTTGTCCGGGCAGAAGACAGGCGTTTTCATTTTCACCCGGGAGTGGATCCAATCTCCATAGCGGGCAGTATTCACAGAAACCTGAGAGCAGGGCGTATTGTTTCAGGGGCATCCACCATCAGCATGCAGCTTGCAAGAATGGTGCGCCCCCACTCAGGCGGCATGAGCGGCAAAATCCAGGAAACCTGGGATGCCCTGAGGCTCGAAGCCAGACTTTCAAAAAATGAAATTCTGGAACTATGGCTCAACAATATCCCTTTTGGCAGCAATATTGAGGGGCTTCCCGCCATGAGCCGCGCCCGCTTTGGAAGATCCGTAAGGGAGCTTGATGAAAACCGGGCGGCGCTTCTTGCGGCGGTTCCGCGGCGTCCCAGTCTTTATGATCCTGCAATAAACCCGGATGCTGCCATTTCTGCAGCTCTTGTTCTGTCTGAAAGGGGCGGACGCAGGGCCGCCAGATCACTTAAGCTCAATGAAGAAGAGCTTTGGAAGGCAGCAGAGGAAGCTACGCGTCCCGCTTTTGGCCCAACTGACCCCAGAACTCCCTTTTTCGCTCCGCATTTTACTGAGCGCATTGCAAGAATTGTTTCGGCAGCAAATACCGGCAGCCGCGGAGACAGGAAAACCAGCTTCCACTCTACTCTTGATCTCAACCTGCAGCGTTATGCGGAAGAACAACTTGCGATGGAACTTTCATTCCTGGTCCGCAACAGGGTAAGCAACGGCGCAATCCTGGCGATAGACAACGAAACCGGAGCGGTACTCGTCTACGTTGGATCAGGCTGCTGGTTTGATGAAGAAAGCTCGGGAAAAATTGACGGCGTCCGTTTCCGGGCCCAGCCTGGCTCCTGCCTTAAACCTTTCCTCTACGCCCAGGCGCTGGACATGGGATTCAGCCCGGCGGATATTATGCCGGATATTCCAACTGTATTCGGATGCAGGGAAGCCTATATTCCTACCAATTTCAATAACCGCTTTAACGGCCCGGTCAGACTCCGTGTCGCGCTGGCATCTTCCCTCAACATTCCCGCGGTATACATCCTCGGCCACATTGGAGTTACGGCTTTTGAAGATTACCTGATCGATTTGGGTTTTGATTCGATTATCGAGAGAAGTGGAAGCTATGGCCTGGGGCTTGCCCTGGGCAACGCCGAAGTGAGTCTTGAAGAAATGGTCAGGGCATTTTCGGTTTTTCCGCGAGGAGGCTCCACCATAAACCTGAAATGGGAAGTAAATGAAGAAGCTTCGCCGGGGCGGCAGTTAATGTCCCACTACGCTGCCTGGGCTGTAGCAGACATACTTTCGGAAAAACCCAGCCGTTTTTTGGGATTTGGTTTTGCACCGGTTATGGCAACGCCCTTTACTTCCATGTTTAAAACAGGAACAGCCAATCAATACCAGCACATCTGGGCCACGGCCGCCACACAGCGTTTTACAGTCGGCGTATGGATGGGAAACTTTTCAGGGGAAACCGTCATCGGCAGCACCGGAAGCGCAATTCCCGCAAGGATCGCAGCCAGGCTTCTTGCCGCAATGGAACAATCCGCGGGCGCGCCCTCCGCCGGCATGGAGCTTGCCGGCCCATTGCCATCCGGAATCTCAGAGCAGCGAATCTGCACCCTGTCCGGCATGGCGGCAGGCGCTCACTGCACCGGATCTACACGTGAATGGTTCCGGCGTGAACAAATACCCCCTGTCTGCACCTGGCACAACGTTTCCGGAGTTTTTTACCCGCCAATTTTTCAGACATGGCACAGCGAAAGATCCCGTGCAGGCATTGTTGCAAACATCCCGGAACGGGGAACACAGCCAAATGGGCAGATACGAATCCCTGTTTCAGGTTCAGTGTTTTTCATGAACCCTTCGATTCCTCCTGAGGCACAGGCATTGCGGATCGAAACCAGCGGATTCGGCGCGGATGCTCTCGTTTACTCCAACGGTATACTTATGGGAAGCTTGAATCAGGCAGGGGTCTATATCATGCCGCTTTCCAGAGGCCATCACACAGTTTTCGTTGAAGACTCCGCAGGAGCTTTTGCCTCGGTCAATTTTGTGGTGAGATGAATTAAGACACTTTATGGGGCTGTCAAAGAAGTTTGTTACTTTTCGGACACGCCCCTCATGATGACTTTTTTCTCATTTTTTTGCTATGATAACATATCATGGCTTATCTCTACGAAACTCATCTGCACACCAAAGAGGCCAGCGCTTGCGGCGTTTCCAGAGGACGTGATTATATCCAAAGATATCTTGATCTGGGTTACACCGGCATAATTATCACCGACCATTTTTTCAGGGGGAATTGCGCGGTTAGCCGCTATCAACGCTGGGAAAAATGGGTTCATGAATTTTGCCGTGGTTATGAAAACGCAAGAGAAGAAGGAGCCCGCCGGGGTTTGGATGTGTTTTTCGGCTGGGAAGAAACTTTCGACGGTGATGATTACCTTGTTTACGGCCTTGACAAGCAGTGGCTGCTTGAACACCCCGAAGCTGCAGGCTGGAACAGGGAACAGCAGCTCCGGGAAACAAGACGCTGGGGCGGCTGTGTGGTTCAGGCTCACCCTTTCAGGCAGTATCATCACATTTCCCGCATCTGCCTTTCGGAAGCTGTGGATGCAGTAGAAGCTGCCAATGGAGCAAACGAAAGATCTTTTGATGCCCTTGCCTGGGCTTATGCAAAAAAACAAAAGCTTCCGGTCACTGCCGGCTCGGATATTCACCGGGCTGAAGATGTATATGATGACAATGTGATGGGAGTTTATCTGGAAAAAAAAATGAAAACCATTGCTGATTTTGTCAGCGCAGTAAGAAACAACAGCATAAAAGATCTTAAGATCCCGGCAGACCGTTTCGATTTGCTCGGTGACGAAAAGATAAAACTGCCGTTGGACATTTTTTCTATTGACAGTTCAAAAAAAACCAGGTTATATTAGAAACTCGCAATAAGCTTTCTGGCGGCCTAAGAGCCGCTCCAGCGGACGTCATATAACGGCATTATCCAAGCTTCCCAAGCTTGTGACGCGGGTTCGACTCCCGTCGTCCGCTAAAGCGGCTGGTAGTCCGCTAAAGCGGCTGGTCGTCCGCTAAAGCGGCTGGTCGTCCGCTAAAGCGGCTGGTAGTCCGCTAA
>JGI20163J15578_10001277_pt1 | contig 10418 bp, 10 predicted proteins | sample TergutCu122P1_FD_15578 | JGI IMG/M metagenome (IMG submission 15578)
GGGGGAAGGGGTTTCAACCCCCCGCCCGCCTTCGGCGGGCACCCCTGCAAACCCCCGTCGGCTTCGCCGACACCCCCTTTGAAAAGGGGGCAAGGCGGGGGCTTTCTTTCTTCGTGGCTTCGCGCCTTCGCGTGAGGCGACCCGTCGCGGTTCGCTGCGCTCACCACGACCTATGGCTCTGATTGCGGCTTCGCGCCTTCGCGTGAGGCGACCCGTCGCGGTTCGCTACGCTCACCACGACCTATGGCTCTTCGTGGCTTCGCGCCTCCGCGTGAGGCGACCCGTCGCGGTTCGCTACGCTCACCACGACCTATGGCTCTGATTGCGCCTTCGCGTGAGGCGACCCGTCGCGGTTCGCTGCGCTCACCACGACCTATGGCTCTGGGTGCGGTTCGTTACGAACGGAGACGTTTCCGCGTTGTGAAGGGTCGATATAATCGTCCAAGTCGTTATAATCAGCCCTTGTGGGGTGTGCCTTACGTTTTTTGTTTTCGGGCCAGCGAGGTTGATCGCGGCGCGTGATGAAGATTTTTTGTGCGGATTTTGTGGTGGGGTCTTTTTTGAACGCTCGTGGATTTTTACATTGTTTGCGGCGGATGAGCGGAATCGCGGTCATCGCCGCGCTGTTGTTGGTGTCGTTGAGCGCGCGTGCGCAATTGACGATTGAGATTATCGGCGGCGCGGGTGCGGCGTTGCCGATTTCGATTGTGCCGTTCGCCGGGGAAGCGGATTTTCCGTTGGGCATTTCGGGCGTGGTCGGCGGCGATTTGACGCGCTCCGGTCGCTTCCGGCAGATCGACGGTTCCGGTGTCGTGCCGCGCCCGTCAACGGCGGAAGAGGTCAATATCAGCATTTTCCGGACGCGCGGCGCCGACGCGGTGGTCGTCGGCAGTATGCGGCGCTTGCCCGACGGGTTGGTCGAGGTGCGTTTCGCGCTGGTCGATGCGGTCAGGCAGCAGACGCTGGCCAATATGGTTTATATGGTTACGCAGCAGCAGTTCCGCGCGACGGCGCATCGGATCGCCGATGTGATTTATGAGAAGCTCACCGGCGAACCCGGTATTTTCTCGACGCGCATTGCGTATATCACGCAGCAGGGGCAGCAATATCAGTTGCAGGTGGCCGACGCCGACGGCGACAATCCGCAGACGATTGTCTCGTCGAAGGATCCGCTGATTTCGCCGCGTTTTTCGCCGGACGGCAGTCGCATCGCTTATGTTTCGTTTGAGAGCCGCAAGCCGGTGGTGTATGTGCAATCGCTGCTCGACGGCAAGCGGCAGGCGGTCGCCAATTTTCGCGGCAGCAACAGCGCGCCGGCCTGGTCGCCCGACGGTACGCAACTCGCGGTGACGTTGTCGCGTGACGGCGGTTCGCAACTCTTTCTGGTTTCCGCGTCGGGCGGCAGTGAGCCGCGCCGCTTGATGAGTTCGCCGGGCATCGACACGGAATCGTCGTTCATGCCGGACGGACAATCGTTGTTGTTCGCGTCGGATCGTGGCGGTACGCCGCAGATTTACCGTTTGTGGATTGCCGACGGTCGCGTCGAGCGGGTGACGATGGAAGGTTCTTACAATGTTTCACCGAGACCGTTGCCGGACGGCAGCGGGATGGTGTTCGTGCGCCGCGACAGTGGCCGGATGCAGATTGCCACGATGGATTTTCAGACGCGGCAAGTGTTGGCGTTGACGCCGGGGCCGATGGACGAAAGCCCGGCGATCGCGCCGAATGGGCGCTATGTGCTTTACGCCGGTCAAAGCGGCGGGCGTAGTGTGTTGGCGGCGGTGTCGATCGACGGCACCATTCGGCAACGAATCGGCGCGCTCACCCAACAGGTGCGCGAACCGTCCTGGGGTCCCTTGCTTTGACCATTTCGTTTTTTGTTTTTTTATAAACTCACGCGCATCGCGCTTTTTTTATGGAGGTTCTATGACCCACTTGTTGAAATACGGTTTTCTCGTTTTTGTCGCTGTCGCGCTGGCGGCGTGTTCTTCAACGCCCAGCGACGAAGGCGCGCCGGTCGATGATCGGACGGTCGCTTCCGGCGGCACGGCCGATGGCGCGGGTACGAGCGGCGCAGGCGGCACGGGCGTTACCGGCGCCGATGTTGATGGCCGCGTCACCCATGAATTGAAAGACCCGGCCAATATTCTGTCGCGGCGCGGCGTGTTCTTCGCGTTTGACAGTTATGTGGTCGAAGATCAGTACCGGCCACTGGTCGAAGCGCACGCGCGTTATCTGGTCAGACATCCTGACGCCAGAATGACGCTGCAGGGACACGCCGACGAACGCGGTACGCACGAGTACAACCTCGCGCTCGGCCAGCGGCGCGCCGATGCCGTCAAGCGGATGATGCTGCTGTTGGGGGCGAAGGAAGCGCAAATCGAGACGGTCAGTTTCGGCAAGGAAAAACCGCGTAACCCCGGCCACGATGAAACCGCCTGGGCGGAAAACCGTCGTGTCGATATTGTGTACGCCGGCGAATAAGCGTTTTTGTTGAATGTTTCTGTTGAAATAGGTCGCGTATGAACCGTTCTCTTTCTGTGTCACGCGCTGCGCTGTTTGCGTTGTTCTTTGCCTTGTTGTCGTCCAACGCCTCCGCGTTTTTCGACGACAAGGAAGCGCGCAAAAACATCGAACAGACCAACGTTCGTTTGTCGCAGATCGAAGCGCAACTGAACGAGCGCGTCACGGCGCTGGAACAACAGAAAAGCACGCAGGCCGTTCTGGAACTGTCTGCGCAACTCGACGCCATTCGCAGCGAACTGGCGCAGTTGCGCGGACAGATCGAAGTGTTGACCTACGAATTGGGCGAGGCCAAGCGGCGGCAACGCGATCTCTACGCCGATCTCGACAGCCGCCTGGCGCGTCTGGAAAGCAACCCAACGAGCGGTCAAGCGGCCGGAGGGGCGGTTGTCGATCCGGCGGCGGTCGAACCGGCAAGCCCAAGCGATGAAGCCGCCGAGCAAAGAGTGTACGACGCGGCGATGGAACTGTTCAAGCGCGGCGATTACGCTGGCGCGGCGGCGGCATTCACGGCGTTTACCCTGGCGCACCCGCAAAGTCCGCTGGCGTCGTCGGCGCAATACTGGATCGGCAACGCGCGGTTCGCGCAGCGTGATTACAGAGCCGCCGTCGCCGCGCAAACGGAACTGCTGCAAAAATACCCCGACAGCCAGAAAGTGCCGGACGCGATGCTGAACCTCGCGTCGGCGCATACCGAACTGGGCGACAGAGCGACCGCGCGCAGAATCTTGCAGGACATCATTGCCCGATTCCCGGGTTCGGACGCGGCGAACAAAGCGCGGCAACGGGTACGTTGACAGATATCAGATATCAGATATCAGATGTCAGATGTCAGATGTCAGATGTCAGAGGCCGGAAAAATTAACCGCAAAGAACGCATAGAGCGCAAAGAAAAAAACGTCATCGCGAGCGAAGCGAAGCAATCCAGCGTTTTCCCGTTGCGCACATTTTCTGGATTGCTTCGTCACTTCGTTCCTCGCAATGACGCATTTCTGACTTCTGACATCTGTTTTCTGATATCTGTTTTCTGACATCTGACATCTGTCCTCTGCCCTCTGATGCCTGCCCTCGCCTCCCGCCTGATCGCCTGGCAGCGCCGCCAGGGTCGTCACCATCTTCCCTGGCAAAACACCCGCGACGCTTACCGGATTTGGCTCTCCGAAATCATGCTGCAACAAACGCAGGTGACGACGGTGATCGCGTACTACGAGCGTTTCGTTCAGAGTTTCCCGACGGTGCAGTCATTGGCGGCTGCGCCTCTGGCGCGCGTGCTGGAACACTGGTCGGGACTGGGTTATTACCGGCGTGCGCATCATCTGCACGCGGCAGCGCAAACCGTCGTCAACGAACACAACGGTGTTTTCCCCGATACGCAGGAACGGTTGATGATCTTGCCCGGCGTCGGTCGCTCGACCGCCGCCGCCATCGCTGTGTTCGCGTTCGGTCAACGCGCCGCGATTCTCGATGGCAACGTGCGCCGCCTTCTCGCGCGCCATCAAGGCATCGAAGGGTTTCCCGGGTTGCCCGACGTTGAAAAAACGCTGTGGGCGCTCGCCGAGCAGTTGTTGCCGAAGCGGCATCTTGAAGCGTACACGCAGGGATTGATGGACCTCGGTTCACAAATCTGCACGCGCAGCAAACCGCTGTGCGCACAATGTCCGCTGCGCGACGATTGCGTTGCTTATCACCAGAACCGTGTCCATGAATTGCCGACGCCGCGCTCCGGCAAAGCGCCGGTGCGCCGTGATTTCTGCTTGCTGATGTTGCGCCGGAACGGTCGCGTTCTGCTCGAAGCGCGCGCGAATCGGGGCATCTGGTCTGGCTTGTGGAGTTTTCCCGAATGCGATGTCGGCGACAACTTCGCTGCGCTGATCCGGGCGCGCTGGGGGCTGACGCTGATCGCAAAGAAAGCCCAGCCGGTCATGGTTCACCCACTGACGCATCGAACCCTGCACATCACGCCGATTCTGGCGACGGTGCGCGGACGTTTAAGCAGCACGACGGCGCTCGAAACGCGCTTTTTCTCGTTGTCCGAAGCTCGGCAATGCGCATTGCCCGCGCCGGTTCGTCGGCTGCTGGCGCAATAAACGCGCTTTTATAACAAGAGCGTTTTCTGTTTAAATGCTTACACTTCTGTGAAGAAGCACCGCGCTTTGCTTCCCTCTCGCGCGGGTGTCTGCACATAGCGCCGCAGGCGCGTGATATGAGTAACCGTCGGTGAAGCGCGAACACAGTGAGCGCGGAACCGGCGGTGAGAGGCCATAACCAATCCTCAGCCCTGCAAGGGCTGAACAACATGCCATATTCAGCCCTTGCAGGGCTGGATGTAAGTGGAGCGCACTTTCCGCCGGTTCCGTTCGCTACGCTCACTCCACCGGCGGTTACTCACATCATGCCCCTGCGGGGCAAAACTGCGGTCTCCGTCATGCGCCTGTGCAAGACGCCTATATCCGCAAAAGGAGAGAGAAAAGCGTATGCGCTTGAATCGAAAACGCTCTAGCGTTGCGCCTTGCCCCTCTCTCCCGCAAGCGGGGCGGAAAAAACCACAGACAGAATGTCCCGCTTGCAAACACGTAAACAGAAAACGTCCTTATAGCAAATTCATGCGACAATGAACGAACAGGACGCTTGCGTTCCTGATTGTTTTCCCGGTTTGCGCTCATGATTATCTACGACCTCATTTGCCGTCATCAACACACCTTCGAAGGCTGGTTCGCTTCCGCTGCGGCGTTTGACGCGCAGCGCGACGCCGGTCAGGTGCGTTGCCCGGTATGCGACGACGCACACATCGAGAAACGACCATCCGCCAAAGTGCGGACATCGCGCGAACCGGCTTCTGTCGCTGCGGCAGAAACGGCTCCCGCGCACGGAATTCAGAACGTTTCCACCCATACCCCGTCGGACTTTCTGGTGAAGCTGCGCGAGATGGTGCAGGCCACCGAAAATGTCGGCGACCGATTCCCCGAAGAAGCGCGCAAAATCCATTATCGAGAAATTCCGGCGCGCGCGATCCGGGGGCAGGCGTCATCCAGAGAGGTCGAGGCGTTGACCGAAGAAGGGATCGACCTCACGCTGCTGCCGCCGTTTTTGCTGCATGATGCGCAGTGAAGCGGTATCAATCTCTCTACCGCTTGCGGGAATGAAAACCCGAAGGGCGGGAGAGAGAAGCATCACGCAACGCATTCGTTGACTGCGCAAGCCTCTGGCGCTGTGCAAGGTTTGGAGAAAAAGACAGAGACTTGCCCCAGAAATTCGTCATAATCGCTGGCGCAGCCGCGCACATTGTCGTATAATCGTCGATCTTTCGGGTCGTTAGCTCAGCTGGTAGAGCAGCGGACTTTTAATCCGTTGGTCGCAGGTTCGATTCCTGCACGACCTACCAGAATTCTCGAAAACAATAGAATACCAACGTACCGGTTTGTGGGCCGTTAGCTCAGCTGGTAGAGCAGCGGACTCTTAATCCGTTGGTCGTAGGTTCGATCCCTACACGGCCTACCACAATTCATGTAATAAATTCAAAGGGTTGCGATATTTCGCCGCCCTTTTTCTTTTTTTGCTTTGGCGTCGCTCTATGTGAAACAATTGCGCATCATGTCGTATAATACGTAATGATACGCAACCCGGAGATTCACCATGCTGGTCATTAGCGCAACAGATCTGGCGCGACGCACCCGCGAAGTGCTGGATAAGGTCGTCATTCAGGGGGCAACCGTCGTCGTGGAGCGGAACCAACGGGTGATCGCCAGAATTGCTCCCGAAGTTCCCCTGATGACCGCCAGCGCAGCGCTCGCCGGTTTGGCGGGCGGGCTGCTCCCGGAAGAAGCCGACGCATGGCTCAAAGACAGCCGTGGAAATTTCGATGAAACGGTGCGCGACCCATGGGCGTGATACTCGACACGTGCATCTGGATCGAGTGCATGGCTTCGCGCTTGAGTGCGGCGGAGGTCGCGCGGGTCTGCGATGAACAACCGGTTTTTCTTTCGTCCATTTCCCTGGGCGAACTGCACTTCGGCGTGGCGGCTTGCACCGATCCGGTCTTGCGCGCAAAACGCTACACGCAACTTCGCAAACTCAATAATCGTCCGGTTCTGCCCGTGACCGCCGATACGGCGGCAGCGTTCGGCGCACTCGCCGCCGCATGGCGTCAGGCGGGGCGTTCGTTTCGTCCGCGTTACAACGATCTGTGGATTGCCGCGCAAGCGGTTGAAAACAACTATGCGCTGCTGACCCTCAACCCCGGTGACTTTTCCGGATTGCCGGGGCTGCAACTCATAACACTTTCATAGCGAGTTCGCTTTTTGAAGCGATTAGGCGGTTTAATCGCTTCAAAAAATGAAGCGATTGGTGCAACCCCGCTCAAACATTAAACAAAAAGTTCATCACGTCGCCGTCTTTCACCACGTAATCTTTGCCCTCGGCGCGCATTTTGCCCGCTTCTTTGGCGCCGTGTTCGCCCTTGTACGCGATGAAGTCGTCGTAGGCAATCGTCTGCGCGCGGATGAAGCCTTTTTCAAAATCGGTGTGGATCACGCCCGCCGCCTGCGGCGCGGTGTCGCCGACGTGAATGGTCCAGGCGCGTACTTCTTTGGGACCGGCGGTGAAATAGGTTTGCAGGCCGAGCAGTTTGTAACCGGCGTGGATCACGCGATCCAGCCCCGGCTCGACCAACCCCATATCGTCGAGAAACGCTTTTTTGTCCTCGTCGTCGAGGTCGGCGATTTCGGCTTCGAGCGCCGCGCAAACGGGCACGACCACGGAGCCTTCCGCAGCGGCGTAATCTTCAACCGCGGTTAGCAACGGGTTGTCGTGAAAACCGTGTTCGTCCACATTGGCGACGTACATCGTCGGTTTCATCGTCAGCAGGAAAAACGGTTTCAACAATGTTTTTTCTTCGTCGTACAAATCGGCGGTGCGCGCCGGACGGCCTTCGTTCAGCACAGCCAGCACTTTTTGCAGCACGTCGAACAAGCGTTTGGCGTCTTTGTCGCCACCGGCGCGCGCCACTTTTTCGACTTTGACGATTTGTTTCTCGACGGTCGCGAGATCGGCCAGCGCCAGTTCGGTGTGAATGGTTTCGATGTCGGAAACCGGATCGACATTGCCGGACACATGCACGACGTTCTCGTTCTGAAAGCAGCGCACGACGTGCGCGATCGCGTCGGTTTCGCGGATGTTGGCGAGAAATTGATTGCCGAGTCCTTCGCCTTTGGATGCGCCGGCCACCAGTCCGGCGATATCGACGAATTCGACAATCGCGTGCTGGATTTTTTGCGGATGAACGATTTTCGCCAACTCGTCGAGGCGCGGGTCGGGTACTTCAACGATTCCGACGTTCGGCTCGATCGTGCAGAACGGATAATTTTCGGCCGCGATGCCCGCTTTGGTCAGCGCGTTGAAAAGTGTGGATTTGCCGACGTTCGGCAAGCCGACGATGCCGCAGCGTAAACTCATGAGGGTTCCTTTGTTGATAGCGTTGCGGCCACCGATTCGGTTGCCGCAGCGTTGTTTTTTGTCGCCGGTTTATTCGCAGCTTTAACCGACGGCGGATCGGTGTGCAGCCGCATCGTCGCTTGCGCAATGTCGCCTTGCGCCAACAGCGGCCAGGCTTCGAGCGCGCGCGCGATGGCGTCGTCGATGGCGCGCAATTCTTCGACGCGCGGCGGTTTCAAAACATAATCGGCGGGCGCTTGTTGCGGCACATCGGAATCACGCGGATGCCCGATGCCCAAACGCAAACGCCAGAACGCAGCGCTGCCCAGTTGTTGCTGAATGTCGCGCAAGCCGTTGTGTCCCGCGTGACCGCCGCCCTGTTTCAAGCGCACGGCGCCCGGCAACAGATCGAGTTCGTCGTGCGCCACCAGAATGTCCTCCGGCGCAATGTCGAAGAACCGCGCCAACGTTGCGACAGCGCGACCGGAAAGATTCATGTACGTTGCTGGTTTCAACAAACGCAGATCACCCGCTTTGGCGACATCGCCAAAAAATTTCGCTTCGCTGGCAAAGCTCGCGCCCAGTCGCGCCGCCATCGCGTCGGCCCACCAGAAACCGGCGTTGTGCCGCGTCGTCGCGTAAGCGCGACCGACATTGCCCAGTCCGACCAGTAAACGAAATCGCGTCATGCGTGTTCAGCCGTGAAATAAAAAATGTGAAGAAAAATGCGCAAACGAAAAACCCGCCGCGACGCATCGGTCTGGCGGGTTTGTGCGAACATTTTGGATTACTCTTTGGCCGCAGGCGCTTGCGCCGTCGTCACCGGTTCGCCCGGAGCCGCCGCGATTTCCTCGTCGCTCACTTCCTTGACGACGCTGGCGCTCGCCACAGTCGGGTCCTGACCGCGCAGCAACACGGCGGTCACCCCGGCGGGCAGCTTCAGTTCCGACACGTGGAGCGTGTCGCCGACCTGCATTTCGGAAAGATCGACTTCGATGAATTCCGGCAAATCCTTCGGCAGACAAGAAATATCCAGTTCGTTGATCACCTGATTGATCAACGCGCCGCCGAGTTTCACCGCCGGCGAAATTTCGGCATTGATGAAGTGCAACGGGATCCGCATGTGAATCTTCTTGTTGCCTTCGACCCGTTGAAAATCAACGTGCAGCACTTGCTGCTTGTACGGATGCATTTGTACGTCACGCAGCAGCGCGCGCACATTCTTGCCGTCGAGCGTGACATTCAGAATAGACGAGTGGAACGCTTCTTTGCGCAGCGCGTGGTACAGCGTGTTGTGATCGAGCAGAATCGGCGTCGGCGCACTGTCGCCGCCGTAAATGATGCCCGGCACATTACCGCCGCGACGTGAACGACGGCTGGCGCCGCGACCCTCTTCTTTGCGCGATTGCGCGCTGATTTCCAGAACTTGATTAGCCATGTGGCTGACTCCTTGATGTCTGCGGCCTTCCTGTCGGCGAAGTGTGCCGGTTAGGTCGTCCGCGGTTGGCGACAGGCCTTGCGGGGGATAACCCCGGGTTTCCCCTGGGGTTCGCAGGGCGCGAAAGCGGGGGATTATAGCAGCTTTTGCCGGGAAAACGTGTCAGAGAACAGAGAGCAGAGAGCAGAGAACAGATGCCAGAAATCAGAAAGGCGTCATTCTGCGCGGAGTGTAGGCTGGCGATGAATCGCGGTAGGGACGCTCATTACTGAGCGCCCCCCGCACAGAACCGTACGTGCCCAATTAAGGCATACGGCTCCCACCTTGGGTGGGTGACGGCAAATCGTTTATCTGGCCAGGGATGAAGGATGTGCGGCTTCGGCAGAAAGTCTCTCGCCATCGCCCCGATCTTTGCCCATGTTGTCCGATCCTTTTGACTACGACGCCGTAGCGTCTGCCTCCAGAGGGCAGTTACATGAAAGCTGAAGGTGGCTAGCGATTTGCTATTCGTCGGTACCGCATGGTAGTTGAAGTACCCTGTGACGACACAACCCAGCCACTTTCCCTGTTCGGGGATTGACTGGTGCATACGCCGTCTCAGCTCCTGTTTGATTTCCTTGAGTTTGATTCTCATGCGGTCACTGCGGGACTTACGTTTGACCTGATACTTGCCCTGTCTCGTCTTTCCGCTTATGAAAGTCATCCCCAGAAAATCGAAGGTCTCAGGCTTACCAAGCCCACGACGCTTGCGGTTATCGTCCGCGAAGCGCCCAAACTCAATCAGCCGGGTCTTCTCTGGATGCAACGACAGACCGAATTTACCCAGTCGATCACGCAACATTTCAAGAAATCGACGGGCATCACCTTCGCGCTCGAAGCCGACTATGAAGTCGTCCGCGTAGCGCACAAAGATCACTTCACCCGCAGCGTCACGCCGTCGCCAGCGTTCAGCCCACAGATCGAGGACGTAGTGCAAATAGATGTTGGCAAGCAGCGGTGAAATCACCGCTCCTTGCGCCGTTCCTAT
>JGI20163J15578_10001278_pt1 | contig 10412 bp, 8 predicted proteins | sample TergutCu122P1_FD_15578 | JGI IMG/M metagenome (IMG submission 15578)
GATTTAGAAGAACTGGCACAAACAAAAGTAGCGGTAGTCTGTGCCGGCGCCAAGTCCATCTTAGACATTCCCCTAACCAGAGAATATCTGGAAACCGCCGGTGTGCCGGTAGTGGGTTACAATACCGATGATTTTCCGAACTTCTATACCAGGAGAAGTGGTACAAAGGTTGACATAAACTTAAAGACCATTGCTGATATTGCGAAGATGATTCACACCTCTCATACCCTTGGATTAAAAGGTGGTATGTTAATCTGTAATCCCATCCCTAAGGAAAAGGAATTGGATTATGATTACATGGAAGAAAAAATCCAAGAGGCGGTTCAAAAAGCTGATGAGCTTAGAATCACCGGCAAGGATTCAACACCGTTCTTGTTAGGAAAACTCAGCGAGATTACGCAAGGGAAAAGCGTGGAAGCAAATAAAGCATTGGTGTTCAACAATGCCAAAGTGGCGGCGGAGATTGCGATTGAGTTGGTAAAGGTGGAGAGGGCAACCGCATAAAGTAGTAGATATAAGAGTGTCGATAGGTTTTACCAGAATAAGCTGTAAAGCATGTGAGATTCTAACGTGCATTATTGTCAAGATTAAGTGCATATGATAATATATAGGTGAAAGCAGTTTAAAGATTTATTAGGAGGCCGTTACGATGTGTACAAAAAATGATGTAGATGATATTCTTGAAAAGGTCATAGCTATTTATCATCATGTGTATGGAGATAAACTAATGGTTGTTTATCTATACGGTTCATATGCTCGAGATGAATATGATGAATATTCAGATGTGGACATCGTTGCAATTGTAGATGGTGAACGCAAATTTATTCAAAACCAATTAAAGAAGGTCTGGGATAAATCTAGCGAACTAGAATTAGAATACGAGGTAATTATTTCACCAACAGCAATTCCATATGATGACTTTACTACATATGGAAATGTTTTACCATATTACAGAAACATTAGCACGGAAGGGGTTCGATTATATGAATCAACATAAAGCCGACCTTGCAAAATACCGAATTGACAGTGCTAAACAAAAGTTGCATTCTGCTAAGGTATTGTTGGACGCAGGTGAGTTCAAGGATTCCATTAGCCGTTCTTATTATGCCATTTTCACATCCGTGAGAGCAATTCTAGCAATAGATGAAGTTGATTTCAGTAAGCATTCGGGTGTTATTGGCTACTTCCAAAAAGAGTATATCAAGTCAGGGTTTATAGAAGTTAAGTATTCAAAATTTTTAAGTGGAGCATTTCAAATCAGAAATCTCTGCGATTATGAGGATTTTTATGTAGCATACAAAGAAGATGCAGAAGAGCAATATGCAAAAGCAAGTGAATTTGTAGGTATGGTAATAGAGTTTTGCAAGTCAAAATCATTATAATAGTTGGAGCGGTGACGTTAAACCCAATTTGGAATAAGGGGCATCGAGATGTCCTTTTAGCGATAATAGATAACCACCTAATTGTATACGATTGTGTGCAAAAGAGGTGGTTATTTTTGTTTGTCTTCTGCCAGTTATTAAGAAACAATGGAATCTTATCTCTCAAAGTGGGTATATGGCAAATATTTTGGAGTTTGTGAATCAAAGCGCTAACCCTAGAGAAACGATGGAACGACTAGAAAAAACTTGGAAGCATGGAGTAAAGGTCATTAATGCTTGTCGAATTGACAAAGACTTTTTCGTATTTGGCGATGGAAAAATCTCTGAGGTAATCCCGTGGGAAGACGTAGAGAGGATAGAGATGCATATTGATTCTACTGAAGGCGAAAGGGATATGTACTTTAATAAGCGTTATAACCATAGCTAGGACTACGAATGTACCTAAAGAATGCTAAGCCCAAGAATTTCTCCCTCTCTTCGGGAACCTACTATAGTAAAAAAGTTCCTGAGCCTTTCTTTAATCGGATAATCAATAAAATGTTTGCGTATCTAGCAGAGCATCGGCCAGATATTGAGCGTGAAAAATTATATGGTCAGATGGAGGAGAAGGTCGAAAAAATTCTGGAAGAGCGAAAAGTAAAGGCGTCCTTAGATTTCAAAACCGCGGCAGATTACATTGATTGGGAGAATTTAAAAGGGGAAAATGATGAGGAATCGTAGAGATTTATCATCTTATTCGCCATTACACTTATTATGATTTGTGGTATAATACTCGTAAGTATAATAAATGCGAGTATGATGATATGGGAGGGTAAGCCCATGTTCCGCAAGTCATTCAAATCCATATCAATAATATTTCGGTATGCGCCCGGATTAACCATTTTGAAATTGTTTCAAACCGGAATATCTGGGGTATCAATGATTGAATATCCTATCTCAATCCCAAAACAATCACGAGGATAGCCAGCACAAGAAGATGAGCCGGATAGAATATATAGAAGAAATACTTCATTGGTTTTCCTCGTTCACCATTGTAGTTTTTCAAGAAATAAGCTGCCGCAAAACAACCAATGATAAAAGTAAGGGCCGGGAAAATGGGCATGCCACCATATTCAGAAAGGGAAAAGCCGCCATCTTCGCTCAGATAGAAACCTACCCCGACCATTTCGGAAAAAGAAATTCCCATCGCCAGAAAGCCCGCAATGGCCAAAAGGCTAAAGATAAAATTGAAAAGCCCACCGACGATAGAGGGCAAAATACGCCTTCTATTTTCATTTGTGATACAGTGATACATCAACACCATAATAGGCCCTATGATGCCCCAATCAAAAAGGATGGAAATGATACAAGCGAGTACGAAGATTAACCAAAAGAGAAATCGTCGCTGTATTTTGTCATACAGGACTAACAATAAAAGACTCAAAAAGATGGTAAACATGATGTTTAAAGCAAAGACACCAAAAGCGATAGTATGAGGAATTTGCGCCAGCAATCCAAAAAGGAAGATTCGCAGAAGATATCTCTTGAGGTTTGAGGTATGGCGGTACCCCTCCACTACCAAAAATGCCATAATCGGGAAGGTAAGCCCGCCAACAGCATAGAGGGGAAACTGGAGCCAATAAGGTAAGGCCGGATGTAGAGATAGTACGAGGTGGTTTAAAACCATCCCTATAATGGCCAGCCATTTTAGTTGATATGCGTCAAAGGTTTTTGTAGTGGTCATAGTCAATCTCCTCATAAATAGTCTTTTCAGATATTCTAACAATAAACTTTAAGCACTATTTTGTCAATAGAATACGCACGTGCTTCTTTTTTCGTGTGGAATGTGGTATTATGGAAAAAACAGAGTGTTCTCGGAAGATCAGCCACAAATATGAATGTAAGAGAGTTTCTAGGAGTGCTCGTAAGAGGAGGAAACCGATCATGGAAAAAAAGACCACCTATAAGGTAGATTTAAACAGTGATTTAGGAGAAAGCTTTGGTAGTTATGATTTGAAGATTGATAAGCACATCATTCCGTTGATTACTTCGGCAAATATTGCTTGCGGATTTCATGCATCTGATCCGGTGGTGATGATGAAAAGTGTTGCCCTAGCGGCAAAAGCCGGTACCGGTATTGGGGCTCATCCGGGATTTCCCGATTTAGTAGGATTTGGTCGTCGCAATATGGTGGTTTCTTTTGAGGAAGCCAAAGCCGATGTGTTATATCAAATAGGAGCCTTAAGTGCTTTTTGTCAAGCGGCGGGAACAAGATTACAGCATGTCAAACCCCATGGTGGATTATACAATATGTCAGCAATGGATTATCAGTTGGCCCTAGCTATCTGCGAGGCGGTGAAGGAATTTGACAAGGATCTTATCTTACTTGGCTTATCCGGCAGTGAACACATTCGAGCAGCCATAGACTGTGGCTTAAAAGTTGCCCATGAGGTCTTTGCCGACCGGGGATATGAAGAAGATGGTAGTCTTGTGGCACGTTCCAAAGAAGGTGCCTTTATCCATGATGAGGAAGAGGCCGTAGCGCGGGTGATTCGGATGGTTACAGAAGGGAAAGTGGCGGCAGTTACCGGCAAAGATATTGACATTCAGGCAGACTCCATCTGTGTTCACGGTGATGGGGAAAAGGCTTTGCTATTTGTGAAGAAGATTCGGACAGCTCTGGAAGCAGAAGGGATAGAAGTTTGCGCTTTACAAGACGTTGTGTGACAGTGACAATCGATTAATAATCGGCAAGTGCAAAAGACAAGCAGAACGCGGGATATAAATACAGCGTAGGTGATACGTTGCCTTTATGATTTGGATTGATGGTTAAAGAATGGACAAATTACAATCAAATGAAATCAAATGAAAAAGGTCGAATGAAAAGACATGACAAAGTGGTGTCGTGTTTGCTGTAGTAGAATAGTGACAAAAACGAGGAGAGACAAGATGATTAAGAACTACGATGATTTTTGCACTGAATTACGAAACGCAGGGTTTTCCGTGTTTGGTGGCAATGCGGAAGAGGTTTACGGGTTGATTAAATACGACTGGCGCGAGGAACCGGCCGACTGCCCCATACGTTGGCATACGGGCAATCCGGAAACGGACCCCTGGGAATGGCGTGTCCGAGTAGTGACGGAGGAGAAAGACATTGCCTATGGCAAGATATTTTTCCGCAAAGGTGGTTTCATAACCAAAGAATGGTATCCTTACTTTCTGGCTGCCAGAAGGCAGGGGAGAAGCTTTGAGGAGGAATATGAGGAAGGATTGATTAGCCATTTTGCCAAGCGAATTTACCAAGTGTTCGACCGTCGACTTGACTTAAATGAAGGGACACAAAAGCCAAGAGTAGCCTTCTATGAGGGAATGCAAAAGCCGGGATTATCCTCTTATGAGGGGATGGAAAAGAGCGGCCTAGCCTTTCATGAAGTGAAGCAACTTGTTGGTGTAAGCAAAGAAGATGCCGCCAAATTTGAACGCGCTATCGTTGAATTGCAGATGAAGTTATATCTTACCGTATCCGGGGAAAAGCAAAAAACGACGGAAACCGGCGAGGGTTATGGCTGGCCATCGATGGTATTTTCCACCACCGAAGCATTTTGGGGGGAGGAAGTATTTGACGAAGCGGCAGCGCTTCGCAAGGAAGATGCCATTGATGAGATTACGAATCAGATTTTACAGCTAAATCCAAGGGCAGAGCAAAAGAAGATGCGAAAGTTTATCTGCGGTTAACCGAGTGATTCGCTCCATTAGGCGAATCCTATGTTTCAGAGAATGCCAATCAGCAAGTGATGAGAAAGTATATTTAACAAGATAGAAAATTAGCATGAGAGTAGAGCCTATGGGACGCACAAAACACAAACAACAGCAACTAACCCTCTCAATACCACGAATTATTTTTCGAAATACTTTTACTTTATTCAACATCATTCTTTTTATTATGGCGACGGCAATTATTGTTGTCGGACGCCCGGAGCATGCCCTATTTATTGGGGTAATCATTTGTAATATGGGAACAGGTGCTTTCCAAGAGATAAAAGCCAAACGAGCCTTGGATCGACTTGCTATTTTGGCTAAGGGAAAGGTGAAAGTGATTCGAAATGAGGAAGCGCTGACCATTTCGCAAGATGATGTTATGGTAGGTGACACGATGGTGCTTGGCACCGGAAATCAGGTGTGCGCCGATGGTGTCGTCCGGTCTTCCGAAGGCTTAGAATTGGATGAGTCTCTTTTGACAGGAGAAAGCGATCACATTGGCAAAGGGGAAGATGACACGGTATTATCCGGGAGCTTTGTAGTTAGTGGGCGAGGCGAAGTTCGAGTGACAGCCGTGGGCGTGGATAGTTACGCCCAATCTTTGACCATCGAGGCAAAACAAGGTGAAAAAGAGAAGCCAAAACTATTACGAACCTTAAATCGAATGATTATGGTGCTAACCTTCATTCTGATTCCTCTTGGGGCGGCATTATTTTATATGAAGTATTTTGACCAAAGAGAGCCACTAGAAACAGCCATTCTAGGGGCGGCGGCTTCGATGACCGGGATGATTCCCTCGGGATTAGTGCTATTGACCGGTGTAACCATGACGGTGGGAGCATTAAAATTAGCCGGAAGAAAAGCCTTAGTGCAGTCCCTAGGTAGTATCGAAACTTTAGCTCGGGCGGATGTTATTTGTTTAGATAAAACCGGAACGATTACCGATGGTTCTTTGACCTTTCAAGGAATGGAACGGCTCGGCGATTTTTCGGAAGGAGAGATTCAGAAGATTATGGAAGAGCTCCTAGGCAGTTTAGGGGACACCAATACCACCGCCGTGGCCTTGACTAAAACTTTTGGGAATCACAGTGAGTGGACGACAACTATCAAACAACCCTTTTCTTCGGAGCGAAAGTGGAGTGGGGTGACCTTTGCTGAAAAGGGTACTTATGTAATGGGAGCGCCGGGTATGTTGTTTCACCGGCAAGGCGAGGAGTTATTGCAAAAAGCGAATGAGTATGCCTCCCAAGGCAACCGGGTGCTAGCCTTAGCTTTTTCTAAGCAACCTTTAGTCAATCAAGAACTACCGGCGGATCTGACCGGTTTAGCTTTATTAATTCTAACCGACAATATTCGTGAAAATGCTACTGACACCTTCCGCTATTTTGCCGGTGAGGAAGTGACCTTGAAAGTGATTTCAGGAGATAATCCTCATACAGTTAGTTTCATTGCGGGGAAGGCCGGAATTGAAAATGCCCATCGGTTTATCGATATGAAGCAAGTCGATGAGGGGGATGATTATGCCGAAATTGCCAATGATTACACCGTGTTTGGCCATGTTACCCCGCGGCAAAAGCGAGAGCTGGTGCGTGGCTTAAAGGAGAAAGGTCATACCGCTTGTATGACCGGGGACGGGGTAAATGACATCTTGGCAATGCGGGAAGCAGATTGCAGTGTGGCGATGGTCACCGGTAGTGATGCGGCTCGCACGGCTTGTGATTTTGTACTGATGGCAAATGATTTTAGTGCGATGATTGATGTGTTAAAAGAAGGGCGGCGAATTGTCAACAATATTGAGCGGGTGGCGGCAATCTTCTTGCTGAAAACCATTTACACGATGATTCTTACGGCTTGCTATCTTGTCTTACCTTATGCTTTTCCGATGACGCCCTTGCAGATGATGCCGATTAATGCCTTTACAGTTGCTCTTCCCTCCTTTTTCTTATCCTTACAGGAGAGCGATAAGCGGCCTACTGACCGATTATTCCCCAATATAATGGAATACACCCTGCCGGCCGCTTTAACCGTGGTGATTAATACGTTGATTTTACAATGGATGAGCAATCATCATGGAATTTCTTACGAAGAAATTACCACCAAGATTGTGTTTATGATTGGTATAATGAGTTTCTATCTATTATTCCGGATGGCAAAACCATGTACGCGTTTGATTGCCATCATGCTGGCGGCAATGGTAACCGGATATGTGCTGACCTTTGTCTTTTTCGGTCGCTTTGTGGCCTTAGTCGATTTGTTTAATCGTAATGCCATCTACTTAGTGCCCTTGCTTGGGATTGCTTTTGTTACCTACCATGTTCTAAGTCGGGTTTTTCAAATAATTCTTTTGCGAGTAAGGCAAAGGAAACGGTAGCATGAAATGCGGAGCAATCCGTTGTATCAGTAAGCGACAAAATACCTTTTGATGCTTATATCATTTGATATTACTGTTCAGGAGAGCACATATTTTACGAATATAGATGTGAAAGCAGCTATATGTATTCGCCGCTTTGCACCACCGAGAAAACCGTTCCACTTGGGATGCACACGCTTCGCCAAATGTAATTGTCACATAAGCAAGAAGCTTGAACTACTAATGTTCAAGCGCATGACGCACAGCGGTACAAAGAGTTTCGCAAGCGAAACTCTTTGTACAGGTGGTGTGCCCAGCATGGGCACACTCTAACCAATGTGATTTGTCCAGAAAAGGGGGTACGCGATGACTTCGACAAAAATACCAACGACTGATAATTTAATTACTAGTTCTCACTTTATGTCAAGACCTCGCCTTGATGCTGTTTTAGAGCAAGCTACGAAGGGGTCTTTAGTGTATGTGATTGCAGGTATTGGGCATGGTAAAACTCAAACCGTGCGACATTTTGTGGAGAAGCAAGTAGGGGCAGATTTGAGTCAGCTTAATCAACGATATTCCTTGAGCCAAGGAGCAACAGCGCACCAAGGAGGTTCCTTTTACTGGTTACAGCTTACGGAAAATGACAATAATTCTTCCCATTTTTGGGAAAAATTCACCCACACAATATCGATGAATTATCCGGAATTGGCCGTTCAATTACGTGATTTTGGCTTTCCCGATAGCCTGACCCTGTTCAAGCAATTTGTCAGGTTGTTAAGAAGCGAAAAACTGAATCATGACAAGGTGTATTTTGTCTTGGATGATTTTCATCTAATCGAATCTGAGGAAGTCCTGACTTTTGTAGAGCGTTTTATTTATCAACAGATTCCCAATATTTGCCTCATTATTATCTCCCGAAAGGAGCCGGACATCAATGCCGTATTGCTTTTTTCAAAGGGCGAGGGAGCGATCATAACAGAGGAAGAGTTTCGTTTTACCGGGGCAGAAATGGCAGAGTTTTTTACGAAACGAGGGGTGCCACTTTCTTTTAACAACATCGCACAAGTAATGGCAACAACAAAAGGATGGGTCTTAGCTCTTAATATGCTTTCTCTGATTTTACAGAAATCATCCGATAATTTTCAAAATGCCCTGGCCGCGGTTTCGGAAAACCTCTCCAAGGTAATTGCCAGTGAAGCTTGGAATGATTTTCCGGAAGAGATTCAAAAATCTTTAGCAAGATTCTCCTTGCTATCGGAACTCCCCTTTGTATCGATGCCGGAAATGGTAAAACATCTCGAGTTTTGGAAGCGTACTCCGCAGTTATCGTCTTTTATCTGGTTTGATAGCTTTACTCGTGATTTTAAAATTCATTCTCTTTATTTAGAATTTCTGAAGGAGAAGCAGCGCCTATTATCCCATGAGGAAAAGCAAGAAACATACTACTGGGCGGCTACTTGGTGTTCCGAAAATAAGTTTTACTTAGGCTCTATTTACTATTATGCGAAAGCCCGGCGATTTAATCGAATCATCGAAACACTTTTATCGTACCCGATGAAATTATCCAAGAGTGCCAGTGAGTATATCTTAAATGTGTTAGAACTCATCGAAGATAACAGTCCAAACGAGCATCTTGGGGAGGAGCAGGTGCAACAAACCAGGGAGTTACTATATCTTAAAACCTTCTTCATTCCCTTGCTGCTAGTTGGGGCTGATCGATATGAAGAAGCAAAGGAATACGCTCTGGCAGTAATTACTAAATGGGAGCAAAAGGATGACCCGATGGCGGCCAGCCTTTTGCATGCTTCCTATAGCAATCTGGCATATATTGATATGTATACTTGTGTTGTTACTCATCGTTATGATTCTCCCAAGTATCTGGAGAAATCTCTAGCATATGCCAAGCAGATTTCACAAGTTCCCAGAGAAACCTCTCGAGCCTTTATTAATGCCGACCTGCGAGCTTTTGCATGTTTGGTAGGAATAGGAGCAGATGTAACGGATTTTGATAGGTATCTAAGGGCAGTGGAACAAGCAGAAAAGTACATTCAAGAAACCCGTAATAACGTATACGCCGGTTATAGCGATTTGGTGGCTTGTGAATATGCCTTTTTCCGGAACAAACCGGAAATTGCCAGAACCCACGCCCATAATGCCGTCATAAAGGCGAGCGAGAAATACCAATATAGCATTGTGGCAATGGCAGAAAAGTATTTACTCCGTATTGCCATGCAAGAGGGGAATGTTATGTTGGTTAGGGAGTTACTAAAACAATTGCACGAGCACTTGGATAATCCGGATTTCTGGAATCGACAACTTTATTTTGATTTGTACGTGGGTGCTTTTTATGCGCAGTTGGGACTACTCGAAAAAGTTCCTCATTGGTTTGCCTTAGCCGACCAAGAGATTGCTTCGGAAATCCATATTCCTGCTCGGGAACTATATGTGCGCGCGTTGTACTACATTGCGGCAAAGAAATATCAGCAGGCACTTACGATTTTATGCTCTTCTTATCCGCGAAAACCATATGAGCGGTTTTTGTTTGGCGAGTTACGTTTTTTAATTCTAACGGCTGTGGCCAGATTACAAACCGGTGATACGTTTGGGGCGATAGCAGATTTTGAGAAAGCTTATGAACTATCGTTCCAAGGGTTTTTTGAATTATTTTTTATAGAATTGGGAAAAGAGCTACAGCCTTTAGTGTCAGCTACTTTAGAACAAGCTGAATCGCCGATTCCGGTAGAGTGGTTGAAAGTCATTAATCGCAAGGCTTCGATATATGCAAAGAAAGTACTGGTCGTGACAAATGCTTTGAGCCCCAAAAGTAGAGAGGCTATATCACTTTCTAATCGGGAAAAAGGGATTCTGCTTGATTTATATCACGGTCTTTCGCGAGATGAGATAGCGGAGAATCAATATTTATCTATCAATACGGTAAAAAC
>JGI20163J15578_10001279_pt1 | contig 10411 bp, 10 predicted proteins | sample TergutCu122P1_FD_15578 | JGI IMG/M metagenome (IMG submission 15578)
ACACATATTGATGGTAAAAACATAAAATCATACTCCTTCGTTTTTTCATAGTATATAAAATTTACCGCTCATATCCATAACATAAAAACCGTGTAGATAACAATTCTACCACGACATATGTTTCTTTTTTGCTTACCTATTCGACAACCAATAATATATTGATTCTAACAATCAAACCCAAAAAAGTTCAGCACCTGTTAATACTATAAACAACACATATACCTCGAATACGGTTAATCCGATAGTTAAAGCCCAGTCGAACCAATATACCCCTTTATTACGAATTTCTTTTATAGGCCATACTTTAACATATAGCCACACAGTCCATGCTGTATAAATAAAGCCTGCAACGAAGATTAATGCTATCAAAATCGGAGGAACATTTGGCACACCGAAAATTAACGCAAGAGTAACCGCACCTGCAATAATCCAATCAATTACTTGGTACTTATTATATATTTCCGTTAGCCTTGCCTTTTTGTTTTCGTCAATAAACTTGGAGCCTCCATCATTTTCATTTTCTATAACACTACTTTGCATTTCCAATAATTTTTCTTCCTGCTTATCAAACTCCTCTTGGCTTAAAACTCCATCACCAAGCAAGGTTTTGAGCATTTCAATCTTAGTATTTACGGTTTGAATATCTAAAGCATATTCGTATGCTTCTTTTTTCTTGAAATGTTCTTTCACGGTCATTGCGCCATGGATTATGAAATATATAATCGTCATATTAAACATAAACGAATCCGAAACAATTAACCACACATTAGCAGGTGTTGGGGGCATCAACTCTACTACCAATACGTAACTGACTAAGAGTATACAAAATATTGCATAACCGCCGATAGCTATTATAATTTGCGCTAAAACACCGTTCCATTTTTTCTGCTTTAGAACAAACTTATTTTCAAAAAAATAACTGAAAACGATAACGCCAATAATCAAGATGTCTCGACCCAACAACCGTTGCGATATAATACGCCATACATCTTCATAACCCGCAGAAATAATATTAATCCAATACATCATTTTGCTGACTGCAAGATATGCAAACAGCATCGTCTTGACTGCTTTCCAGTTTATTTTTTTCATGCTAATATCCTCCACGTTACGCTGTCCATGCATAGTCAAGACAACGCATCGCTATAAATTTCACTCGCCACCAATAAAAACCGCAATGGCGTGCAAAGTAATTAGCATTATACCATACCCAAGCCCCCAATTACTACCATGAACTTTCCTGTTCTGCTATTATAAAGTAACGGGTAAGGCGCGGCATGAAGCGTTTTGTCAACTGTTATTTTTGTTAATGGATATTATCTAATATTAGAATAACCTTATCCAAAAAGCTAACCTTACCACAAAAAACGCTTATGCTACAGGCTTTGGGACATTGGGACGATATTTTTCACTATATACACATTACACATAAAGTTTTAGGCATGAAAAAAGCCCGATATATGAATATACCGAGCCTTTGTGATTTGATGAGATTACTAACGCATATTAGTTCTGGCCTTCCTGTTTATCACGCTCTCTAACATAATGCCTGTATTCAATCGGTGTTCCCTCTTTTTTTGTCGCAACCATTTCAGCGACACCAACTAATGCCTTTAACTTATCATCAATGATGGGATGCAAACAAGCAGGAACATGGTCATTATGAAACCTATGTAATGCAACACATTCCTTGCATTTTCCATGCCAATCACAGAGAGTGTTAGGGCAAGTGCATTTAATAATTTCGGAATCGGCAGCTAATTTTCTGTTCTGTAAAACAAGGTCATAATACTGTTCCTTTGTCCTCATAAATATCGCTCCTTATAATTAAAATCTGCTTGTTGAGCAATAACATACCGTATGAACGCCGCCCCTAATAATAAACCTGTACTCAAGGCAAAGGCTTCTTATATACTTGGGGATTTCAAAAATATCGGAAGTCTGATGATATATACAGATTGCCATTTCAGGCTTAAATTCTTTTATAGCTTCGGCAGCACCTTTTAGAGCGGGCATTTCAAAACCTTCGACATCCATTTTTATACAGAGTTTTCCTATAGGTTGAACACTTAAATCATCAATCCTTGTTGTTTGTGCTGAATGCTCGCCATCTTCTACCACTTTACCAGTAGTTGAGCCAATATTTTCAACAAAAAAATCTCCTGCAACGTCGTTGACACCTTTCATGATTATCTGTGTTGAATCCGCTATACCTAATATGAGTGCAGTATTTTTTAGGGATTCTTGTTTTGTATTATCGGCTTCGAGTGCATAAGCATATTTTAATTTATCACCATATTGTTTTGCAAAATCCTCTAAGCTGTCACCTGTGTATGCTCCGCAATCTAAAAAAGTGAGTTCATCATAAATGCTTAAATCATTATCGTCCATGTCCCAATATTTTTTATTATACTTCGCTATCCAGTCAAGGCTATCAAGGGATAGGAGCAAGCTCCAACCATGCTGTTTTGCTAAAAAGAAATTTTCAAGAAACATGTTTGTTTCTGTATCATTTAACTGATACAAATCTCTAATTTCTTGCTCGGGATAGCTTCTATCGCCTGTATCAAAAAAAGGTTTTACATAATAGAAAATATAAAAATCGTTTTTCAAACCATGCTTTATTTTTAGATTTTCTATATTAGATACATCTCGCTCGGCATAAATAATTACAACTTCTTGCTTTTGCTTTATGTCATCTACAGATAGAACGGAAACGCCGCAAAAGGATTGCTTTTCTGTTGACGAGTCGGGGATAAAACCTATGATTTTTACATTTGGAAAATGTGTGACGAACCAATCATAACACGCTTCTGCACGTGTCGATAAGCCAAAAATAACAACATTATCAAGTTCTAAATTTTTAATTAATAACTCGTATTTGCCTTTTTGCATATCTGCCATCTCCCTAATATAAAAATGCATACCCCAATTATATCACATAACTATGTCGAAATTCTATCCTGAATTTTCCTGTTCTTTGGACGAGGCCGGGGGCGCGGGGCAACGCCACCGCCTATTCTGCCATAGGAGGTTTTTTCCTTTGCGAAGCATTTCATTTTTTTCTTATTCTTGTTTCAAATGAAACCTCAACCTCTGCGCCGATTATAAGTTTTTCTTTTTGACGCACCTTTGCCGGCAAAGCTATGAAATGACTTCCATCCCCCATAGGAAGTAAAGATGTCGGCCAAGCAGATCTGCCCACTTTTGCATTAACTGCAATCAATCCGCGGTCTGCAAGATGCTCTAAGGGCTTACTTAAATCGATTGGTACTAAAACATAATGCCAGCCTTTTTCGCGCTCAAATATTTCAACTTTGGCGGTAAATATATTATTCATTAATTATTCCTCCTGCATATTAAAATAATTTCTCTTCCTCCGGGGGGAGATTTGTCGTAATATGAAAACTCCTCAGCTACTATAAGCCCGGCTTTTTCTACCTCGGCGCGAAGTTGGCGGCTGTAATAATATTTCATTTGCAAAGGCTCAATCAACCGCTCGGTGCGCCCGTCAGGATAGGTTACGGCATAAATAAGGGATGGATATATAATTTGATTTGCAATATCAATTCTCTCACGGATTTCATAGCGCTTTATGTTTATGCCGCTCTCTTCATCTTTTATTTCGTCAATAAAGCTTTCATCGCTGCACCAGCTTTCATCAAGGGGCTCAGCATAAGGTTTAAAAACATTTACGATAAAAATACCCTCATCTGTTAAATGCTCACGCACGCAAGCGAGAGTATTTTCAATATCCTCCTGAGCCGTTACAGCTTGAAAGGCGCGGAAAGGAACAATAATCAGAGGAAATTTTTGCCCGAAAGAAAAATCCGCCATATTACCATGAATGATTTTTATACGCTCAGCCAGCTCCGGCTGTTTTGATACTTCTTTTGCAAGCTTCTCCCGGAAAATATCCAGCATCTGATTTGACAAATCAAGCCCTGTGACAGAGAAGCCTTTTTTTGCCAAAGCTAAAGCTACGCGCCCTGTGCCGCACCCAAGCTCAAGAATTTCACCGCTTTCACCGCATTGTTGTTTTGCATATTCAAGGTAAAAGGGTATATCCGGCAAAGGAGGCTTAATCCTGTATACGATATCGTATATCCATGCAGTGCTGCGGTATATATTTTTCTTATTCTCCATTATATTTTCCTCCCGACATACATTAAATGCTCCGACCAGCTGAGAAACTCCTCCCGCTCCCAAATTTTCTCGCATAAATCGAGCCATAAATCAATTATTTCCTTCGGTTGGGACATAATATTGCTCTCGCAAGGAGATGTAATGCTTTCTTGGCCGAAAAAATGCAGCTTTTCAAGAGAAAACTGCGCCATAAACGGCAGGATTTCACTCTGCTCAATAAAGAATGCTTGTGTAAAAGCATCTCCCGCAAAAGATTTACGGGTAATGACATGATTAAGAAACTCTATCTCGGACGGTACGGTTGAGGCAATAATTTCGGGTATAAATTTCATAGCATAAACTATTCCGGCAAATAAATTGATAAACGAAATAAAAATAATGCCGCCCGGAACAAGTAAATCTAATGCCGCTTTAATAGCTTTAATCCGGCCGTTTTCATCTAATAAATGATACATGGGCCCCATAAGCAGTATATAATCAAATTGCCCTTTTACCAAATTGTCAGCTTCCCTTGCATCACCGGTTACTGTATGTATTGAAAGCCCCTGCTTGGCGGCTTGCTCCGCTGCAAATTTAGTATTTTCCGATGATAAGTCAAACAAAGTTACATTACAGCCTTTTTCCGCAAGGTACAGTGAATAACGCCCCGGACCGCCGCCGATGTCGAGAACCCTGTCTCCGGGCTTTATATACCTGTCGAGCATGCGGCAAGTTAAGAGAAATTCCGGGCGGTCTGCAATACGCGTCCATTCACTCTCAACATTGGTATCGTAATAATCTTGTATTATTTTTGTAGTTTTGTCCATTATTNTTCCTCCCTAGGGAGTGTCGTCAATTATATTTCGCAAAAGGTTTTTGNGGCGATTTTTCGTCAATTTAGGAGGCGCGAACGCCGCATATGCAGAGCTAATCTGCAAGTGAGCGACGACAACAAGTGATGGAAAATCGACCAAAAAGTCTTGCGAACATATATTTTACGACACGACCTAAAATAAAAAAACGGCTAAGGTTTAAATTTATCCCTTAGCCGCTTAATGTTTTTTATAAATACGATACTACTCTCATATCATTTATAAAAAGCACAAAGGACTAAGCCTGTGAAAGTTCTCAGACTTAGTATTTTTATTAAAATCATAGCCGTATATAAAATTATTCACAATGCTTACCCCTTTCTGAATGATTAAAGCTATCCTATCATATACAAAGTGAAAAAACAACCTTTATTTTTTGATGCCCGGCTCTTTTACTCTACCCAACCCTTAAGCGCATCATGGGCTACTTTAAGTTCTTCGATAATATTTATCTTTTGCGGGCATTTCGGCTCACATTCTCCGCAGCCGGTACATTTATCAGCAGATTTGCCGCCGTTGGTTTGGAACATATAGGTTCTTCTCGGCTGATTGAAGCTTTCAAACATCATTCCCTCATTATATTTTGCAAAGGTTCCCGGAATATCAACATTATGCGGGCATGGCATACAATAATCACAGGTAGTACAAGGCACTGTAACTATAGATTTATAGGCGGCTCTTGCTTTTACAATAATATCCTTTTCCTTTTCGTTTAAGCAATTGGGAAGCATGTCCGGCTTTTTAAAGAGTTCAATATTTTCCTTAAGCTGCTCCATAGTTGTCATGCCGCTTAAAATTGTATTTACCTGGGGTAAGTTTACAAGGTGGCGGAAAGCCCATTCGGCAGGTTTTCTGTCCTTATCATAGGAGTCATAAATAGCTTTAACGCTTCTGGGCGCATTGGCAAGGCCGCCACCGCGGAGAGGCTCCATAATAGCAACTCCGAGGCCTTTTTCGGCAGCGTCAAATACAGCTTGCTCAGTAACTTCATAGTCAATATCAAGCATATTTTGCTGAAGAAGGCACATATCCCAAGGTTGGTAATTAAGAGCTTCTTTAAACAAATCATAAGGCCCGTGGATGGAGAAGCCTATTGCTCCTACCAAGCCTTCTTCTTTAAATTTGAAAAATTGCTCGCAAATTTTTCTGGCCTTCATTTCTTCCCAGCTATTAGATGCAATCATATGGACTATGTAAATATCTATAAAATCAGTCCTTAGCTTTTTAAGCGAAAGCTCTAAGTTTTTGCGAATATCCGCATCGGTTTCCATAAGGCGTAAGGGCAGCTTTGTGGCTATTTTAACTTTTTTACGAAGTCCCCCTTCAAGCGCTTCGCCTAAAACTTCTTCCGAGGTTTGTTTGTGGTATACGAAAGCAGTGTCAAAATAATTGACTCCGTTTTCGGCAGCATAGCGAATAAGCTCATAAGCTTTTTCACGATCAACAGGTGCGCTGTCGGGAGCGTGTCCTACCATTCGCGGCAAACGCATACAGCCCATGCCTAAAAGTGATACATCATAACCTAAATTGCCAAACTTGCGATATTGCATTTGATTTCCCCCTTAGTAAGATCATTGGCTCAATTTTCTCTTTGAAAAATATTATACCTCAGTAAATAGACAAAAACAATCATTTTAAGCTTTTAATTTCTAAAATATATGTTATTATATTATTATAGTGAATGCATTTTAAAACGGACCAAAGTGAGCTTGCTCATTTTTGCCGTTTTAAAATGCATGAGCGCCCCGAACATGAGCATATTGTGTGAACATCCCACAGTGAGATAAAGCGCAGCTTTGTCTCGCTGTGGGAGCAAATGTGCGAATGTGGGGCGTGATTTCAGTCCGTTTTTGACTGAAATCACTATAATATAAAGAATCATTATCGCAAAAAAAAAAATTAAAAAGATATGAGTGATGATATGGATAAGGAAGCAAAGATTAATGATGCGGCAGCAGCGGAAATTAACAAAATAATTATGCAAAGAAAGTTTACCTGCCCCGTTTGCAACGGGAACTTTGAGAATTGGGATGTGGCTTCGTATAAGGTGCGCATTGCAAGAAGCGACGAGGATTTACGCAATTACTTTGTCCCCTATGACCCTATGTATTATGCCGTTGTAATTTGCTACTGGTGCGGCTACAGCGCTCAGCGAAGTGATTTCAGCCAAATTCAGCCTAAGCAAGCAAAACTTGTCAGGGAAAAAATTACGCCTAATTTTGTACCTGAAACATATCCGCAAATTTATGATGTAGATATTGCTATTGAAAGATACAAACTGGCTTTGCAATGTACTATTGCAAAAGAAGGCAAAGTAAGTGAAAAGGCAATGATATGCCTCAGGCTTTCCTGGCTTTACAGGGATAAGGAAGATGATGAGCAGGAAAAGGCTTTTAGAGAAGAGGCTCTTAAGGGCCTGATTCAAGCTTTTGAAGCTGAAAGATTTCCTATAGCCGGAATGGATGCTGCCACAATGGATTATTTAATTGGCGAGTTGTATCGCCGCTGCGGGAATTTGGAGGAAGCCTCTAAACATATAGGCAAGGTAATTGTTTTAAGAGGTATTCCAAGCAGGTTGAAAGAGCGCGCCCTTGATGTTAAAGACCTGATATTAAAACAAAAGGCCGCACTGGAAAACCCGGCAGATGAAAGTGAAAACAAAAATGTATAAAGCAGTTTCTTCCGTGCCGGAATATGCAGAGTGCATAAAGAAGCACTGCAATTAAAACAGGCAGCCACAGGCAGATATCTTATGTATCTGCCTGTTAGGCTGTAAATAAAGTCTGGCTTTAAAGCGGAAGGGTTCGGGAGATGAAGGCTGACCGCCTATGGCGGTCACCGGCCCTAATGGGCCGTCCGCTAATGCGGGCCTAGAAGAGTTTCCCGAATTAAATACGCAAGGTCGGCTATGCCGACCTGAGGGAAATCGGCTGCCCGTGTGCCCCGGCGCACAAGACGATTCTTACCTAAAGTAAACTCAAAAAAGTAATTTTGCTACGGCAAAATTGCTTTTTTGACACTCTGACAGGCGGATATCTTATGTATCTGCCTGTTTTCTACCCCAATATATCGAATAATTGCTCAAATAATGGGTAAGTGTTCATTTCTGTATTGCCGAGAGCGGAGGCTATAATTTTTGTTCGCGGGAAATAAGCAGAGAAAAAATCAACGCCGAAATCGCCGCCAACTGTATAATATGCATTACGATTATTTTCATTTTTTAGGTAAACGCCCAATCCGTATTTTCCATACGGAGTAAAAAATTGCTCGCGCATATTTGAAGAAAAAATACAGTCATTTAAAACGGATTCCCATACTTTAACAATATCATTTGCATTTGTAAAAATTCCCCCGTCTGACCCGCCCACAACAGGCATATACAAAGTATTGGTTATATAGTCATTAAGGCTTTCATCATAAGTATATCCGAGTGCTGTATTGCCGGGTAAATTATTCATTCTGTAAAAGCCTGTATGCGAAAGGCTTAAGGGCTGAATAATATTTTCTTCAATATATTTATGATATGATTTTTTGCTCACATGCTCTAAAACTAAACCAAGAAGTATAAATCCCGCATTAGAATAACCGACCCGTTCCCCCGGTTTAAATTTTTGCGGCAATTCGTTAAACATTGAAAGATAGTAATCCAAACATTCCCATTTATGAACGGGGCGATTATCGTATAGCTTTAAAATATCATTGTAATCATTTGACGCTTCCTCATCAATATAATCACCCAAGCCTGATGTGTGCGTAAGAAGATGAAAAACAGTAATTTCTTTATTAATCATTTTTAAGTCATAAGAAATAATATCCGATACACGGTCCTTTAATGATAAACAGCCTTCATCAATTAATTTGCATATAGACAGCGCGGTGAAAAATTTTGTTCCGGAGGCGATTGCAAAGGCCGTATCTAATTCATTAGGCAGTTTTTCAGCTTTGTTTCGGTATCCGCAAGCTCTTTGATAAACAGTATCGTCAAAACTTGTAACGGAAAACACGCCGGAAAAAGCCTTTGACTTATTCCAATTGTTAAAAATACTTTCAATATTTTTTTGCATTTTCATATATCCTTTCAATCCTCTTCACCATTATATGGGCGGCCGAATACATTTAGAAAGTGTTCTACAGGCTGCCAGTCGCTGATTGGGTTATCATACAAAACCAATCTCGTATTATTATTCGGCAAATCAGCCAGTGGCGTTATATCAATAATTTGATTATGGTCCAAAAACAACCAACTCAAATTTGTTAAATTCGTAAGCGGCGGTAGGTCACTGATTTTATTACTCATTAAACATAAACTTCGCAAAGATGCCAATTCAACTAATGGTGTTATATCACTAGTTTGGTTAAACCCTAAATATAAGTTTTGTAAAGATATCAATTCAGCTAATGGCACTATATCGTTGATTCTGTTATCAGCCAAGCTCAATATCGTCAAATTTGTTAAGTCAGCCAATGGCGCTATGTCACTAATCTTGTTGCTCATTAAGTATAAATTCTGCAAAGACACTAACTCAGCCAACGGCGCTATATCGCTGATTTGATTGTCGTCTAGAAGCAAATGCGTTAAATTAGTTAAGCTAGAGTTAGCTAATGGCGTCAAGTCACTGATTTGATTGTCGTTTAGGTTCAAAGCAGTTAAATTCGTTAAGTCAGAGTTAGCTAACGGTGTTAAATCACTGATTGTGTTACCGCTTAATGCCAATAGCGTCAAGTCTGTTAATCTTGCTAACGGAGTTATGTCGCTAATTGTGTTATTATTTAACACTAAATGTGTTAAGCCTGTTAAGTTCTCTAATGGTGTTATATCGTTGATTTTGTTATAATTCAAGCTTAATAACGTCAAATTCGTCATATATCTCAATGAAATAATATCTTCATCAGACAAATCCATTCGAGATAAAAAAAGCGAAGTCGATGTTGTGCTGAACTGCTCTCCGCGTATTGTTATATAATCAGGGATAATAATATCTTCCATATCCTGATAGTCATAAATATCCTGATAGTCATAAATAGGTTCATTTTCAAATTCTGAAATTATATATATTTCCGGATAATATTCAACCGGTGCAACAGCGCACCCCTTAAGGACAATAGCAAATACCATCACAAAAGCAAATAAATATTTCAATCTCATTTCATAACCTCCGTATGCTTTGCGCGCCCCTGCTTAAGATAGAAATCACAACGAAAGATAGCGAAAAATCAACCGCAAAGCTTGTCAGTAAAATATATTTTAGACATATCCCGGTAAAAACCCCAAAGCCTCCAAATGGCTTTGGGGTCAAGCTGTCGAAAAAGTCTGGTTTTAAAGCGGAAGGGTTCGGGAAACTAAGCGTTTCCCGAATTAAATCCGCAAGTCGGGCTTTGCCCGACTGAGGGAAATCGGCTGCCCGTGCGCCCCG
>JGI20163J15578_10001280_pt1 | contig 10410 bp, 10 predicted proteins | sample TergutCu122P1_FD_15578 | JGI IMG/M metagenome (IMG submission 15578)
GCCCCCCGCCATAAAATCGCAATGGAAGCCCTGAATACGGCGGGCAGGCGTAAAGCGACCCTTATTGCTGATGCTGTATATGAATATCTGGCGCGATATTCAGGGGATGGAACACCGCTTCACTTAACCGATTCAAGGCAAGATATGATATATAAGCCGAATTACTTACAGGATAAAAGGTTGCCAACGGAACCGGCCTCTAAATCTGCTTCACAAGATATTGAAACGGTATTAAATGAGGCTGCCCCCGTCTCTTCAGAAGATGCTCTCATTAACAATAATATGCGCCAAACTATACTCGGCGGCTTAAATATGTTTAATGAGCAAACCGAAACCAAATAAAACGAAATAAATTTACGAAAACCCCGCTTGATAATGAACACCTTATCAACCGGGGTTTTTTATGTTCAAGCTAACAGTAACAGCCGCAAGGCTTTACTATACAGCATAAGACGGCGTGACGATGCCGTAGGCGCGGGTTCACCTTCCCCCGTGCCTTTTCTTATGCTTTTTATCCGCTTTGAAAACGGAAGGTACGCAACGCTCACGGCTTTGTTGGATTTAGGCCGCTATTTTGCGGCATTTATTATGGAAGGTGATGAATATGAGCAATGAAAGTAAGAACTGTGCCGTCAAAGGCACAAATGAAATTATAAGGGTAAAAAGATTACCTAATAGCTTCGTTCAAATGCACAAAGGATTTTTTAAAGATCCCCGCCTATCGTTTAAGGCTAAGGGTATATTGGGTTATCTCTTAACAAAACCGGATAATTGGGTGGTCAGGATTTCAGACCTAATGAACCATGCCAAAGACGGCAGGGATTCTGTGTATGCCGGGTTAAAGGAGCTGCACGAACATAACTATTATCATAAAGTCCAAGCACGAGACGCTAAAGGTCGCCTGTCCCATTGGGAGTGTTTTGTTTGTGAAGTGCCTATGGCGACCAACACAAGTTTTTCTACAGATTTACCGGATACGGAAAACCCGAATACGGCAAAACCGTTTACGGATAATCCGGATACGGAAAACCCGAATACGGTTAAGCCGGATACAGAGAACCCGAATACAGATAAACCGAATACGGAAAACCCGTCCCTTAGTGATAATTATATAAGCAATAATGATCTTAATAAAAATTATCATAGCAATAATGACTGTAGTAATAATAACCCCACCCCTACCTCGGCCCCTCCCGCTAAGGATAATTTCGGCGAAGCGGTCAGCGTAGAGAGATATAAAAAACCTGAGCCTAATACAAATCCCAATCCGGCCAAAATCCAATACGCCGAGTTTGTCAGCATGACCAATGACGAGTATTCATCACTCGTTGCGAAAATCGGTGAAGATGGAGCTGCATGGTGCATTAACAAGCTGGATAACTACAAAGGCTCAACCGGCAAAAAATATGATAGTGATTACCGGACTATCCATAGCTGGGTAATCGGGCGTTATCAGGAATATTTGCAAACGCAGACAGAGCATAGCCGCAGTATCCGTATAGGCCATACCCGTGAGGGTGCCGAATCCGGGGACGCCTTTGAGGATTATGTGCTTAAAAAAATTGAGGAGGTGAAACTGCATGGAACAACAAAGTCTTGTCTCCGGCATCCAAAACGCGAGCCCTAAAGCTTTACTGTCCATGAATAACTTACCGGAAGAGCTAAAATACGAACTTTTCATCGCCGCAGAACTCTATACCCTTCGTATGGCCTATCCTGTACAGGCAAGGAAGTTCAGCGAACGTGAGGTGCGCCGGACAAACGAGCTATGGGCTGAAATATTTGCCGGTGCAGACCTCAGATTATTGCACAAAGCCTTAATCCGTTTCATGGCCACAAACCGCAGTGGGTACTTTCCCTCTCCGGGCCAAGTTTTTGGAGTTTTAGAAGATATCGCGGCAGAAGAAGCAGCGGAACAAAAACGCATAGCTACGGAAAGACATTGGGCCCGGGTAGCAGCGATAGAACGGCGTATAGCTCAAGGTGAGAACTGTGCCACATGTTGTTTCTGTGAACACAGGAAAGTAAAAACGAATAAGCCGGACGAGCTTATGTCTAACAAAGACGCAACAGGATTATTTTGCCAAAATCCCGATAGTTATAAGTATGAGGGGCAAACCGGCTATGGAACAGCGGCCACGATTTTATGTGAATATTATGCGCCGGCAGCGCAGTTGGAGGAGAAATGAATATGAACGGATATGTTAAACAAATCAGAGAAATAAGAACCCTGTGCAAGCTGCTCTTTGTATTGCAAGAGGGTATTTTTACGATTATCTCGGACAAGCTGGATGAATTTGAAGCGGAAAATCTTAAATCCGGCAATGACGTAAATGAGTCCGCTTCAGATGAAAAATCCGGGGAGAGTTGTAATGGAGAATAAACAGGTTTTGGCAAACAGCGCAAGTGCCGGCAAAGCCCCAAATAACCCACGGCCTGAATGCTACCATGACCCGGCAAGGCTGTTAAAAACCTACCGTGACGTGCGCTGGAACCTGAGACTGTCAATGGAACATCACAGGCAGGATTTTGAGGCGGAATACGGTATGAACATAACAGAATATCTGGACGATGTATACGCCGCCGGCATAGAGTTTGCGGGAACAAAGCTGGAACACCATGCAAACAGCATGAAACGCACAGCCGAGATGTTAAAGCTTATTGACACAGCAGTTCATCTTATCCGGGATAACAACAGCGAGGGTGAAGCTTTTTATTGGATACTTTATTACGCTTATTTATCGCCGCTTAAATTAAAAAACGCGGATGAGATTGTAGAGCGGATTCAAATGCATGCCCCATACATCACAAAAGATGTTTATTACCGGCAGCGCAAAAGAGCTATCGAAATTTTTTCTTCAGTTTTATGGGGCTTTACATCAAAAAGCAGCATAAAAACCCTTGACACATTTATTGCGGAAGAAACCGGCTAACGGGCGGGCCCGGGCCATATAAACAAACAGGATATCATAAGGAGTGGCACTTTTATGGCACTATCGTGGCACTAAATTGCAATTGAGCGCCAATTCATAACATGTTAAACTGATAGTGTGAAAAATTGTATCCCTCCCTTTTATGCCCCCTCACGGTGTATATCTGATATACGCCGCAGGGGGCTTTCTGTTTGCCCTCGCTCTATACCGGCGCCTTTATTTAATAGGAAGGATGCCTATGTCAAAGAACAATAAACACAGCAAAGCCAAGAAATTATTGCTTGACTACAGACCCGCTCTATGGCGAAGATCGGCCCTTGAAGCCGTTCCCGGAATGTCCCAAGAAGTATTGCGTGCCTGTAAAGAGCAAATCTCTTTTACACAGGCGCTTGTTGAAGTTCTGCGAAACAATGAGCCTATGGGAGAAAAGCTTTACCGGATTATACACGCTGCCTATATGACAGACAAACAACCCGGCGGCGTTGAGGAAACACTTGACCACATCGCAAAAAGCTATAAGCCCATCCCCCGGAGGACATATTTTCGGTTGAAGGTGCTTGCTGTTGATATACTGGATAATCATCTGGTAATGATGGCAAAAGAAAGTGCTTTATCAGAGTTTAATACTATGTTTTCACTCGGAAATCAGCCCGAAAACATATAAAAAAATAAGGAAACGAGGTGCTTTATGCAAAATACAAAATTACTGCCATTAGGCAGCATTGTATTATTGAAAGACGGCGAAAAGAAACTCATGATTTACGGCAGAGACCAGATTGCCACTGTCACCAAAGAGGATTTTGATTATATATCCTGTCTTTGGCCGGAAGGCAATATGAGCGAAGAGTATATATACCTCTTTAACCATGAGGATATAGATTCTGTATATCATCTGGGCTATTCGGATGATGAGGATCTACAATTCTTAAATTCATTGGAATTGAAACAGAGCCTAAATTAATCAGGCAGGGCGAAATAAAATCAAACGCCCTGCCTGTAGAATTTCAGAATCTTTAATCAAAATATAAGCCGCCCCAATCCTTAGTTAATTGTACGTCCAAACATGGTAGCGAAATAAAACATATGTGTCATATCGCTGCGTGCGCCTGTTGAATTGGGCGAGAAGAACGCGCCGAAGCCTACCCTGTTAAGATTGGGGTTTAACAAGATTTCTCTATGTCCGCGGCTGGACAGCAGCATTCCGCTTACAACCCTCTCAGGTGTTGTGCGAAGCACAGGCGCACTATTGCTGCCTGATTGCGTAATCGCTTCGCTTACGGAACCCGTAAAATCAAACATACGAACAAACTCCGAGGGCGTCCCGTATACCGGGCTGCGATGACCGAAATACTGTAAATCGCCAAATTCCTGGGTTTTAAACCTTGCCGCCAACATAAGCGCAGGGCATAAGTACAGCGGATTCAAACCATACCGCTCTCTTACACGGTTGACTTCCCGTATTACACCTAACTCAAAAGCCGTTACCCCGCCCATATAGCTGTACTCGTAAATCCATGCTTCCAGCTCGGCGTCGGTTAACCTTCTGTTTGGCAGAGTTATGGCACTTCTTGCCTCTAAAGGCCCCGCGTTCGGAACTCTTTCAATCATAGCGCTTAATTGCTCGTCAGTAAAAAGAATTGGGGTGAGGTCTTCAAAGATTACAGGTAATGCGGGGTTTTGGTATTGAGGCGGCGGTGTTTGTGCAGCAATTGTTCCTTGCGAAGATAAACTTCTTTGTTGTGAAACAGCGCCCGGAACAAGATAAACATTCAATATCCTGTCATTTAATGCGCCGTACCTGAAAACCCTGCCTACGTTCCATTCGAAAAATAAACCTGCGGGGTATATCCTTTCTTCAATACTAAGGTGACGAACTCCTTTTTGATCACGCCACTCCATAAACTCGTCACGGGTCATTGGAGCGTTATCACCCATTCGTATGGTTGGAAGATTGCCGGAAGCGGCATAAACCTCCACACCACCGAGATAGATTCCGCCTATGCCTGTTAAGAGAGCTAATGTTATAGCTGTAATGTATTTGGTTATAGTTTTTATTTTCATTATTTTATTCTCCTTTTATTGTCGTCTCGTACACCTTCCGGTGAATTGTCTGACGATCTATTTGTTTTATCAATTTATTAAGGGATTGTATTGTCATTTTGTTATGAAATGTTCGGTAATACAGTAATAACCGGACAATACATTAAGTATACTACACATTTATCCGTTTTGCACCTTATTTATGATTTTTTACGATTATTTTTTATGTTTTTCCGGGATTTAATCATAGCACCAATCCCCATAATGCTAAGGCATATGGGATTTTTATATTTACGGCAGGCATATTTGTCTGCCTTTTTTTATTGTGGAGGTGGTTGGGTTGATTTAGAAAACACGCAAGCAAAAACAAATAACCTTAGGAGGTAGCAAATGAGGTCACAAAACAGAATCAAAAGTAAGTTCAAACCGTTCATGGCAATGTTCTTAGCATTCTTGACCGCTTTCGGCGCAGTTCCGCTAAATGTTCTGGCCAATGAAAGGGTGTATGCTCCGGAACCGTCGGTTGAATCGGAGCCTTTTTATGCCCGGATTGACGGTGAGGATGTATTGGTTCCTGCCGACGGCATTACAACTGTGCAAGTCGCAGGGTTCAGGGAACCTTTAGAGATAGAAATCCCGCGATATATCTATCTGGACGGCGAAAAAATCCCCATAAATGATGACAGGATAGAAAATATAGCCCCTGTCGTTACATCACTTGCACCACTGAGCGCCAATGCACATATTCGTGCTGAAGCTTCGCCGTCTTTGGGCTTCATAGTATCTTTTGGCGGCGCTCTTCCCACCGGCCCGATTGTAAGCGAAATCGGGCAGCAGTATACCCATCCGGCTTATGTAACAATGAACGGGCGGATAGTCAGTTCGCGCAGATATGTCGTGCGGATTAACGGTATAGACTATGAAGCCTTTTGCGTCAATCCCAATTTACCGGGCCCGGAGACAAACGCTGCGGTATATGAGCTTACCGGGGCGGACGGAGCGCGGTTTCGCACTGTACTTCGATACGGGTTCCCTATTAATCCGGCGTTAACCGAAGGCGTTTCGGACGAAGCCCGCGCTTGGAATGTTTACATGACCAGAGTTGCGGTGGCATATATAGGCAACCCAAATGTCACATGGGGACGCTTAGTGGGCGATACAAGGTTAGCAGTTAACAATCGAATTAACGGTACCGGGGGCGCGGCGGCCAAAGCTAACTCACCTGCTATCACCGTAAATGGTGTGGCGGATGCATCAGCATCAGACGACACCGCGCAATCTCCCCCATTTGTGCTGGGAAACAGCCGCAGAACAAACTGCTACCGCAACCCTTTCAATTTTGAATGGGCGCCGGGTACCCCCGCCGGTACAAGATTGTATGTTGACGGCGTATTCGTCGCTGCTGCCCCTGCAAATCCGGCAGCGATGTTCTCTTACTTTCCCAACAACGATTTTAACCCAATATCTAACTTCCATTTCGTAATGCCTCAAGGCAGCGAAGGTCAAACAGCCCGGGTAAATTTAGTCGGTATCAACAACCGGTATTCAGGCAGGGTATTCGTTATGCAAAACCCTAATGATACCCAAAATTGGCAAGACATCGTTTTTTATATACCCGAAGTGTCAGCAAGCGCGGCGTATACCTGGGATTATGAGCCGGATTCGGGTAACGGTTATGAGAATGGTAACGACAACGGAAATGGCGGGAACGGTGGCACAACACCGCCTCCCAACGAAAGCAGCACTTCGGTTTTCATAGAAAAAGTAGACGCTCTTTCGAGAGAAAATATCCCAAACGCCACCCATCCCGGCTCCGGTGCGTTAATAAGGCTGCAAGGCATGAGCAGCATGACGATTGTAGCAGGTGATGGGCAGAGCGTAACCTTTAATAACACCGGGGTTAATCTTTCTCAAATACTGACAGCAACCGCTCAGATAGCCCCTCCGGGTATACCGGGTGTAACAAGCACAGTAGGCGATGGCTGGTGGCGGTTGGAAGGACTGCCCTACGGATTTTATTCCGTGGTCGAAGAAAGGGCTCCGGACGGGTTCTCGCTTCTTCCTCAGCATACCGCCTACTCTTTTTGGCTGCACCCGCCGGATGTAACCATAGGGCTGAATGTAATAGAAACCCAAGTTGTTATTCCCTGGGATGATGTTTTGGCTATGCTTGAAAATTTAGCAGGTGCTAATACGCCGGCTATGGATTTGCAAGCTGTCCTAAATATTATGACATCAGCTCTCGGCGCTGTGGAGCTTGTTGTTATCCCGGTATTTGATATTGAACAGCGCCCGCATATTAGCGCGGTGCATAAAATATTTGAAAATTATCCGTTTTCCGAGATTATTGTATACAAACACTGCCGTGTAACCAATGAAACCTTAGCGGACGCGCATATCCGCGCCCAAGGTATTTTTGTTGAAGGCAACGCGCCGCAGATTACTGATCAAACTTTGGTTACGGACAGCAGCGGACGTGTGGTTTTCCGAGGGCTGCCCGCGGGCCAGTTCACAATTTCTGAAGAAAAAGCGCCCCCGGGATTCTTACTGGACGAGCCAAGTTTCCGTCTGTGTCCGTTAGCTGGGGGCAGATAGAAAATCATCCCACCAGACCGGCGCCTGTTGTCCGGTTTTATAACACGCCTATGTCTTATCTTGAAGTGCTTAAAATTGACGGTGATATTACAGGAAGCTCACCCACAGCAGGCCAGCCGCTGGCAGGCGCAAGATTCAGATTAACCGGTAATGATATCCACGGCAATCGGGTAACATGGTATGACGTATCCGGTTCAGACGGCATCGCAAGATTTGAGGGGCCTTTTATTCCCGGCGAAACCTATTTATTAGAAGAAATCCAAAGTCCGGACGGCTTTGTGCTGATGGATGGCGAGAGCGCAATCATTATGACTCCGGGGCGCAACGAGGTTGTATGGCGTAACTGGAGGAATCCGGGGCTTACTATTTTGAAAAGGTGCCAGGATACACAGGAATTATTGGCCGGTGCTGTCTTTTCCGTTGAATTTGAAAACGGACAAACAGTAAGCGGCTCACCGTTTACAACAGATGAAAACGGTGCAGTTCATTTGCCCTGGACATTATTTGAAGGGCAAAATGAACGCACACTTATTGTCACAGAACAAATCGCTCCTCCAGGCTTCCATTTATCAAACCCTAATTGGCAGCGCGTCACAATGAGAGCAGGCGAAGATAATATCGTCACCTTTGAAAACCGCAGAATGCCAAATCTCACCATCCACAAAACCGATGCTATAACCGGTGTCAATATTCAAAACGCCGAGTTTACTATTGAACGGTTAAGTCAACCGGGCGCAGGGATGCTCACGGGCAACCCCTTCCGCACTGATGCACAAGGCAGGATTGTGTTGCCGGATTTGCCAGCCGGAATTTACCGGATTATCGAAACAAGAGCGGCCCGGAATTACTGGTTAGATCCGCAATTGGCTAACCGCACCTGGACAATAGAAATCAGACCTAATGAGGATTATCTGCTGCAAGTACAAAATACGTTGTTACCGACACTTGTTATAACTAAAATGTGCGCTGTGTCATTTAGACCTGTGCCGCTCACTCATTTCAGGGTGTACTACGAGGTTCCGAACAGTCCGAATGTTGTTGTGGTGGAAATTTCATAACCAACTCAAACGGCCAGATTATCTTACCCTTTGTGGACGTAGGTTGGTACCGTTTTATTGAAACACGCCCGGCTCCGGGCATGAGCTTGGCCACGAATAACAGTTTCAGAGTATTTTTGTCCCCCGGCCAAAACACGTATCAACTTATGCGCCAAGGGCTTCTTCCTTCCGCAGAAGGTGTTATTGTCCCTGACAACCCTCATGACATAAACCCGCCTGATATTCCTGTGCAGGAAGAGCAGCTGCCGCCGGGAACAATTAACCCGGAAGGTACGCCCATTGATTTTGATGATATTGAAATCGTCAATGATGCTAATATCATTAACGCTGTCACTACCAACATGATCGTAACAGGCGGCGGTGATTGGTTAATGGGTGAAGGAGTTTGGAACTTTCCCTTAAATTCCATCGTCATAAAAAAATCTTGCTCAGTAACAGGGCGACTGCTCTCCGGGGCCACTTTCGAATTGGTTCACACATCTGCCGGTGTCAGCGGAACATTAGGCTCGGTAATCGGAAGATTTACGACCGATGCAAGCGGAATCATTGTAATTACGGGATTGGTTCCGGGAAGTTATGTTGCCCGTGAGGTCATTCCGCCCAGGAATCACACGTTATCGGAAAACAACACACAAACAGTACATTTGATGCCGGATGGTCATTCCGTAGTGGAAATATCATTTGCTAACGACCCCTATGGTTCATTGCTTATCAATAAAAGATGCGAAATAACCAACAGGCCTTTAGGTAATGCCGAGTTTCGCGTTACTACAAGCGATGGTGCGGTAGTAGGCACAAGCAACGGTATCTTTGTAACCAATAATCAAGGCTATATCCTGATACCAAATTTGTCTCCAAACAGCTTTGTCGTTTCTGAGGTGCGTGCGCCGGAGGGGTTCTTATTAGATGGCACCGCCCAAACCATCCGTGTAAACGCAACCGGCGAAACCTATTCGCTGAATTTTACTAATCGACCTTTATCGACACTCATTATCCGAAAACTTGATAGTTTCGATAATACCCCTTTACCCGGCGCTCGTTTCGAGGTAAGACGTCAAAATGGAGAACTAATAGGCCAATTTGTTACCGACAACCACGGAACCGTTGAAATTACAGGTATTTTAGGTTGGGTAGTCGTCCAGGAATTGGAGCCGCCGCCGGGGTTTGCCCTTGATTTAAATGCGATTCGTACTGTAGAAGTACGCCCGCAGGCGCCAACTATAGTGACATTTTATAATCCGAGAAACGGCAGTCTCACAATTGAGAAAACCGACCCAAGCGGTACTCCTTTGGCCGGAGCGCAGTTTAGGGTCTCCCGTCAAAACGGTGAACTCATAGGTGCATTTACTACACCTGCAAGCGGCATTATTACTGTGCCTAATCTTCAAGCAGGATGGTTTTTTGTCGAAGAAACTCGCAGTCCCCAGGGCTTCTTGCTGTCGCAGGCCGGACAAAGTGTAGAGGTTCGCCCCAACACTGCTGCTCATGTGACCTTTATCAACTACAGAAAACCGTCCATCGTCATTGAGAAGGTGGACGAAAGCGGCAACCCATTGGCAAATGCAGTCTTTGAAGTCCGTACACTTGCAGGGGCAAGGGTAGCGGAGGTAACAACCAATAACAGCGGTATCGCAACTGTCACGGATTTGGATGCAGCGTCGTTTCAAATTTTTGAATCCCGCGCGCCGGAGGGGTTCGTTTTAGATTCAAACGCACAGGTCGTTACTCTTTCCGGCGGTGATATTGCAACTGTACGCTTTGTAAATCGCCGTATCCCTTCTTTA
>JGI20163J15578_10001281_pt1 | contig 10408 bp, 12 predicted proteins | sample TergutCu122P1_FD_15578 | JGI IMG/M metagenome (IMG submission 15578)
CCTCCCGACTGCCGGCAGCGTTTCAAACTTCTCAAGCCACTCGCTTGTTTTGATGAAGAAAACCAAGCCATTTTTGCTCACGCCCTGCACCTTGTCTCGAATCATGCGTTCAAAGTAGCGTTCGCTGTCCACAACGACAAGACATTCATGTTTGAAGCGCCTGTCTGCCGAAACTATGGTGTGGGTAGTGGCAAACTCGAAATTGTCGGCACTAAAAAAGACCTCGTCAAGGTCTGTTTTGCGGTTGTCTTGGAAGTTGGCAAAAGCCGCTGGCTTTGCGAATGTCAGTTTCGGCATTGTGCTGCCGAAACTAAGCATCGCCCTCATCGTCGTCTTCATCATCGTCCTCATCGTCAATGGTTTTCGATGCGGAGGCTATGAAGCTGTTCACGAGCTCCTGCAGTTCGCCTTTCGGCATGGTTGGGTCAAACTCGCCGACGCCTATGCGGGTTGCGTACTCAACAAGATCGTCTTTGTTCAGCTTGTTGACTTTACCGGGCAAGAGATATGCTTCCTTGTTTTCAAGCCCCGATACTACGTCATGTGAAAAGGCTGATGACTCATCGGTTGATTTAATGAATCCTCTAAAGACAAGCCGCTCAATGTCAGACGCGCTTAAATCGGCAGAAGTAAGCGTTTTGTCCTTGTAAAAAACTTTCTCCTTGAAGATAAATTGCTTTTGGATGATGTAGGTCATTGTTTTACCCCTTTCCTTTGACGTCCAAAATAACCCAAGACGACACGTTAAGTGGGCATGGCAATGGTCTTGAGTACATGGCAAGATTTCGTACCGTGCCCTCATCGTTGTACCATGCGTGCGGAACACGAGGCTCGTCCTTTGCGCCGATTTTAACGATGTGGTTCACTCCGCCGTAAAGCATCCTTGTGGGAATGTTTGTGGAGCCGATAAAAACCTTCCCGCTTGGTATCAAGTCATACACTTTGGGGATAAATCCGCGCTCGCCCGGCATAATCCCCGGTCTGTCAGGGTTCTCGTTTTCGTTGTCCACGAACTCGCCGTCATACGAATAAACATCCAGTCCGACTTGACGCAGGAAGCCGTGATACTGGCCGCCGTTTCGCAAAAAGCGAGGCTCAATGATGCCGATTCTCATGCCGCTGTTGTCCAAAAATCTTTGAACACGGTCGTTGTCAATGAGGTCATCAATAGTTTTTGTGTCAGCGATTAAGATGTTTGGCGAGTAACCGGAGCGCGCAGCGATTCTCCTTGCATCCCGTAGGTCCCTTAATGGGTCTGAGTTCTTGTGGTCAGCCCAAGGCACATCAGCAAGCTTATTGTTCTCAAACTGAAAATCAATGCGGCTTCTTACGCCTTTGCCGACAGCAATGATTTCACCATGAAAAAGAGCTTGCGCAGCCATCCACTCTTCGCGGCGGGTAATCGCTTCGTCAAGTTCCCTCATGTCGTTTTGTAGAATTTCTGCTCTTCTTGTGTTTGGTGAGTTGCCGCTGAATACTGCCTCGCCGGGCAATCTTGCGTCCAGAACGTCGGAGGTAAGCACACGCTTTGGACCGACAAGCGGCGGCGTGAACTCGTCTGTTCTGAATCCTTCCCTTTCGAGTACCGTCCCGCCGACGCGAGGGTTTACGAAGGGAGCCATAGCGAGACCGTTTTTCTGAACGTCAAACATCACGGATTCAGTTTTAAATGTTTGAACCCTCTTGAAAAACGTATCCTTTAAAAATGTGTAAAACGGTGTAATCTGTTTTACCATTTTCATCATGAACTGCGGTTTGTAAAGGTCTATTGTTGCCATAAAAGCCTCCTCTATACTCTAGTTTCCCGGACAAGAAGCCCGATTTCCGTCATGCGCCTGTGGTGCCTGTCTGCCGTGTCAGTGCCGCCAAAGCGCAAAAAGCGTTTGTTGAACTCGCCTTTGATGTACATGGCACATATTCCCGTTGCGTTTTCGGCAACGGAAACGTCGTCGCAGGCAATGCCAACGGCTAACCTTGCATCGCCGGCAGCCGCTGAGTTTACAAGGACCGGCTGCCCGTCATTTGTCAGGGCGAGTACGTCCCCCCGCTTGAACTCGGCCGGACCATTTATGCTCATCTGCTCCGCCTTGAGCGGATAATCGCCGGCTATAAGTCCGTCTTTGTTGTGCGTTCCGATTGTCATGTCTGACCTCCTATTCGTATTTTTTGGCTTCTACAGCCAGATGTGCAAGCAATGCTGTCTCTTCTTCTTCGTCGCTTGCAAACGGCGCGCCAGCAGCAGGGACGTCTTCAATGGCAGCGGCGTCTGATTTGGCGGCATTCATGTAACTGATGCCTTTTTCCTTTTGCGCCTTGAGGACTTCGATTGCATACTTCTCGGCTGTGATGAGCGTTTCGTACTTGGCCTTGTTAGCAAAGTTCTCGGTTCCGGGTAAAGCAGCCTCGTCTATTGCTTTGATGCGCTCACGCTCCGCCTGTGCGCCTTCTTTCCGGGCGGCATCGAGGGCTTCCTGTGACGGCGCTTGGGCTTTCCCTTCATCAAGTGCTGCTTGGTAAATTTCCGGGTGCTTTGCCTTAAGCTCCGCCAATGTCATTACATTTGTCATTACTTTAACCTCCTCTTTATTTTCAACGGCTTGTGCCGATGGTGGATGATTTTCTTTGCTTTCACGCGCCGGGACTTTACTTGGAAGCATGGCAACAAACGCTTCTTTGTTGCGGATTTTGCCCATGTCGATTTTTAAGTCTCCAAAGAAAGCAGTCGCTTTATCTTCGCTGACATACGCCTCGACATTGTAGTCCGAAACTTCGTCAACAAGCCCAAGCGCCAATGCGTCTTTGCCCGTAAGCCATTTGTCGGACTTCATCATTTGCAAAATCTTGTTCCGTTCAATACCGGTTTTGGAGTAGTAAATGTCTGCCATGCTCTCGGTTATGACTTCGAGAATTTCAATGGCTTTTTTCAACTCATTTACGTTGCCGGCAACAGTNGTCGATGGCAGATGCATCATCCACACAGANCCCAGCGAAGAGACAATTTTGTCTCCCGCCATAGCGACNAGCGTGGCTGCGGANGCCGCAATGCCGTCATTGTATGTGATGACGTGCGCNNTGTGGCTTTTGAGCAAATTCATGATTGCATAGGCGCCAAAAACGCTGCCACCNTTTGANTTGATGCGGACATGGATTGTTCCCACGTCCCCGAGCGCGGTAAGCTCGTTTTTGAACCTGTGTGGCACAACATCATCGGGCCAGTTGAGCCACTCCATGTCGTACAGCATTATGTCGCCGTAGATATACAGCGTGGCTTCGCTGCCGCCCGTTGCGCTGTTTTCAAAACGCCAAAACTGTTTAGCCTCCATCGCTCTGCCCTCCTCTTTCAATCTCGTATTCCATTCTCATGATTTCCAACTCCAGTTTTTTGAGCTCCAGCCGCATTGTTTCCTCTTTCACTCGCTGGCGGTGGTTGACGTTGAAGTCCGTGCCGGTTATTTCGGCAGCCTCACGCTCCCTAGTGCTGAAGCCTGACTGTACACGGGCCTCGGCTGCCCTTGCTTCACGGCTTGGGTCAATCTGCCCTGGCGAGGGTCCGTGCCATTCTGCCTTGCAGTACGCCGCCCTGATTACGGGGTCGTCAAAAAAGCCGGGGGCATGGATGCGCCCTTTTGCGACGGCTTCCGAAAGCCACTCTTCGTAAATCGGCTGGCAAAAATCGTTTGCAAACCATTTTCTTCTCATGCGGAACATCTTCCATGCTTCGAGAAGCGCGCCGCGGCTTGCGCTGTAGGACGCGCTAAAAAACTTTATCAGCGTTTCATACGGGATTTCGAGCGCGGCACCGATATATTTTGCCATGTAGCTTACAAATCCCTCGAAAGCCACGTTCGGCCTGCCTGGGCTTTCCGATTTTACTTTTTCTCCGGGGGCAAGCGAAACAATCGAACCAGGCCCCATTTCGTATGTGTGCTTGTTGTGCGGGTCAAGCTGTTCATCTTCGGGAATGCTTTCACCCGGAGCGTTTTCCGGTATCTCCGTGTAAATAAATGCGGTGAAAAATCCTCCCACAACGGCAGCGGAGAGCTCTGCTTCCACATAGCGCCCGATTTGGCGCAGGCTCTCAATAACGGGAGCCAAGAAAGGCACTCCCCTAGTCTGGTCCGGCCGCTCCGATTCCATCAAGTGAAGCACGTTTCGCCTGCCCGTTGCCGGACCGAAAACAGGTATCCGCCTAAATGTCTGGTTGTCGTGTGCGGAGCCGGGGAAATGGTTCGAAACGTGGTATGCGACAATCTCCCCGGACCTNGTCTCAACACCTTGGTTAATGTTCGGCCGCCCTGCCTTGTCGGGNGGCGTNATGATTCTGTGGCTTTCCACTANCTGTATGCGCAGGTCGTACAAAAAGCCGTCCCTGTTCCTGTACGGCATGAGTACGAACACATCTCCCGACAGCAACATGCTGATAAACGCCAACTGCTGCAATTCGTAAAAGTTGTTTAACCTGAACCTGTCGCAGTTTATCGAGTTCGCAAAATACTCAAACTCCCGCACTACGGTTTTTCCCCATGCCTCAACTTCATGTTCCGGCATTCTGAGATACTCGGCATCGATTGACGGCTTCAACATAAGCCCCGAACCTACAGAGTTTGTCCTTGTCGTCTTAATCGCCGCCGTTGCAAGGTTGCCGCCTCCGATGTACAAGTCCATTGAGCGGCTGCGCATTAAAGGCAGGTTCTCATTGATGTCCTCGTTTGGCGAGCCGCCCTCGGTATCCCAGTCCCTTACAGCCTTTTTGTGTGTATTTGCGCCATGGTGGGAATATCCCGAATTTTTGATAGCATCCAACTTTATCCGGGCTTTTTCGCGCTCAAGTGCCATTCTTGGCGCAACATTGGTTATTATCCTCTCAAGGATGCCTGCTTTTCTTTTCGCCATCGCGCCCTCCTATATGCTTCTAGGTATTACTTGCCGGACAAAGACACGTGATTTGCCCTCCAGCCTGTCGACTTCCGATTTCCAGTATTTCACGCTCGCCCTCACTTGCGAAAGCTCGGCGCGCCTGTTTCTTTGCGAGCCGGTAGTGTAGTCCTGCGAAGTCATGAGTTTGGTTTCAGCAAGCATCCAGCCTTGGAGCATTGCGCGGGCGTTTTGAAGCTCCTCTTGTTTTGTCATCAAACCTCAACTCCCCTGCTGACCGTTCCGTACCTGCGTTTTGCCACAGGCTTGCCCGTTGTCCGCCTACGTTTGAGTTCTTCAAAGTTCGGGTTCAGAAATTCAAGCGCGGCGATGTTGTATACCCGAATATCAAGGGGCTCGTTACGCGTACCGGGTTTTAACTTCCACTCCGTTTTCGGCCTGCCGTTTATCATACGCGTAATCCTGACTTCGGATGTAAGCCCCACGAAGTATTTTTCATCGTAACCCCGGCAGTCATCAAGGTTGTCCATTGGGAAGCGGCAGTACCCGGCTTTGTCGGGTTCGCCCTGCCCAAGCCGCGTATACAGCACGGACTTGGCTGTGTCGACGGCGACAATGACAAGCAGGTTCTTGACTTTCTTTGTTTTGCTGAAATTGTGTATAATGTTCATGCCGGAACCGCCGCGGCCCTTGATGGCCCAAACCCCGCGATGCTCCCTTGCCCTGCAAAACTTGTAAGCTTCCGTTGTCCTGTGTCCGCCGCTGTCTATGAACGTGGTGGCAATCGGCATGGTGCCGCCATCCTCGCAAGCGTACCTCTTCAAAAGATGCTGGTCGAGCTTGTCCCAAGTGTCGGGCAAAGCCGTGTTTCCGTGTATGACCGCGTATTCGATGCCCCAACTTGCCTTTCCTGCTCCCCAGCCAACAACCTCAAGTTCAAACCTGTCGTCTTGAACGTCAACGGCAGCGGTAAGCACAAGCACACCGTTTGGCACTTCTGCGGCATAGTTTTCCCTGCGGTTGTAGAGTTCCTTGTGGTCCAAAGCGTCGCCAGCCTCAAACCACGGCTCACCCATTTCGGTGTTTATCCACACTTTCAGCATCTCAATGTCGTCTTTGGAGGACAGGAAGCTTTTCAGGATTTCAAGCCATGATGTCCACGGGCTTGCAAGCGCGTTCATGTGGAAGCTCTTAATTTCTTTATCCGGGTTTTCTGCAAGCCACCTGCCTTTGCCGCTCTTCCATGCCATCTCGTTTGACAGCTCGCCGCACGAATGGCAGACGGCAAGCACTTCTTGGCTTTCGTCAAGACGCTTCGTGTCGGAATCGTACATATGCGCAAACGAGATGTTGCCGTTCCAAGTCAAGGATTGGAACGCTCCGCAGGCAGGGCAAGGAAGCTGCCACTCTTCCATGCTGCCAAGCTTGTACTCGTGCTGAATGCGGCTTATGCTGTCTATTGTCGGCGTGGACGTGAAAACCATTTTGTGGGTGTACGGATAGGTCTTTGTACGCTTCTCGACTATGGAAAGGGGGTCGCCCTCCTTTTTTGCGCTTTCAGGCCAGCGGTCTATCTCGTCGCACAGAAGTATCCTGACCGGGCGCGACGCAAGCCCCACGGGTGAATTGGCTCCCACTATTGCAATGTAGCCGCCCGGAAAAAATTTCTTCATGAGGGTATTTTTCGAGTCGCGGCTTTTTGCCTCGCCGATAAGTTCACTCAAAACGGGCGTGTCCCGTATCGTCGGCGCAATCCGCTCTTTGGAAAAGTCCTGCCCGGTTTCCTTTGTGGGGTGGACAATCAAAATGGACGACGGGTCTATGTGCGCGTAGTAGCCCATCACGTTTACCAGCAGTTCGCTTTTGCCAACCTGCGAGCCGAACATCAATACCACTTTGCGGATTTTGGGATCCGATACACATTCCATCGGGCGTTTTAAGTACGGAGTGCGAGCGGTCCTCCACTGCCCCGGCTCTGCGCTGCTTTCGCTTGGCAAGCGCCTGTACTTGTCAGCCCACTCCGCAATGGAAATGTCCTCGGCAGGAAGCAATCTGCGGAGGACTTTTTTAAAGAGGGCGATTGTATGCGGTTCTACGTTCCTTGGTTTTTGCGTGGTATGAGTGTTGCGGATGCTCTCAGGATTCGCCATCGGTATCCGCCTCGCTTTCAAGCCCGTGGGCTTCGTCTGCATCTTCCGCCTCAAACCGCTCCTCCTGGCTTGCGATGTAGGTCTCGGCGTTGAACAGTTCGGGGTCGTAGGCGGCGAGCTCCTCAAGCGTCTCGGCAACCTCCGTTTTGAGGACCGCCACAAAGTGGTCGATGGTCTCCGTTCCGGGAGGCACGTTCATGAGGTCGGGCAAAACCTTGTACGGCAGCACGTTCAGTTTTGCCTTGAACGCCACGAGCATGTTCGTCATGACAAACTCCACGTCAGCCGAGCGGTGGAGTTCGTTCCGCTTCACCTGCAAATCAAGTTCCGCATCTTCACGTTTTGCCTTTGTGAGCTTGGCTTTTTCCATGTTGTAGTCAGACGTGGCGTCGCCATCGGAGACAAGCGACTGCAGGTAGCCGATGTAGCCCTGCACCGCAGGCAAAAGCTTGTAGTGTCCGTCCGAAAACTCAGAAACAATGCCGTCATCGGTCAGTTGCTTCACCCGCCTCTCGGAAATGCCCAAAACTTGGGCGATTAGCCTGCGGGTGTAAATTTTTCCTTGTGCGTGCATGGGAAACCTCCTCGGAAAATGGGAAATGGGTGAAAAATTCCGGCAACTAGAAAAGCCCCGGGGCCTCGCCAACCCACAACCGCCACGGGGCCCGGAAGGAACCGCGCCCCCGCCCGGCTGGGCTCGCAAACTAATATTCGCTCGCCCCGCTCTCGTCTGCGCCAAGCCCCAAGTCGTCACCGTCAAGCAAGCCGTCAAGGTCAAACTGCCCGGCAAGCTTCTGGCGGTAAAGCTCCAGCCGCTGCCGTTCGATTCCGAGCCGTTCTGCATCCATTTCCATCTTATGCCATACCTCTATGGCTTTCTGTATCCTGCCTCTTATACGGATAAGAGCATCTTCTATACGCATGATGCGGATTTGAACAGGCGATGCAACATGGGTAGCGGTGTCGGTAGTTTCCGTGCTGCTGTCACCGGGCCTTTCATCGCCGGACCTGTTTTTATAGGCATTGGTAATATTAAGCGTTCCCTTATTTTTAGTAACGCTGTCAACAACCATGCCCCCAGGGGTTTTCTTTAAGGCTTCGATATCTTTCAAGGCCCTGTGTTCCTGTATCCTTAGCGACTTCATCAAAACTAAGTGCTGCTCGAATTTGTCATAAGGAGCATCCAGTAATGCTTTTTCAGTTTCATCTAACATTTCATCCGTAAAAAGTATTTTTTCAAACTCGTGCGTTACAACGGCGTACTTGTTTCCTTTTGGACCACCGCCTTTATTGCCTATTGCGTTTTGATTTCCATAACGCGCCTTCGGGTTTTGCGTGTGGTTTTTGTCGGCAGTGCCGCCGCCTGTTATAGACGACTTTTGCATAGCAAGTTTTTTTCCGTCATCAATTGTAGAATTTTTTTTGCCTCGTTTGGCAGCGTTACTTTTTGCGTTGCCGCTTTTTTTGGTAACGTTACCTTTTGCCGATGCACTGCTGTCCCATGCGTCTATACTTTTCCATTTGCGAATTTGCGTGTCGGACAAGCCAAGTTCGGCGGCTATTTCAATGAGCGGTTTTTTGCCGCTGCTGTTTAAATAAATTTCTCTTGCTTTATCCCTGTCCGGGCTTCGTGGCCTTGGCATCACCTCACCTACTTTTGTTTTGCTTGACTTTTCCAAAGAAAAAACGCCTTTTCAGGCGTTCGGTGCGTACTTGGTGAATCATCAGCTTAATCATCAGCGTTCTAATTGCAAATGCTCCTTTAAGGATGCCTGCAAAAGCTGTGAAAAATTAACCCCCGCTCTCTCTGCTTCAGCGTTAAGCCATGAAGGTATGGAAAGCGTTTTTTTTGTGAAGCGGTTGCTTTGCCTTTCCCTTATTGGCGGCATGAACACCTCCACCATGAGGGGTACTTGTTTCTCCTCCAACTTTATTTTTGATACTTCAGTTGGGGCAGGTATTTCATCGTTGTCTTTTTCCATGCTCCACAAATGCAACCCTAAAGCTTCCCTTGCGTTTCTTGCAGCCTCTTCCGTTGTGTCCGCGCAAGAGAGGCATCCCGGAATATCAGGGAACTCCACGGAAATACCGTCGTCATCATACGATAGCACCGCAACGTACAAATAAGTGTCATTCATCTTCTCGACCTCCTCGAAATACTGAGGGCAAGGGAAGCAGGCTTAAAACTTTAAGCCCGTTTGCCTTTCAATGCTTTTGAGGGTGCGAAACGGTATGTGTTTCTTTGGGTGTGGCACTGTTGCTTTGCCCGGCTTTGTCGGATGTTTGTAGTGCCTGTGGCTTCCTTCGTGCCCTACGTAGTACCAACCGTCCTCGCTTAACCTGTCCAGCACTTCCCTTGATGAGTAGCTTTTCATCGCCGCCCTCCTTACACTGCCTATTGTACTACGTAACATATTACGTGTCAAGGGGTTTAGAAAATTTATTTTCTTGTTTGCAAAAAGATTTATTTATAACGAGACACAGCCCCGAAAGGCTTGTCCCGGTTATTATCAAGTTTGTTTAGCCTAGTAATGTGATTAAGTGGTTCCGCTTAATGTTTGCCGTTAGTTGTACATTTTCAAGACTTTTCTATAAACCTTTGCAACTTTAGCTTTCGTCGGGACCGTATCCCAGCCCCTGTCGTAGTTTGCCAAGTCTTTTGTTTTGCCAATCTTGCGGATGTTCAGCTTTGAAATCTTGCCTTGGTCAATGCCGTATTCCGAGCCTGTTTCGTACACTTTCATTTCAATTTTGAACCCGTCCAGTTCTATGGTTTTCCACATCTTTCTGCCCTCCTTTGGCTTCGCAGTGTTTGACGCTAGAAACTCATGGTTTCCAGCGTCTTTCCGATATTGTTTATGAATTTTTCCTTTGTAATCCCAGTTGACCAGTTTTTTGCTTGCTCAACTACCTCGGCGAGTGTTTTTCCGCGCTCTGCAAGCCTCTCTGCTTTTGTGTCGATGTCGCTTATCGTGGCAACTTTGAATTGCTTTGCCGATTCGCTTATGATTAAGAACCATGTTTTATACCCGTTGGCTTGCTTGCCCTTGATTAGGGTGTTCGTGCCTATAAGTTCGGCAACCTCGGCTGCCCGGATGTCCGCTTCAAAGTTTGGGCGTGTGCCGATACTTGATTTTTCCGTTACGTAGTCTTCCCACTCAGGAAGCTCGACGCTCAGCATTTTTGCCCAGTCAAGGCCAATCAGGATTTCGAGGGCGTTTGCGGTTTCCTTAAGCGAACGCGCTTGTTCGAGTGTTGTGGCACTCAAGCCCGACCAGGAATTGGATTCGAACTTTAAAGTGCCTTTTTCGTCAAGGCTTGCGTCCCAATTCCAACGGAGGGCGTTAGATTCGTTTCGGTCCTGCTCGTTTCTTATGCAGACC
>JGI20163J15578_10001284_pt1 | contig 10398 bp, 8 predicted proteins | sample TergutCu122P1_FD_15578 | JGI IMG/M metagenome (IMG submission 15578)
GACGGAGATGTATTTGAAGAGAGCAACCTCAACAGACAACTGCTTTCCGGCGAAGATGTGATAGGTGTAAGCAAAGCAGAAACGGCAAAAACGCGGATGCAAAGCGTTAACTCAAATATAAAAGTTAATGCAGTAGTTGAATATGTAACAGAAAATAATTGCGAAGAAATTTTACAAGGACACGACCTCGTAATAGACGCCCTTGACAACATCAAAACGCGATTTGCAATAGAAAAAGCTGCGCAGAAACTTAGAATTCCTTTAATTCATGGTGCTATCGCAGGCTGGTACGGGCAAGTATCTGTCATTATGCCGGGTCAACCTCTTTATGAAAAAATATATAATGAAGACACAAACAAAGGAATAGAAACCGAACTTGGCAATTTGCCGTTTACTGCTGCAACAACTGCTTCAATTCAGGCGGCAGAAGCAGTGAAAGTTTTACTCAAAAGAAAAGATATACTTTCGGGAAAACTTCTTACAATAGACTTGCTTTCGCAAGAATATGANGTATTTNAGATTTGACAATCCAACATATCTGATGTACAATAAAGTTGACATAGTTCCTGAGGTTAAGACCAAGAGATTTTATCCCTTGCTCGAAGCAAAAGGTGCCACATTTAACAAAGTTTTTTTGTGCGCCTTTCGGGGCGCACTTTTTGATGGTACTACTCATAATAGTGCTTCTCGAGGCTCAAAAAGATTCGCAAGAAGACCTTACGCGACTGCGCAATGGCGCGAAAATAAAGGAGGAAAACTGCATGGAAACAAGAGTTGGAGTTGTTGCAATTATTGTGGAAGATTCGGATAGTGTTGCAGAAGTAAATAGAATTTTGCATGAATACGCGATACATATTATCGGACGCATGGGAATCCCACACAGAGAGCGCAAGATTAACATAATCAGCGTAGTGGTGGATGCGCCGCACGATGAAATAAGTGCGCTTTCCGGTAAAATTGGCAGACTTAAGGGCGTGAGCACAAAGACGGTATATTCTCAGTAACGCCAAAAGTGGCAGAATACATATGTAAATAAAAATGGAGGAAAATTACTTTGAAAAAACTTAACAAAACAAACTTAACAGCATTAAAAATTATTGCAATGATAATGATTTTAACTATTGCGCTTATTGGTTGCGCAGGAGATGACCCGGCGGGTAGCGTTGAAACTGACCCGATCGAAACCAATCAAACTGAACCGGAGGACGAAACGCCAATAAACGTGGCTGTACTAAACGGCCCAACGGGAATCGGCGCAATTAAACTTATGGACAATCCTATGTATGCCGTAGAGGTTTATCAAAGTCCGGCAGAGATGATAGGAAGAATCGTAACCGGTGAAGTTGACGTTGCGGCAGTTCCTGCCAATCTTGCAGCTACGCTGTACAACCGGACGGAAGGCGATGTTGTCGCTCTCGGACCTATTGCACTTGGAGTTTTATTTATTGTGCAAAATGTAGATGATGAAAGTGAGNTCATATCGTCTATTAGCGATTTAGAGGGCAGAACTATATTGGCAGGCGGGCGTGGAAGCACAACTGAGCATATATTAAATTATTTGCTAAGGTCTGCGGGGCTCGACATTGAAACAGATGTAAACATGGAATGGTTTTTAAATCATAGTGAAGTAAATGCAACACTTGTCACAAGGCCGGGTGCCATTGCCATGATTCCTGAACCTTTTGTGAGTATTGCGCAAAATCACTCTGAAGATGTCAGAATGGTTTTGGACTTAAATGAATCATGGCGAAGTGCGACAGGCGGAGAACTTACGATGAGTGTGTTGGTTGCGCAAAGGTCGTTTATCGAAGCGAACCCACAGAGGCTTGAAACATTACTATTAGACGTAAAAAACTCGATATACTTTGTAAATAATTCACCTGATGCGCCGGCTCTTATTGCGGAAAAAGGATTTATTCCTGATGTTGAAATTGCTGCAAGAGCAATTCCGGGTTGCAACCTTGTATTTTTTGAAGATAAACAACAGGGAACTGCTTTGCTAAGGGCGTTTCTTGAAATATTGTATGAAATAGATGCGGAATCTATCGGAGGCAGACTACCTGATGAAGACTTCTTCAATTAAAAAAACTATACTTGTAATATTGTTTTGGTTGGCTGTATGGCAAATCGCAAGTATGGTTGTTGGTCGAGAGTTAATACTTCCGTCGCCATATCGTGCCTTTGAAAGCTTAGTGGGACTTCTGGCAACGGGTTCGTTTTATCGTGACGTTGCCACGACTATTTTGCGTTGTATTATGGGCATGGCGCTCTCTTTTGTGACGGGACTGGTTACTGCACTTTTAGCAAATCGATTTTCGGTTGTTCGGAGTCTCATGTCACTGCCGGTGTTAGTTTTCAAGGCTACGCCTGTTTTGGCAATAATATTGATTTTGCTGTTGAGCTTTAGATCAAACCATGTTCCCGTTGCAGTATGTTTTTTGATGTGTTTCCCTGTAGTATATACAAACCTTCTGGCAGGATTTGACAATATTGAGCGCGAACATATTGAGTTATCAAAATTTTATCGCCTCGGTATGGCAGACGCCGTAAGATTTATATATATTCCGTCTGTGATGCCGCAAATTTCAACTACTCTCAACTTAATTGCAGGATTGTCATGGAAAACGGTAGTTGCTGCAGAAGTTCTTGCGGCACCAAATGTTTCAATGGGATACAACCTATTTCTTTCAAAAGTGTTTCTTCAGTCGGCAAATTTGTTTGCATGGCTTATCGCAATAATAGGTCTTAGTTTGGTTTTTGAAAAAACAATAAAATATGCAATTAAAAAGTTCTTGCCAAAAGAGTATACAAAGAGTAAAGTATTAAATAGTGTGCAATTTGAGCAGATGACGTTAAATCAAAAAAATGAAGCACAAGCACAAGTACAGCAAAAAACAAATGAAAACCTTAAAACAACAGCAAATGCAACAGAAGCACCTGATATTCAAGTAACAGGATTAACAAAAAGTTTTGGTGAAAAAGTTGTTTTCTCAGATTTTTCGGAGCGATTCGAAGGTGGCAAAACGACAGCTGTTATGGCTCCGTCAGGATACGGCAAAACAACGCTGCTTCGTATTATAGCAGGGCTGGAAAAAAAAGATGGCGGAGAAATTACAGGTATTTCGAATGTGCCGATGAGTTATCTTTTTCAAGAAGATAGACTTTTGCCCTGGTTAAATGTTTTTGATAACATAGCGTTATTTTTGAAGAATAGGCTTCCAAAAGATGAAATTAGGACGCAAACAACTCACATGCTTGAGATTCTTGAGCTTTCGCAAAATGCATACGAACTTCCACACGAACTCTCAGGTGGCATGAAACATAGGGTTGCAATCGGCAGAGCCCTTAGTTGTCCGGCACAAATATTGTTGCTCGACGAACCATTTAAGGGGCTTGATGCCGAGCTAAAAAGCCGAATCATACCAAAACTTTGCCATGAGTATATTAATGGCAAAACGGTCATTTTGATAACACATAACAAGGAAGATGCGGACAAACTTTCAAGCAATAAAATGATTATTGGGAGTTAGGCACAAAAATAAATTGCGGGAGAAACATACAAAACATGACATCACGGACGGTAAAAACGGATGACACGGCCACAAAGCGAAAACGTTTTGTTTTACAAATAATACTCTATGTTGCAGGTTTAATGGTTGCGGCTTTTGGAATTGTATTTGCCATTAATTCAAGATTGGGAATTACACCGATAAGCTCTTTTCCTTTTGCAGTCAGCACCGTTAGCGGTATAGGAATTGGCGTATGCTTCACAGCGTTTCTCGTCATATGTATAATTCTTCAGATTGTTTTGTTAAGAAGAGAATACAAATGGATTAACCTGACACAAATCATTGTTGCTACGATATTTGGATTTTTCGTTGATCTCGCCATATTTGTGGTAGGTGATTTCAGCATACCTACTTATGCAGGACAGCTGCTAATGCTCGCGATAAGTATAGTTATTGTTGCGTTTGGGATTGGCTTATATTTAGATGCAAAACTGATGCTTATGCCTGTGGAAGAGTTGACTTCAGTTATTACGCAAAAGTTAAAAACCTCTTTCCATCGTGTCAAAATAGCTATGGACTGTACTCTGGTTGCCATGGCTATTGCCACGACTCTCATATTTATGAGTGAAATCTATGGTGTACGAGAAGGCACCGTCATTTCAGCCGTCGCAATCGGGAGGTTACTTCCGTATTGCAGAAAACTTAATGGCATGATTCTTCGGAAGATGAAGTTGTATGATTTACTAAATCACGAATAAACGGCGGTTAAATCTTTTGATTTTTCGCAATAAAGACAAATAAAAAAGTTTTACTTTCGTGCATATTTTGCTTGATACAGAGCAGTAAAATGAAGTATAATATCTCTGTTGTGGACATTATAACCAACCCTGTTTCATTGCTTTGTAATAGGGATTGCAATAACCTTGGAGGAGATCATGGAAAGGCTTAGTGGAACTGTTTCGAGAGGGCTGAGAGGTCCAATAATACGAGAAGGCGACAATCTTGCGGAGATTGTTGTTGACATCGTATTGAAAGCGCAAGAAGCGGGCGAGTTTCGGATAAACGATCAAGATATTATAGGTGTGACTGAAGCGGTAGTTGCCCGTGCAGAGGGAAATTACGCAACGGTTGATCATATAGCAGAAGATATTAAAAACAAACTCGGTGGAAATACCGTGGGGGTTATTTTTCCTATTCTCAGCAGAAATCGCTTTGCGGTTTGTTTGCGAGGAATTTCAAGGGGCTGTAAAAAAATTGTTTTGATGTTAAGTTATCCAAGCGACGAGGTCGGAAACCACTTTGTTTCGCTGGATGAACTCGATATAAAAGGAATAAATCCGTACAGTGACCTGCTTACAGAAAGTGAATTTACAGAGGCCTTTGGTGAAACAAAGCATATGTTTACGGGAGTGAATTACGTAAAGTATTATAAAGAACTGATAGAATCACAAGGCGCAGAAGCAGAAATTATATTTGCAAATGATCCGAGAAAGATTCTTGGTTATACAGATGTAGTGCTTGCGTGTGATATACATTCGAGAGAAAGAACAAAAAGATTGTTAAAAAATGCAGGCGCACGACTTGTGCTTGGTCTTGATGACATTTTAACTGAAAGCGTTTCAGGCAGCGGATACAATACGGAATATGGGCTTTTAGGTGCGAACAAAGCTACTGAAGACAAAATAAAGCTGTTTCCTGAAAAATGCAACACTTTCGTTTATGACGTTCAAAATAAAATAAAAGAAAAAACAGGCAAAACAATCGAAGTTATTATTTACGGAGATGGCGCGTACAAAGACCCTATCGGAAAAATATGGGAGCTTGCAGACCCGGTTGTTTCTCCGGGATATACAGCAGGACTTGCAGGAACACCAAGCGAAATAAAGCTAAAGTATATCGCAGACAATCAATTTGCGCATTTGCGCGGTGATGAGTTAAAAAAAGCCATTTCAGAATTTATTGCAAACAAAAAAGACGTTTCGGTTGACGATATGGCTGGACAAGGAACAACTCCAAGAAGGATAACGGATTTGGTTGGTTCGCTTTGTGATCTGACATCGGGAAGCGGAGACAAGGGCACGCCGTTTATATATATACAAGGGTATTTTGACAATTATACAAAATAGTGATGGGTCTTTTTCTCGTATTGTTAGCTCGAAAACAAACCCGCATTGCTTCAATTATAAGACTGTATCTCAAAAATGAGACGCAGTCTTGTTTAATTTTTTGAAAAGGAGCAAGCTATAAATAGGTTTTCTGAACAAATATAACATAATTAACAAGAATATTGCTATTAAACATGCAAAAAAAGCAATTTTCTAAGTAGTTATAATTTTGTTTCAAAAAGACACAAAAAAACACAAGTTTGGCATGAAACTTGAACATTACCCAAATACAAGTTTTTTAATCTGGCAAGCCATATAGGTTTGCACGAGTATGAAAAGAGGAGGTCACTTAAAATGGCTGTAAGCAATCAAAAAGCTTTAGACGAAGCAAAAAGAATTCTGGACTATATTCATAAACCGGAACTTACTAACGAAGACAAGGACAGAATAATTAAAGACTCAATCGCAAACTTTAACGCGAACGTTAATCCGGGTTGGCTAGAGTACAGAAAATCTGTATCAACGGACGCTGCTTTTGTTGAGTGGACAGATTCAAAGGAACACTTTGCGGACGTATATGGAACACAGTTTATTGACTGTCTTGGTGGATTCGGTATCTACACTTGCGGACACAGAAATCCTGAAATTGTAGGAGCAGTTCAAGCACAGATGGAAAGATACTGCTTACACAGTCAGGAGCTTGTAGATCCTCTAAGAGGTTATCTTGCTAATTTGGTTGCAATGATAACTCCGGGTGATTTACAGTACTGCTTCTTCACAAATGGTGGAGCAGAAGCTAACGAGATGGCACTAAAACTTGCAAGACTTGCAACGGGCGGCAAATGGTTTATCTCAACAATAGGCGCATTCCACGGAAAATCTATAGGAGCGATATCTGTAGGTGGAAAAGCTGCATATAGAGAGGACTATCTTCCTATAGTGCAACAAGTTCAACACGTTGAATTTGGTAATGCAGAGGCGATGGATACTGCAATCAAAAATCTAATCACAGTTGGCGAATCGGTTGCGGGCGTTATTATCGAGCCTGTACAAGGTGAGGCGGGATGTATCATTCCTCCTAAAGGGTATCTAAAAGCAGTAAGAGATATCTGTGACAAATATGGCGTAGCTATGATTGCTGACGAAATTCAAACAGGTATGGGAAGATGCGGAACTATGTGGAGAGTAGAGTATGAGGACGTTGTTCCTGATATCATGACTTATGGAAAAGCATTCGGTGGCGGAGTTATGCCTATTACAGGTATCATTGCAAGACCTAAGATGTGGACTCAAAAGCTTATTGACAATCCATGGATACTTGGTTCTCCTACATTCGGCGGAAATCCACTTGCTTGTTCTGCGGCGATCGCAACGATTAAGTATATGCTTGAGCATGATATTCCTAAGCAAAGTGAAGAAAAAGGCAACTACTTCATGGAAAAATTAAACAAGCTAAAAGACAAATATCCTACAGTTCTTAAAGATATCAGAGGTGCAGGACTTCTTATCTGTATGGAATTCCCTGAGGCTGAAGTGGGATATGAAGTAGTTAAAACTATGTTTAGTAAGCAAGTTATGATGGCAGGAACCCTTGTAAATGCGAAGACAGTTCGTATCGAGCCACCTGCAGTAATTGAATATGAAACAATTGATATAGTTATTGAAAAACTTGACGAGTCAATTGCAGCAACAAAAGCTGTATTCAAACTGTAAAAACAAAAAATAGAACATCTTGAAAATATTTCAAAACTTTCCAAACCGGCAGGAACACTGCCGGTTTGTTTTGCGTCTAAATAAAACAGCAAACGTTAAAAGTGTTTTTTAAAAAGCCATTGTAGTATATGTAGAGTAAAGCAAACACAAAAAACACATTTAAAGAATTTATGAAGTGTCTTGAAATTGAGTTACAATTTATGATAATATTAGACATTAGGGATTAAATTGGAAAAAATCAAAGGGGTGATAAGGGGTGATAACTAGATGACAAACAATGAAATGAATATGAGGGAAGAACAAGTAAACAGCTCAAACGAGTATGAGGAGCAAATGCATGCTCAAAACATAAGCGAAGGGCAAGCAAGCCTTTCAAAAATAAACGAAGAGAGAAGAAACAAATTGAGCAAAACCGAAAAGCCGAAAGTTAAAAGCGAAAAGACTAAATTTATTACGACATTTTTGATAGCAATTTTAATTGTTATGGTGATTGCAACACCTCTTTTTGCGATGGTCGAGGAAGTTTTGGAAATGAGACCCGGCGATGAAGACAATCCGATTTTGAGTGAAACCGTTGATTTTCAGTACTTGATTCCGTCAGACAGTCCGTTTTTTGATGCTTTTGTAGATTCTAACAGAGTTAATATATTGGCACTTGGTATCGACAGTCATAATCTGACGGATATGATTATGCTTGTAAGCGTTGATCTGGATAATACAATTGTAGATGTCATATCAATACCGAGAGATACGTTTTTCTTAGGGTCGGCAAATCAAAAGATTAACGCAGTATATAGGAGAAATCCTGTTAACTCTGCGGTTGCTGTTTCGGAAATTTTGTTGAACATTCCTATAAATTATTATGTGACACTTTCTCATCAGGGCGTTGAAAATATTATTGATGAGATTGGCGGCGTTTCAATATATGTGCCGTTTCACATGAGATACGATGATCCGCGTGATACACCGCCGCTTCGCATTAACATTCCTGCGGGATATCAGCTTCTTGACGGCGAAAACGCAGTACATTTTTTAAGGTTTAGATATGCGAATCCGGGCTTCCGTGCCCATCAGGATGGAGACTTTGGACGTATCAGGTTGCAACAAGAATTCGTGAGAAATGCGATTGTTCAAAGTATTGGCCTAAATTTGCCGGATATTATTAGAAGGACATTTAATGAGGTACAATCCGATATTACAGTTAGAGAAGCTATTTATTTAGCGACGCAACTGATTGGAATAAGTTCTGAAAACATCAGAACGCACCAATTGCCGCTTACCCAAAGGGGCGGACATTTCCATCCGGACAGGGAGGCGATAGCAGAGCTTTTAACTAAAATATATTCGCTAGAGCCCTTTGAAGATGAAGCAGATGAAGATGAAAACGGCGATAATTTGGATTAGTCACAAAAACGTAATATGCCTAAAAGCGTTGAAAAGTCAACGCTTTTTTCGTGTAGAAAATTCTGAATTCGCCATTTTGGGTATACTTTTCCCTATTTTGTGGTATAATGACTATTGTCCAAGCAGGACATACTACTGCTAGTAATAAAGCAGTAGAGAAAGAGAGGAGAAACTTAATATGGCGAATACAGCAAAACCGCTTATTCGTGTGTGGCTTTTGACACTGACCATCGTACTTTTCTCATCAATTTCTATTTATGCTTACGACAACGTTCAAGGAGATTTTTTTATTAAAAACATCATTGTAAATGAGGAGAGAATTGTAAACCACAATTTGCAGTATTCATTCATCCTTTACAATGACACCATGTATCTTCCGCTTACACCTGAGATTCGTGAAATCTTTGGAGTACAGGTGGAGATGGACTGGGAAAGCCGCACATTAAACTTGCTGAGGGTTGAACCGACAAGAAGAAACATAAGTGAAAATTGGATGAAAAATGATGCCAATCCTTTGTTTCTAAATGTTTTCCCCGACGCACAAGTAGTTGCACGTGAAAACGTGCAGGTACTAATCGATAGAGATGCTGACGAAATTCATGTGCTCGGACTAGACGTGTTTGAAATGAACCTTAATGGTTTGCCTCTTTTAGAAAAAGATGGACATTTTTTCATTCCGCTTAGGGCGATTGCAAACAACGAAATATTCAATTGGGATATTTTCTATGACAGTTTCTTTGGTGTTTGTATCAGCACGGATCGCAACGTTCCGGCAATAACTTTCTTCGGCGAAGCGCTTGCAATGGAAAACCGAGGGCTTGTGAGCTACATTCAGCGTCACAATCGGACTGTTGGAGATTCCTACGGAATCCAACTTGTGTTTTTATTTAGGCGGGCAGGAGAAGTTTTCAATGTAGATCCACATCTTTTGATCGCACTTGCGCATAGGGAAAGTACATTCAATGCAGCAGCGGTCAGTAGAGCAGGCGCTATCGGTATGATGCAGATAATGCCTTCTACAGGAGCGAGATTTGGAGTTGCATCAGCGCAGTTATTTGACGCAAAAACATCAATTGACTTTGGAGCAATGTATTTGAGTCTGAGACTTGAGAGCTGTTCAACAGGGCAGACATACAACCACTTTCGCAAACAGAGTCATAGCCACTTACGAGGGTATTGACTATTTCTTGCGGACGAACGGGTATGTCATAAGAACAGAGACAAACGACTATGTTCATGAAAGCATAACACCGTAAACCGCAAGCAAAAAAATCAACGACATAAAGCATAAAAATAGAAAAGAAAGAAGCCTGAAAGGCTTCTTTTGCATAGCAACTAAAAATATGATATAATTGGTTGCTATGCAACAATTACAAGAAAATGCCCTTCAAAAGTTGAGGCAATCATAGGAACATATTATTAGGAAAACGTATGAGTGTATTTGATATTGCGCCTGTAAAATTTCAAGCAGGAAAATTATTTTTTCTTGATCAAACCCTTTTGCCAAACGAGGAACGCTATATAGAAATAAAAACAAAAGAAGACGTTTGGGAAGCGATACATAATTTGCGAGTTCGGGGTGCGCCGGCAATCGGAATAGCAGCGGCATACGGCGTGTATGTTTCTGTGCGAAATATTGACACGGATAATCTTGAAGTTTTCAAACA
>JGI20163J15578_10001285_pt1 | contig 10390 bp, 10 predicted proteins | sample TergutCu122P1_FD_15578 | JGI IMG/M metagenome (IMG submission 15578)
GCGCAGACCTATTTCCTTGTTTGTTTTATCTTTCATAAATACCACCCATCCTAAGGTAATCCTTGCCGGAGTCCGTCACACGCGCATTTATATATAGGGAACTAAACACAGCGAGATAAAGCCAGGTTTTGTCGAGCTGTGGGCTTGCATATTCAACTTAGCGGTTTTCTGAGTTGAATAAGTATAAATGATGGAAAGACTTCCGGCAAGGTGGTATTACCCCAGGAAACGAAAAAAGCGCCACGCACGTTTAACAAACGTACACGGCACCTAGTTTTAAAATACAACATTGATAATCGGAAGAGCCTTGCGGCTTTAGGGTAAATGTTGTATAATATGTAAAGGTGGTGAGAGCTTAGGCTCTTTGTGTACGTGAGCTAGATTCACGTTACAAGGCGGGAGGAAGGGTCGTAGCTTCCAAACGCCTGCCGCCCAAAGGAAGGCTTCCGGCTTAAGCCGGAACCGACCCTAACGGGTCGTCCGCTAATGCGGGCCGGGGCGATTACACTCTATTCGTTTCCTTTGATATTATTATACAGGATGTTTTATGAATTTACAAGGTTTTTATTTAAAGTAAATAGGGCAAATGTATTAAAAGTTTGCCTGAGATAAGCAAATATCATTTCGGTATTTTTGTTAATTGCAAAGGAGTGATTTTATGTCAAACAGAGATTTATGCATCACGCTTATTAATCAAATAGACGAAGAAAAGCTTGCCAATGTTGCAATTATGTTACAAAGCATTAAGGATATGTTGGATGAATCCCAAGATGATACTTATTGTTTAAAATTGTATGAGGATTATTTGAATGACCCTGATCCTGAAAAGCAGAACGCCATTTCATTAGAAGACTATGCTAAAGAATTGGAGATAACTTTAAAATGAAATATGTTGTTGTAATTGAAAAGAGGGCCAGGAAATTTATTGATTCTCAATCAAAAGAGCAGCAACGGCGTATTTTAAGCGCAATTGGGAAATTGCCCGATGGGGATGTTAAGCCTCTGCAAAAATATCCCAATGTGTTTCGTTTGCGTGTAGGCGGGTATCGTATTATTTTCACAAGGCAGGATAATATTTTGCTGATAAGGGTTATTGATGCCGGAAATAGAGGCCAGATTTACAAATAAATCAATCTTATAGTTTATTATTCTCGTGAAGGAGTGACCTTATGTGGTTTAATGAAGCAAAAAACCTGATTAACAGTGTAGAAGGGGATATATCCTTTCTGGTTAAAAATTTGAAAACAGGCCAAGTGTTTTCTCACAGGGAAGATGAGGTGTTTCCCTCTGCGAGTATTATAAAAGTGCCTATTCTCATAAGCTTATTAGACGAGGTGCGGGAGGGGAAGTATGAGCTTAATGCGGCGTATCCCATAGGAGATGAAAAGATTGTAGGCGGCTGCGGGATTATATTGTACTTAAGCGACCTGCCTTACACCTTAATGGACTATGCAACTTTGATGATTGATTTATCGGACAATACCGCAACCAATAAGCTTATTGATGTGCTGGGAATAGAGGCTATTAACAGAAAATGCAAAGAAATGGGCCTTAAGGACACGGTTCTTGAAAGAAAGCTTATGCATCTTGACGGTGAAAACAAATATAAGAAAAACCTTACATCTGCTAAGGATATGCTGAAGCTTTTTGAGCTGATTTATAATAACCCCGATAAATATGAATTAGCGCTTAAATTGCTGAAACAGCAATTGCTTAATGACTTATTGCCCGCCTTTACGGAGAAAAATTATGAATTTGCCCACAAAACCGGTGAAATAAGCGGCACCCGCCACGATGTAGGCATTATGTATTTAAAAGACCCTGTATTTGTCGCTTTTATGTCTAAAAACCTAAAGGATGAACTTGAGGGAGTAAAGCTGGCTAATAATTTGGGTAAATTAATAGTGAAAGAATTTTTATACTAATCCGCTTAAAAACTGTTGACAAAAACTATCATAATGCATATAATAATATATGAACAGTTGCTCATATATAGTAATGAAAGGGCTGAGTATGAAAAACGAAGACAGCTATATTTGCGAAAATGTGGCAATCCATGCTGATGTAATTGCAAAAGTTAAAGAGGCAATGCCCGATAGTGAAGACTTTTATAATCTTGCCAACCTTTATAAAATGTTTTCGGATAATACCCGCCTGCGTATATTGTGGGCTCTGTCCCGGGAGGAAATGTGCGTATGCGATTTGGCCGCTCTTTTGGGTATGACTAATTCGGCTATTTCTCACCAGCTTAAATCCTTGCGCCTTGCAAAGCTTGTTAAATATGATAAGCAGGGCAAGGTGGTTTATTATTCTCTTGCGGACAGCCATGTTAAAGTCATTTTTGAAAATGGCTTTGCCCATATTAGGGAATAGGCTCTAAACTCTGTATTTTTTTACCAAAACACATGAATATATAAGCATATATTCATAAAAACATGCTCACAAGGAGGAATACATATTATGCAAACAACTGCTCCAAACCCCCCACCTGTTGAAGAACACGGCTGCGGCTGCGGCCATGACCATCATCATGATGAGGCCCTCGGCAGGGCGGAGGCCGTGAAAATAGTAACAGGCATGGTTATTTACGGTATAGGGCTGCTGCTTTTAAACTTTTTCTACATAGAGCCTGATATTGTTACAATTATCCTTCTCACAAGCTATATTGTGCTTGGGGGCAAGGTTTTGCTGCGGGCTTTTAAAAATATTCTTAAGGGGCAGGTTTTTGATGAAAACTTTCTTATGGGCATAGCCACTATAGGCGCTGTTTTAATAGATAAGCCTGCCGAGGCAGTGGCTGTTATGCTTTTTTACCGTGTTGGGGAGTACTTTCAAAGCCTGGCCCTCAGAAATTCCAAAAAATCCATTGCGGAGCTGATGGATATACGGCCTGATTACGCAAATATAGAAATTGACGGCGAGCCGGTGAAGGTAAATCCCAACGAAGTAGCCATCGGCGATATTATTATAGTAAAGCCCGGCGAAAAAATACCTTTGGACGGTGTAGTAACAGAAGGGGCCTCTACCCTTGACACAAAGGCGCTCACGGGGGAATCTTTGCCGAGGGAAGCAGCCGTATCCGATACGGTATTATCAGGCTGTATTAATTTAAACGGCTTGTTGAAAGTTGAGGTCAGTAAAACCTTCGGGGACTCAACAGTGGCCAAAATAATCGACCTTGTGGAAAACGCGGGAAGCAAAAAAGCCAAGACAGAGCAGTTTATAACAAAATTTGCAAGGCATTATACTCCCGTGGTAGTGGCAATGGCTGTGCTGATTGCTATTATACCGCCTTTAATATTTGGCGGCATTTGGGCTGACTGGATACACAGGGGCTTGGTTTTTCTTGTTATATCCTGCCCGTGCGCCCTTGTTATATCTATACCTCTTGGGTTTTTCGGAGGTATCGGAGGCGCGTCTAAAAGAGGGATACTCGTTAAAGGGGGCAATTATTTAGAAGCCCTTAATAATCTTGAAACAGTGGTGTTCGACAAAACGGGGACATTAACAAAAGGTGTGTTTAATGTTACAAAAATCCACCCGGGAGAGGGCTTTACAGAAGATGAGGTGTTGGAAATTGCCGCCGGTGCAGAGGCTTTCTCCAACCACCCCATAGGTCAATCTATATTAAAAGCATACGGCGGTATTATTGATAAGTCGGAGCTTTCGGATTATGAGGAAATAGCGGGCCACGGCATAAGCGTAATATATAAAGGCCGGGAAGTATTGGCCGGAAACCGTAAGCTGATGGAGCTTAAGGGAGTTAAATACATAGAAGCATCTGATATAGGAACCACGGTATATATTGCAAAAGGCGGCTCTTTTGCGGGCTCAATTGTAATAGCCGATGAAGTTAAAGAAGGCAGCGCCAAGGCCATTACAGCCTTAAAATCAAGAGGTGTGGGAAAAACCGTTATGCTGAGCGGCGATAACAGGCAGATTGCCGAGGCAATTTCACACAAACTGGGTCTTGACGATGTATACGGTGAGCTTTTGCCCGATCAAAAGGTGGAAATAGTAGAAAAGCTTCTCGGTGAGAAAAGCTCAAAAGGCAAGCTTGCCTTTGTAGGAGACGGTATAAATGATGCCCCTGTCCTTGCCAGAGCAGACATAGGCATTGCAATGGGTGCCTTGGGCTCCGACGCAGCCATAGAAGCCGCCGATGTGGTGCTTATGACAGATGAGCCCGAAAAATTAGCCGAGGCAATGGATATAGCCCGCTTTACCAAGCGTGTTGTCTGGCAGAATATTGTTATTTCCCTTGGAGTGAAAGGAATATTCTTAATCCTGGGAGTTTTTGGCGCAGCATCAATGTGGGAGGCAGTATTCGCCGATGTAGGAGTGGCGCTTATTGCTATTTTAAACGCGGCAAGGGTTATAAGGTTTAATGGGTAATACGCCTCAGACTGTGATTATAACACAGTCCGGCGCGAAGCCCCGCAAAGCCGACAACAACCGCCGCAATAGTGCAGACGGTCAAGGGTTTAGAGTGGAGTTTTTTCGCGCCCTTTGCGAAAAAATACTACTCGCCCCCTGAAGGTTTGGATAGTTGGAACGGACGGGGAAAAACGGGGAAAATTTATTGCTTAACATTTGTAAATATATGTTATAATGTTAAGGTAGAATTATTAGTTGTATTTGCGGTAAGCAAGACTATTGCAAGACAGTATTTATATACTGCGGGGTAGATATGACGATGAAGGATGACTATACTGATCTTTACTATGAAATATATGCGTTGATGTCCGTTGAATTTGCTTTTCCTGGATATTCTAAAAACATGCGCAAGGGAGAGAGCCCGGATTGGCATAATAATGCAGAAAGTGTTGGTTTAGAAGTTACACGTGCGGATAATAAACATACTGGTTATACAAAAAAGTTCTTCAATACTTATTTGGGGAAAAACCGCAAAGAAATACCTCCGAAAAAAATTGATGGCTTTCAGGGAGCCCTTTTTTACAATGCAGATGACAAACTCTATGCCGGAAGCGTTGGCTTAGTATATGGGTGTAGACACATTCGTTTTGCAGTTTCAAGCTTAGAGAAAAAGCTCAAACTTATGAATGGTGAAAAATTTTCTCGGTTTACGAAGAATGATATTTATATTTTTGTAATAAGTTCAATCTTAGATTGTGATATATCCATGTTTTTAGAAAAATGTCGTTACATTGAGAGAGCGTTTCAATATAGTTTTTCTAGAATATTTTTGTTTGATAATGGCTCATTATATTCAATTTCAACGGTGGATTCTTCGACAGAAATGCACGAGTTTTGCGGAGAGGACCTTAAAACATTTAAGCGTGAGGCTAAGAGTCTTGCGAGACAACAATGGGCTGATGGTACACCTTTTAATCTTACCTAATAAGCATTTCCCCATATCTGACAAATCAAAAGCTGTGTACCGATAATGAAGGTTAGATAACATAGCGCGGTGGTATAGTAAAAACTATCCCGCCGCTTTTCATTTATCGGTCAAGGTCATGTGTGCGTTTGCGCTTACTTCGGTTCTATAATGATTTCAGTCAAAAAAGGACTGAAATCACGCCTAACATTCTCACATTTGTATAGCAAATATGCTCATGTTAGACCGTTTTAAAGTGTAATCACTATATTAATAATTGACTTTCAGGTAGATTTTTCTTACTGCCATAAACACAAACAGGCCTGAAATCGAAGTAGTTACTAAAAAAGTTATAATAAGACCCCATTCAATACTTTGCATGGCAAATCTTTGGGGATTATCAGGACAGTAATAAATATTGACATTATCTCCGACAGAGCCAAAGGGAGTCCATAAAGTTATATGCCGCACAGTGTGTCCGTCGCCTGTAGTAAATTCGGCAATACGTGTAAGAGTGTCTCCCCATCTTGATAAATCACGATACGAAATTGTTGCGACAGCAGGGTTACCGGTGCGTCGTATCCCCATATTTCTCGGTATCATCCATATGCTGAAAATTGAACCTCCAAATATAAGCAATATGCAAAAAATTGCTACTGCTTTCTGCCATGTACTCTTGGTTTTCATTATACGCCTCCTTGAATTAGTATATCTGATGCAATACCGAGTTAAGCTGCCGAGAGTTTTTTGCGGAATCTTCAACCATATAATTATAATTTTACAGTATTTTTTATAAACTTACAAGTGCTGCCGGCTGTATCGCCCCGCAATGTGCATCCGGCGGATTTAACAGGCAAACAAATTGCCCCTGCAAAAACACTGCTCGGACAAATGTGGGCGCTGCACGCTTCTACTTATTAAATTACTTTACATTTGCTGAGAAATGGGTTATACTATGTATATAAAAGAGGGAGTGCTCTAACACTCCCTCCGGCACAGGCCGCTTAAAAGGCGGCTAGGTCTTGTCTATTTGTGTTTAAAATAGACCGCTTACCTATTGCGTTGGGGCGGTCTATTTTTCTGTGCATTTTAAAATGGCTATCAATATTGCTATAACAGCAAGAAACAATGATAGTATTTCATATGTACTCACAGAGCCTCACCCCCTTTCATAAAGGGAGTCAAACCTAGCCGACCCTTCTGACAACCGTGCTAATATTATTCTACAGTATTACTCAAAAAATTACAAGTGCTGCAGGCGGTATCGCTTCGTAATGTACATCCGGGGATTTAATGGGCGAACACAGTTCGCCCCTGCAATTGATCGGGAAGTTGCATCAGGGGCGGACTAACCGTGTTGTTTTAAAAAATCTATCTGAAGCTGACGTGAAAAGCGTCAGCTTTTTTTATAGCTTCAACAGGACACCTCCCAACCATCTAACAAATAGGCTATCATAACCAAGCCCACTTCTTTCATATACTTCCATAGAGGCAGGCCGGAGGTGGAAAAATGAGGAAGTCGGAGAAAGCGGCAAAAAAGGCAGAGGGGCGTATAGGTCAAAAAATCACATCAGCTCTTGAGCTTCCCAAGGAAGTTATAATGAATCTGCCCCTTATAACTATTATAGGCAAAGAAGATATGACTGTGGAGAATTTCAAAGGGGTGCTTGAATATTCTGAGGAGCGCATAAGGATAAATACCTCTGCCGGCGTTGTCCGCATAGAGGGGAAAAAGCTGCTTCTTAAACAAATTACCTCCGATAATATAGGGATTGCGGGCAGTATAAGCAAGGTTGAATTTCTTATATAGTGAGTCAGTTTAGGGAGGACAATAAGCATGATTTTAAACGCATGGCAGTATATAAAAGGCTATGTTGTAATAGAAGTTACGGGTTTTTCTGCAGAGCGCTTTGTAAATTTAGCCGTACATAGGGGTTTATATATTTGGGATGTAAGCTGTCACGGCGCGGCGCTTAGGATGAAGGTAAGTGTTAAGGGCTTTAAACAGCTTAAGGACTGTGCAAGAAAAACAAACTGCCGCTTTAAAATAGTGGAAAAGCGGGGGATCCCTTTTACCATGTATAAATTCAGAAAGCGGAAGCTCTTTCCTTTGGGTATCCTCGGATTTATCGCCCTTCTTTACTATCTGTCCGGCTTTGTTTGGCTTGTGGAGGTTGAGGGGAACGAGCGTTTGGAAAGCGCCTTAATACTTGAATTTCTGGAGGAGCGGGGCTTAAGCGCCGGGGAACGCAGAAGGGCTGTAGACCCGGCTGCCCTTCAAAGGGAGCTTAGCGCCCGCTTTGATGATATTTCGTTTATAAATATCGGAATAAGAGGCACAAAAGCCACCGTAAGCATAGCGGAAACCTTGCCGAGAGAAGAAATCATAGACAAATCAAGGCCTTGTGATATAATTGCAAGAGGAGACGGAATAATAACGAGTGTATTTGTATCAAGGGGCACGCCGGTTGTAAGGGAAGGGGATGTTGTCCTTAAGGGTGATATACTTGTATCAGGCATACTTTGGGTAGGTGAAGGGGAGGACGCCGTGGCAGTAGGCCGCACTCATTCAATAGCCCAGGTCAGGGCCAGGCAGTATTATGATATGAATTTTAATATAAGCCGTACAGATATAAGAAAAAACTTTACCGGCAGAACAAGGAACTCTTTCACCCTAAACATTCTTAATAAAGAATTAAATTTCTTAAAGTATTCCAATTTATATGCTAATTATGATAGAATTACAGATATAAGGCAATTAGGCTTTGGTGAGCATTACCCTTTGCCTGTTGTACTTAGCAGACATACTTATAAAGAATTTGAAACTTATGAAGTCGTGCGCTCATTGGAGGAAATGCGGGAACTTGCAGTAATGAGTGTTACAAACAGGATAATAAGAGAATTTGATTTTGACGCAGATGTTATAGAAAAAATTATCGAATATGTTCAGAGCGATTACGGTTTGAGTGTTTCAGCTACAGTTATAACCAATGAAAATATTGGGGAAATACGTTATCTGGATGATGAGTAATACTAAAGAGGAGTTGATTAAATACTTGGATTTAAAAAAAACGGAGCTTAAAGTACCCGGCATTATTATAGGCAAAGTTTTCGGCCATTTAGACGAAAATGTGCGAAAAATTGAAAAAGCCTTTAATGTAGCTATAGTAAACCGCGGGGACAGTATAAATATATCGGGAGCCGATACAAGTCTTGCCAAGGCCTGTGAAGTTTTCAACAAGCTTATTGCTTTGGCGGATAAAGGCGAGGAAATAACAGGGACAAGCGTGGATTATTTAATAGCTGCCTCAGATGAGGACGGTTTTGACCAGATTGAAAAAATATCTGACGATCTTATAGCTATGACAATTTCCGGCAAGCCTGTTAAGCCAAAAACCTTGGGTCAAAAGAAATATATTGACTTAATACGTAAAAACACCGTAGTCTTCGGTGTGGGGCCTGCGGGAACGGGGAAAACTTATCTGGCTATGGCCGTGGCTATCCAGGCTTTTAAATCAGGCAAGGTTGAGCGCATAATACTTACCCGCCCCGCAATAGAAGCAGGGGAGAAGCTTGGCTTTTTGCCCGGAGACTTACAGCAAAAGGTTGACCCTTATCTGAGGCCGTTATATGATGCGCTCCATGAAATTATGGGAGCCGAAAGCTTTCAGAAAAACTTTGAAAAAGGTGCAATTGAAGTTGCGCCTCTTGCCTATATGAGAGGGCGGACTTTAAACAATGCCTTCATAGTCCTTGATGAAGCCCAAAACACCACCCCCGAGCAGATGAAAATGTTTTTAACCCGTATAGGCTGGGGTTCAAAGGCTATAATTACAGGTGACTTAACACAGATTGACCTGCCCGCCGGGAAAGCTTGCGGTCTTACAGAGGCTATAAAAATTGTGGAGGGCATAGAGGATATAGGCATATCCCATTTAACCAATAAAGATGTTGTGCGCCATCCCTTAGTGGCAAAAATTGTTGCGGCTTATGAAAAAAATGAAAATTCAGGCTTGCGCACGCCTGCTAACGCGGACCGGCCCAAAAAAGAATATAGAGAATATAACGAAAAGAGAAGAGACTTTTCTAAGGAGCGCCACAGGCCCCGCTGGAAAAGATAAAGTTGATAAAAGATGGGTGAAGCATATTGAAGAAGGTTTCGGGCAATATAAGATTTACGGTTTTTATTTCGCTTGGCGCTTTGATTATTACGATACTTTTTCTCATAAGCGGAAGCTATGTATCGGAAGGCTATAATATTGAGCCGGGAAGTGTATCCCCCTTTAGAATCAGGGCAATAAGGCAAATTGAAAACAGGGTTTTAACCGAGCGCTTAAGAGACGAGGCGGAAAGCTTGGTGCAGCCCCTCTTTCGTATAGAGCCTTCAATAGGCGCCGAGGTAGTACAGCGCCTTGACCGCTTCTTTTTGGAGATTGACAGGTTGAGAAGGGAAAACACCCCTATTTTTATGCCGGGCATACAGGATGCCCCTGCGTTGCCGGGCTCTCCCGGAGGCAGCCCGCTCCTTCCTCCCGCTCAGGCAGGTTTGCCCCCTCGTTTGGATGTAGTTTCACATGAAGAGTTTATGAGAAGAACCATTGAAGATTCTTTTCTGACAGAAGATTTTAATTTTGCGGATTTGCTGTTTTTGGTAAATTTAGACACAAATGTATATCAGGATTTTCGTGATAATGTATACAATGTAGTTTTAAATATTTTAGACGCGGGAGTTCAGGAGGATGCGCATACAAGGGCCCTTTTGGAAATGAGGGATGACTTTGACAGGCTTTATATGGGGCAAGACCCTATGCTTAGCGGTGTAGCCTATGAAATAGGCGCTGTTTACTTTATTCCCAACCGTATTTTTGATGAAGAGGCCACTTTAACAATTATAGCAGAGCGCAGGGCGGAAATTTCAACAATATACTTCCTTCCGGGGCAGACTATTGTTGATGAGGGCCAGGTAGTAACCGAAGAAGCCTTTGCAGCCATTGAAAGCCTCGGCCTTTTGTCCCGCGGCCTTGCAGAGAGTATAATGCCTATAATAGG
>JGI20163J15578_10001288_pt1 | contig 10378 bp, 12 predicted proteins | sample TergutCu122P1_FD_15578 | JGI IMG/M metagenome (IMG submission 15578)
AAGGATTGCCGTAGATACGGCAATCCTTTTATGTTATCTCTGCTTTTCCCTAGGGTATTTCTCTGTTAATTAACATAAGGTATTTCTAATAAATTTTATTACTTGTTTCTCTTCTTAAGAGTAATGCCACCTGCAAGTGCAGAAAGAGACATTAATGCACCAAATACGAATGGTGCAGCTGATGCTACGTCACCTGTTTGAGGTGCTCTTGGTGGTGCTGGATCTTCTTCATCGCATTCGCAGTCTGGATAGTCTTCACAGCACTTCTCGCAAACACACTCGAAGGCTTCAATCTTATCAGCCCAATACTCATACTCATCAGCTAACTCAGCAATCAAGTCTTCGAGTAACCACACCATATGACACCAGTTGTTTGGATAACCACGAGCATCTTCTGAATTCAACCAATCAAGTAGCTCTAAGAATCCTGGATACCACTCAACATAGTCATACTCCCAACAGTACTGGCATAGGCCTAAGATAATCTCAAGCAAGCCGTCAATGTCAGCTTTAAGTGCATTTAACTCATCCAATAAAGCGTCGAATACTGCATATTGCTCATCAGTCCACAGGTAACACCAATCTTCACATACACATGGATACTCGCCACAGTCATCACATACTGGTGGAGGTGGAGGTGGAGGACCTTCGCAAATGCATACCCACTCATAGTAGTCTGGGTATCTCGAGAAGTCACCATGTGCCCACCATACGTACCATGACTCAGGGTCTCCCCAAGTTGGGAATGTTGTGAATTCTTCATAAACCACAAAACGGTCATAGCGAGGATTGTTAGGGTGTATTGGTGAATGGTCTAAAAATTCCGCAACTTGCCATGGATTTAATATGCCCGCTTCCAACTCCCAACGATGAATAATGTAGGGGTTTGCTCCTCCAGGAGATGTTGCGCGGAACCATTGGAACTGAGGTCCAACAGTATCTGTCCAAGGCCAAGGCTGATAATTAGCTATTCTTGTGGAATCTGCAAACCTCGTCTCGATAAAAGGCTCAAAGCCTATTGGAATCCCTCCAGTAGAGTGGTCGGCGTCCCATCCGAAAAAGGTGGTGTAGTAAGCAGGAGGTACCGAAAACGGATAAGCAACAGAATCCCACGCTAACATTTCTTCACGTAATCCCCAATGCTCAAACGGGCCGTACCTAATCGGCTGTCCAGCGTGATTCAGGCGAATATCTCCTTGCCTGTGCTCTTTGTTTTGGCATTCCTCACAGAACTCTCCTACTACCAAGCCCGGAACAGCTTGTGCCACTGGAGCAAACAGCAAGGCCATCATGGCCACAGCGGCAATAAATGCTAATCCCTTATTTAGTTTTCTTTTCATAGTATTTGTTCTTTCCTTTCTAAATTAATAGTTCATAATGCTTCTTTTTTAATGAAATTAGTAAAGAAGGTGCAGATACTAGATTTAGGGTTTTTTGGTGTGGATTTTATTTAATCCAGAGATGATGTAGGAAGATAATTAAAAAGGGAATGCAAGTGTTTTTTCAAAAAAGTTAAATCTTTATTAATAAAGTTGTTAGTGTTGGTTGTTTTTTAGGGAGGCAGTAGTGGTATTTATTATTAGGGATTGTATGGGTTTATTTCATTTTTCATTAATAAGGGAGGGTTTTCTCCATTTATTATTCGTTATATTTATTTTTAAGGTAGGAGTTATTGGTGGAGGTATTATCTTTTCATATTTCTTTATCCTTTCATTTTTATGTTTATCTATTTCCTTATGATTACATTTCATTTGTATCTTTCCATAGTTCTTTCATTTTTTCTCATTTTTTTTTATTTATTTTTCGAAAGTTTTTTCTTTTACTCCCTCTTTTCTCGGACTGAAGCGGTCAATCAAAGTTGGGACAACATGTTCGGTTGTATTTTGAAAAATGTTGTTGACACAGCCTTAAACCTACCTATATAATCAAATGTGAACAGAATAAACCTGTTAGGTGAGGCTCCTAGTAGAACACAGGCTATTGCCCAAAAATGTCGAAAGACGCCAATGGGTAGAACAGGCAAGATCGGATTAAGGTCTGCTTAAGATAGCTGATTCATGAATCTACGTCTGCTAGTGCCAAAGCTCAAACTAGGGGTTGATGGGACTTATATTTGACGAAATATTTATCAAGTATAAGAAGTACTTAGTGGCCTCTAGAGGTCATTTTTTATTGCAGTATAGAAGGAGGTGAGACCAATAGAACCTGATCCTAAACCTAAAACCAACCATATGGGTAAAGAAGTTAAGCAAGTTAGTGAAAGAAGAGGAATGTTATTATGGAAAACTACAACATGGAAATGTTTACAGAGTCTATTCGGGCTCTCCTTGAAGTCAGAGATTTTAAGGCTTTAAAAGTATTATTAAATGAAGCAGATGAGTATGAGATTCTATATGCCATTAATGAATTTGCGTCAGAAGAGCAGGTGATTGTATATCGGCTACTATCAAAGGATAAAGCATTATTTATCTTTGAGGAGCTGGAGACCACCGACCAGCAAAAGCTATTAGAATCTTTTACAGAAGCACGAGCTGCAGAAATGATGGAAGAGCTAGCTCCTGACGTTAGAGTTAGGCTTCTAGAAGAAATGCCGGCTACTGTTGTGAAAAGAATAATCGCCAGTCTATCACCACAGGAGCGTTCAGCCACCAATATCTTAATGGGTTATGAGGCTGAAACTGCTGGTAGAGTAATGACCACGGAATACATTACCCTAGGTGAAAGTATGACAGTGGCAGAGAGTATGGAGCGAATAAGAAGAAGCGCTAAAGAGATGGAAACCATCTACAACCTTTATATTATTAACAAGGCTAGAGTGTTAGAAGGGGTTATCTCTCTTAGGGATTTGGTATTGGCAGAGCCAGAGGATAGTGTTTCTTCCCTTATGCATAAGGCCATTCATGTTACCACCGATACGGATCAAGAGGAAGTTGCAAGAACCTTACAAAGGTTCGACTTACTAGCAGTGCCTGTTGTGGATAAAGAAGAGCGGATGGTGGGAATTATAACCGTCGATGATGCTATGGACATCTTAGAAGAAGAGCAAACCGAGGACGTGTTTAAGACAGCAGGTATTGCTGATGTTGCTGGTATTGAAGGAAATCGAAGCGAAACTTTGGTAATGGGTTCATTAGGAAAAATATGGGCTCTACGCCTACCGTTTTTGATTTTAACCTTAATAGGGGGAATGTTAGCAGGATTAGTTATAGATCGCTTTGAAGAGGTATTAGAAGCTGTTGTAGTGGTGGCAGTATTTATCCCTATTATTATGGACATGGGAGGTAGTATCGGAACCCAATCCGCATCAGTATATACTAGAGGGATAGTCCTTGGGCATATTGATATAAACAACATGGGTAAGCATTTTTTAAAGGAACTCCTGGTAGGATTTTCCCTAGGGTCATTTGTAGGGATTATAACAGGGTTCTTTGCAAACTGGTTGTATAGCATCCCTGAATTAGGCTTGGCAGTAGGCATTGCCGTGGCATTTACGTCTACCTTAGCCTCTCTCTTAGGGTTTTTGATTCCTTATATATTGATGAAGTTTAATATTGACCAAACAACAGGAACAGGGCCTTTAATTACCACTATAAAGGATCTTACAGGACTAGTAGTTTATTTTTCAGCAGCAAGTTTACTGTTGGGGCATTTGCTATATTAGAATAGGATATTTCCTTTTAAGAGAAAGAATACTGTCAAGAAAAACTGTATCAATTGATACAGTTTTTCTTGACAGTATTCTTATTTTCCTTTATAATAGAATTACGGGAGGATAAAGTAACATGAGTGATAATAACAACCTACCCTCAAGCAAGGAGGAGATCAAGACAATTCTTAACCGCATTAAGAATTGCGTAAAACTAGGGAAGTACAGCGTTGAAAATAATATCAATAGACAGGAAAATACTGACTTCTTACTAGCATACAATATAGATACTAGAAAAGAAAGAGAAATCCTTCTCAACATAACGGTAGAGGATTTTTCAGAGGCTCTTAGAAATATAAAGCCGAGATACAGTCATGAAATACTATATCTTTTTGCTCCGTGGGTTAGCCTTGACACTCTAGAGGGGGGGCGAGGAATTGATTTGTTTATATGTGAAGTTTAATATTATTGAAAGAAATTATGGAGATTACACAATAGTTATATCTTTACACCCGGCTAAAGGCGAAGTATCATATGCATTCAAGTGAGGGATTTTATTTTAAGGAATGGACATTGGAGGAGACGAAATGAAGGAGAGCAAAGTGTTTTGTACAGAGTGCCGTGATGACGTTACATTCACAGTATCCACTTTAGAGCTAACAGGAAAGATAAGAGAAGAATATTATAATTATAATGGCCGCAAGGCAGTTTGTGATGATTGTGGGCAGGATATTAATGTTCCAGAGATAAGAGATAGTAATTTAAGGTCTTTTTATGATGTTTATAGACAGGCTAAGGGCATTATTGCTTTGGATAAGATAATTGAGCTACCAAAAAAATATGGTATTGCTAAACGACCACTATCCTTACTTCTGGGGTGGGGAGAATTAACGTACTCACGTTACATGGAAGGAAAAATACCTTCCAAACAATATTCTGATGAAATAAAGCGTTTGTATGATGAACCAAAGCTCTATCTACAAATATTGGAAAACAGTAAAGAACTAATATCAGAGACCGCCTATAGAAAAAGTCGAAAAGCCGTGGTAGACATGATTAACTCATCTCCAAAAGACAAAATATATGTAATCTCTGAATATATTTTGCACATCTGCAAAGAGATAACTCCCTTGGCATTGCAAAAGGCACTATATTACGCGCAGGGGTTACATCTCGCCTTTTATGGGAAACCCCTATTTGAAGACGATTGTGAGGCATGGGTACATGGGCCCGTTTACAGGGAAGTCTATAATAAATATAAAAAATATACCTATGAAGTTATTGAGCGAAGTTATGAGTTTGACAACAATCTAATGGATGCAAATGAAAAAGCCATACTTGATAGTGTCATTACTAACTTCTGTTGCTACAGCGGAAAAATACTTGAGGATATGACTCATGCAGAATCACCTTGGAGAATAGCGAGAGGTTCTTTGGCTTGGGATGCGCCTTCTAGAGAGATTATTACTAAAGAAAGTATTCACTCATATTTCAATGAAGTAAAGAACAGTTACCGTATTCTCGTACCTTCCGAAATTAGAGCATATGCATGTGACAAATTTTCTGAAATACATTTACAAAAACATTAAATTTTAGCACTGCTTGGGCACGTATCCAGGCAGTGCTATATTCATGACAGTTTTCTGTCGATATTTCTTAATCAACGAGCAACGGTGAGTGTTCAAGGAGATTCCTTTTTTAGAAAATCAAACTTGGTATTTACACCATAACATGCCGCTCTTTATACCTATCTAAAATAAAGGCAATAAAAATCCCAAGGCCTAGCATAGCCATACAAGATAGAATCCCTACAAACCCCTCTGGAAGGCCAGGAAAGACCACTACAGTCGATCCTATTACCATTCCGATGCTAACAGCATGGGTCATTACGGTATGTTTTTCTAATACGTACTTAATTATTCGGCTACCTACGGCTAATCCAATCAAAGAGCCTAGCAAGGTAATCCCAAGGACTGTCAAATTAAGGCTAGCAATGGCGTAGCTTAATAAAGGATGAGCCCCTAATATCAATAGCAGTAATGCGGCACTTAAGCCTGGCAAAAGCATAGCAACAGCGCCAATAAATCCAGCAAAGAATAGCCTAAGAACAAGGGCTGTATCTAAAGTTTGAATGGTGGTAGCTGCCTCGTAAGGGTGCTCAAAAAGATCCAAAGAGGCAACCAAAAAGACCATAATTACTAAGAAGACAAGATGCTTTGCTTTAAATACACTTTTAGCCTTTGAAGTTTTTATAAGAATAGGAACAGAACCCGCAATTAACCCTAGAAAAAGAAAATTCAGCTGATATGGGTAAGCAACCCCAGCCCAAGTAAAGATTATGCTAGAGATAAACAAAGCAATGGTTGCTCCAACTATTAAAGGAAGAAGCATTTGTAATGCTTCTTTCCATTTGCGGCTGAAAAAATCGCTGATAGAAGCAATTAGCTTTTCATAGATTCCTAAAACCATGGCAATAGTGGCAACACTTAACCCAGGAGCCAACAAGGTGGTCCCTAAAAAGATGCCGTTTATAAAGTTTTTAATACTAAAGAAAGTCTTTCCTTTTTCCAATTAAAGCTCCAATCCTAGCATGCTTGGTGCATACTAATTCCTTGAACTATTATCAGGCCGTCCCCATGGGAGAACATCTCTTACAAAGATATAAGATTTAACAAATTCCGTATTCCACTAAAACTATCTCGAATCACTTTTCTTACCTGAAGGGATAGATAGCTTTCATCCACAATATGTGCTAACTCACTTGCTCCATGAGGGTTAAATAAAATAAACAATCCTGCAAAGGAACATAGTAGATATATAATTGCTTCATGTTTAATAATTGATGAGGCTGTTCGGTAGGTTGGCTTAAATTTTTTGTCTGGGTTAAATATCTTAAATAAAATCATAAAGATCAAGCAACCAAGAATAGCCCCTAGGGTATTCATTAATAAATCATCAACAGTAGAATTTCGTCTATTTAATAATTGGCTTAATTCAATAAGTAATGACAGACCAAGTCCTGTAAAGGCAACTTTTTTTAGGCTTCTAAATTCTGACCAAATAAGGGGCAACAAAAACCCAAGTGGTATTGTCATAATAACATTTAACACAATGAATGGTAAGTCAAAATCAAGATTATTAAAGGGGATTAAATGTATTTCTGAAGCCCTAATAATAGTGCCATGGTGACCAATATCCCAAAGAGTGCCTATTCCTGTGATTCTATAGACTACTAGCAAGTAAAATAGAAAAACGTACACTCCTAAAAAGTGAAAAAAAGATAACTTAACCCCCTTTTTCTTGGCTTCTTTTCTTAAGAAGAAGATTTGGAAGATTAAGCAAAATATAATGGTACATATAAATGCATATAAAGTAGTATAAGTAGAACTAAATGCTACTCTAAAAATATTCTCGAAAATCATCTTGTTACCTTTCGCCTTAGCAATTACACCAAGTCACCATGATATACTAAAGTATTGGCACAGTCAAGGTTTTGCCACTTAATCTTTCCGCTTTGACATATAATTCATTATCAAAAAGGGCATTACTGTGCATGCTAAAACTATTAATCCAAGCAAAATATTAAAAACTAGTAAAAGCAATCCCGCCAAAAAGAACATGACAGCAAGAAACATTAAAGCAGCAGCAACTTTTACAGGCCTATCAGGGTCAACCTTTTCAACCTTTAGTTTATAGAAATCCCAATTACAATCGCACTCTGAGCAATAGGCTTCCTTAGGGTCAGCGCCACCGCCAATTAGTTTTTCTTTGATAGTAGCTCTTGTGCTTCCCGACAAGACAGTGCTTGCAATATTACTCTTAGTAGGCTCTACATCTGCAGAAGAATCCATAAAAGTAAGGTCTTTGTTGCCGCATTTGGGGCATTTGTATACAGTAATCATATTTTCTCCTATTGTTCTAATAATCTATAATTAGGGTGTCGCCAGTCATATCTTTGACACCCGAGTCAACCTAAATACTTCCGAAAAATCCAATTTAACAATCAAACAAGATAGAAAAACCGCTTTGAGTCCTGATAATTGGACACTTCCTCCTCTATAATTAAATTTAAGAAGAATCAAGTACGCCTTGGCGCTACCAGGGCGAGTGAGCACTCTTAAAGACCATACATCTTTTAATGAGATAACCTGTGGTCAAAATTTTCCTAGAGGCTCACCTAGATAGGGAGGAAACCATGAAAAAAATAATCCGCGAAGTATTAGGTACCATTTGCTTAGTCACTATTATTATATGTTTTATCATGTTTCTAGGAAGAATAGGAAGTTTCGAGGCTGGCAAAATCACAGCTACTGCTTTTTTACTATCCCTGCTTCCTGTTTTTGCTGTAGCTTACACCGCCTATCTAGGATTTAGGCGCTTATTATACTTAGAATATATGGACAGACGTAGAAAGAGAAGCTAAGGTATATCCAAACCAAGCCTTTTTCTTTTATATGTCAACTGCCCATAACCCATGAAGGTTACAGTACGCATACACCGTTGCTTCATCATCGCCAATTGAAAAGGTAGCTGTAGGGACTCCTGTTTTATCTAGAGCCATTCTTTCGGTTCTTTTGCCTCTAGCTACACATATCCAAGAGATATGATGAGCATCTGTCATAGGGTGTAAAACTTCACCAACAGTTACCGTTAACTCACCCCCGTCTTTTCCAATTGCAGGAAGATGTTTTTCCACAGCAGCGTCTACAGTATTTGCTATTAACTTTGTCATTGGTGCATTACAACAGTAAATCTCGACGCCTTCATTTTCTACAACGCCTACTAAATTGCCACAAATGTCACACTTTAAAAAATCACGATTATACTTCATTGTTTTCTCCTTCAAAGTCGCTAGTTTAAGAGTTGCTATCTAAATCACTTGATTTCTGTGTTTCGATCGTTACCACCTAACTTGCATTAAGCCCCATTTACCATCTCGCTTAAATGCAAGGAGATCTTCACCTCTAAAGCCAAAGTCTTCTACGATTATATAACTTCCATCAGGATTGGTAGGTGCAAAGACTTCCTGCCCATTTCTATCAATGAGTCCTAGTCTCATACCACCTCCATCATGTTCAAAGCCTACTAACGCATGGCCGCTTTCAAAGAAATGACTTGCACCCAAAAAGGTTGGTGGAATAACCTCTCTTCCGTTAGTATCAACAAAACCCCACAATCCTGTTTCTTCGTCTCCCATTCTGACAGAAGCAAGACCGTTAGAAAAAGGGCCTATAGCATCATAGATAATCGGCGTTAGCTCCACACCATTAAAGTCTACAAAACCCCATTTTCCAAACTCCCAACATCCCATGCGTACATTTGCAATGTCCTCGTTGTTAACACCCAACCAATCATAGATTGGAGGTATAAGCTCTCTACCACGAGTGTCAATAAGGCCCCATGTGCCATCTTGCCAACCGCCGATTTGCACCGCGATAGCACCGTGAATAGAAGAAAAAGCAAAAGAATATTCAGGAGAAATAACAATGCGCCCATCAGTGTCGATAAAGCCCCACAAGCCATCTAAAAAATCGCCAATCATTACTGCTGCTATCCCATCCATAAACATATTAGCATCATCGAAGGTAAATGGAATGACCTCATTGCCCTCAATATCAATAAAGCCCCATCGTTCTTCACCGAAGTCGCCTATGGCTACAGCTGCCAAACCTTCAGAAAAGAACATTGCTCTATCAAAGGTAGGGGGGATAACATATGTGCCTTCAGTATCAATAAATCCCCAGGTTCCATCTAGCCATCCTCCTGTTGATACTGCCGCTAGGCCGTAAGAAAAGCTATGGGCAAAGGAAAATTCAAAGGGGATTACCACTTCGCCTTCTTTGTTGATAAAGCCCCATGATGATTCGAGAATATCCTCCCCTTTTCGCACAGCTGCTAATCCTTCTGAAAAAGGAAGAGCCGTGTCATAAATAGGGGGAATAACTTCTTCGCCTTCTACGTTTATAAAGCCCACTAGAACATCGGAATCCGTATACATTTCCCCATCCCCCATTTGGACTATTATCATATCTTCGGTAGGATGCCCAATTCCGTCGTAGGTTGGTGGCATTATTTCTACTAACTCCAACTTAGGTACCGGGGATGAAAAGGGATTGATTATAAGAATAATTGCTCCTACAGTACATGCCAATAAGGCGGCAAGAATAATAAGAGGAATTATTAAACGCCGCCTCTTAGAAGGAGCAGGCTGGGAGCTAGGCCCTTCGCCACCTGCTTTTAAATCATGTGGTGGGGGAGCCTGATATCCGTGTGGCTGCCCTCCCCCTTCTAAATCCTGTGGTGGCGGAGTATTAGGATAAGCACTCTGCTGATATGTCATCTCAGGCTCCTGCTTAAGCTCTGGACGAGGTTCCAAATCTGGTACCGCACCTGCTTCTTGTAAAGCTGGTTTATCAAGAAGTTGCAGTTGAAAACCACATTCCTGGCAAAATTTAGTCTTATTTTCTAATCGAGTTCCACAATTAATACAATACATTTTAGTATCCTCCTAGGACCACCTGGAAATATCCAAAACGTAGTATTTCTAGATGATGCCTTTTCAAGCTAGTTGTCAAGTGTTGTCTTAACTGTAATACTCTTCTATGGTAACATAGTTTTACCCATTCTTCAATTTCTTTACAATGCTGGATAGTGTAAATTGTTTGTAGGATTTAAAACAATAGAAAGTACCTTTTGATGTTAAATATTAGATGACAAGTGATATGTTTCTTT